>TARA_R110000772_G_scaffold50847_5_pt1 | contig 25070 bp, 18 predicted proteins | sample TARA_R110000772 | Tara Oceans TARA_R110000772 (sample SAMEA4397948) | marine metagenome | biome: Polar Biome; feature: [SRF] surface water layer (ENVO:00010504); material: water (ENVO:00002006), including particulate matter (ENVO:01000060) such as... | depth 5 m | reverse complement strand
ACTAGGTTACAAACCTCGCGCCGTGATTAAATCGCCCCTAGTTTGAATAAATTTTAATCCGCAAAGGTCAACAGACCCTAGTATTTTAAAATTATTGGCTAAATTATCTGGAGCTCAGGTTAAATTAATGCACACATCGCTTATTTATCAACAAGTAAAACAATCATTGGGTCAATATATTGAGCAAGGTCATAGGGTGTTTACTGTGGCACTTTCTGGTGGCGTTGATTCTGTGGTGTTACTGCATTTAATGCATGCTTTACGAGTGCAGGATCCTGCACTGCAAGTTTCTGCTATTTATATACACCATGGTTTGAGCCAGTATGCCGACGACTGGCAGGTTTTTTGTCAAACCCTGTGCAATGAGCTAAATGTGCCATTTCAAACGGCTAAAGTAAATATAGAGCAGCAGTCACGCACGAGCCTAGAGGCGCAAGCGCGCGATGCTCGTTACCAAGCATTAGATGAGCTAAGTCCACATGGCAGCATTATTTTACTTGGGCAACATTTAAACGACCAAATAGAAACCTTTTTACTGCGCTTAAAACGTGGCTCGGGTTTAAAAGGTTTAGGTGCAATGCAGCGCGAGCGCACTTTAACCAGCGGGCGATTATGTTTCAGGCCGCTGTTAGCGGTAAAACGCAGTGATATAGAAGCCTTTGCGGCGCAATATGCACTTAACCATGTTACCGATGATTCTAATACTGATGAGCGCTTTGAGCGTAACTTTATGCGCCAGCAAGTTGTGCCAATATTAGCAGCGCGCTTTAATGGTTTTGAACAATGTACCGCTCGCAGTATTAGTTTACTGCAGCAGCAACACGCTTTACTCAACGAATATACTCACATTGATTTAACGCAATGCGTTAATTCTCAGCAGGCGTTAAATATAAGTGCTATTGCCAAATTTACTCCTATTAGAACAGCCAATGTAGTACGTGCATGGCTAGAGCTATTTACTCATGTATTACCATCGCAAAAGCAGCTGGAGCAAATAATTAATCAGGCTATTGCAGCTAAAAGCGATGCACAAATGCTTATTGAGCTTAGTGATGGACAAATACGCCGCCATCAAGGGCATTTATATTTTGTTGTACCAAGAACGCAAATATTAAACAACATACTAATTACTCGCAGTGAGCTAAAGCTTGCCGATGGTCGCTTACTAAAAAAACACAGTGGCGTAGGAGTCAGAGCGCCAACTGCAGATGAGCAAGTAAGCGTGCGTTTTAATTGTAATAGTGCGCGCATCAAACCTTTAAAAAAACCAGGAAGTAATACGCTCAAGCATTGGTTTAAAGATGCAAAAGTGGCTCCTTGGCTGCGTGCTAATGTGCCGTTAATTTTTTATAATGATGACCTAGTACAAGTGGTAGGCTATTTTATAAGTGCTAACCATAGTGATGAAAACGGTATTTATTGGGAGTGTAAATAATGAGTAAGGAGCCGCATGTAGGCTTATCGTTAGTAAATAAAGCACCACAAGGTATGCTAATTACAGCGGTTATTGCTGTGCTTGCTAATTATTTTTTAACGCTTGATGTAGTGACATTAGGCTGCGCTATAGCGGGTGGAATAGTGTGCGCTAGTATTTTACTGGCTTATTGGTTAGGTAAAGGTGGGCTGTTTTTTATTTTAGGAGTGAGTGTACCGCTGTTGTTAGTGTTATTTACGCCACTTGCTAGTATTGCTGCATTACTTAATTTACTCAGTGGTTTCTTTTTTGGTTTTTGCATTGCGTTGGTTATGTATAAATTTTTATCGGCAAAGTTGCTCCCTAAGTAGGTAGACTTATTAAAACTACTTAGGCAGCAATAAAAAGCCTAGCGGGGGAAGCTAGGCTTTTTATTTACAACAATATTAACCGCTGTACTTAATATGCTTTGGCGCAATTTCGTCCCGCTGCTTTGGCTTTATATAAACCCTTATCGGCTCGCGAAAAAACATCGTTTTCGGTGTCTTGGCTACTCGCTAAAGTAAAGCCAATACTGGTAGTAACTAAGTACTGCGCCATTATTTTTGAGTTTTTAACGCGTTGCATAATGCGCTCAGCTATTACTTTATTAGTAGTAAACTCAGGATCTTCAATGAGTATTGCAAATTCATCGCCACCAAATCTAAATACAGAGTCAGTGCCTCGAATAGAGCTATTAAGTACTAAGGCAAATTCTTTAAGTACATCGTCACCTACTTTATGACCAAAATTATCGTTTACTTGCTTAAAACTGTCTAAATCAAGCAACATTAAACTAAATGGGCGCTGGTAACGGCGGCAGTTTTCAAGCTTTTGCAGTAAGGTGTCATTAAATTGACTTCTATTGCTTAGCCCAGTTAATGCATCTTTTGTGGCAAGTTTTAATACCCGGTTATACATTATCGCATTACGTAAAGGGTAGAGCAGCGCACTATGAAAATATTGTAGTTTTTTTTCTATGGCCACACTCAGTGGGTATTTACTAAAGTATATTAATTGCCCTAAATTACTGTTCTCTACATTTAAATCAAAGGTATAAGAAAGCGTATCAATATCGCAATCAGGCGTTTGCACTGTACCTAGCGCAGACTTGAACTGTATACCTGAAAAATTTAGCAGTTGTTTTGCAAATTTTGCATAAATAGCTAATATATCTTCGAGTATTAAACTGGTTTGTAATTTTGCAGCTAGCTCTTGCGTTGCTGCCGGTTCATTTTTACGATAATGCTCAGCCGAAAACGGCAAAAACTCTCCGCGTCCAGCAATACGTTGTGTCAATATATGCACATTTTCCATTGATTTATTTCCCCCGAGTATATGATCTTATAATACTAAGCGAATTTTATGCCACATTTAAAAACTGGCCGATAAATTGGTGATTGCTATAGTTAAGCATGGCTGTTTTTATAAGTAACGAGGTAATATTTGCAAAATATTAATACTCAAATTTTTACTTTATTAGTCGCTGCTGTCTTATTTGTATGGATTTTTAAGCGCGTAGGGCTACCTCCTATATTGGCTTATTTAGCAACAGGGGTTTTAGCGGGTAGTCACAGTGTTGGCTGGATGACGCAAACTCACGAAATGGATTTAGTAGCTGAACTAGGTATAGTATTTTTATTATTTAGTTTGGGGCTCGAGTTTTCTATTTCGCGCCTAATGGCAATGCGCAATATAGTATTTGGCTTAGGATCATTGCAGGTTGTAGTAACCAGCACAGTGCTTATTGTGATTTTATATTGCTTAAACTTTAGTTTGCTCACCAGTTTTACAATTGGCGTTATTATGATGCTGTCCTCAACTGCTGTGGTTGTTAAGCTATTAAAAGAAAACGGAGAGTTAAATAAACGCCGTGGGCAGCTCGCCATTGGAGTGCTTTTATTGCAAGACATTGCGGTTGTGCCTTTACTGATTATTTTACCTTTATTAGCCGCTACCGGATCGCAAAGTATTAGCTGGGCGTTAGCAGTAGCACTCACGAAAGGGGCGTTTGTTTGTTTACTACTTTGGGCTATAGGTAAATGGATTTTGCCTAAAGTATTTAATGAAATTGCGTTAGTACGTACCGACGAGCTATTTATGCTTACCACTTTGCTGGTGGCTTTATTTGCTGCCTTACTCACCTACTCATTTGGTTTATCTATGGCACTGGGCGCTTTTTTAGCAGGCATGATGCTAGGAGAAAGCCATTATCGGCATCAGCTTGAGGCAGATATTAGGCCATTTAGAGATATTTTAATGGGGTTGTTTTTTGTCACTGTCGGCATGCAGCTCAATGTAATGTATGTGCTTAATAATAGCTTACTTATTATTGGCGCATTAGTTGGGTTATTAGTATTAAAAATAGCGGTAATGGCAATAAGTGCTCAGCTAATGGGCGAGCGAAAACAAGACGCGCTAGCATGTGCATTTATGCTATGGCAAATGGGGGAGTTTGGTTTTGTACTTATAGCGCTAGGCGCTCAGCATCAGTTACTAACTAATCAGCAAGTATCGTTTTTAATTGCTTTAGGGGTGCTTTCTATGGCGCTTACGCCCTTTTTAATTGATAAAACACCTTTTATTTTAAAGCGTATTGGCGTGCTAGATCGTGCAAGCCAAGCGTGGGAAAGTGAACCTAAAAGCAGCACACTGTATAGTGATCATGTCATTATTTGTGGCTTTTCACGGGTGGGGCAAACGGTTGCACGTTTTTTAAAACCAGAAGCCATTGATTATATAGCAATAGAAAGTAATCCAATTTTAGTTCAAGAAGGTAAAGCGGCTGGTGAGCCTATATTATTTGGCCATGTTAAACAAAAAGATATTTTAAAATGTGCGGGAGTAGAGCGAGCACGTTTAGTCATTATTACCTTTACTGAGTTTGAGCAAACGCAAATAGTAATAGATGCAATCAAGCAAGTTGCCCCAGAGGTAAAAATACTAATAAGAACCAAAGACGACAGTCAGCTGGAGCGTTTAAAAGAACTGGGGGTTACCGAAGTTGTGCCAGAAACCCTTGAAGCTAGCTTAATGTTGGTTTCGCATGTTTTGTCTATGTCAGGGGTACCAATGAGCCGTATTATTCGCCGTGTTAGCACCGAAAGGCATAACCGTTATCAATTATTGCAACGCTTTTTTACCGGTGAGTACCTTGATGTAGACGAAGGCGCGCATGAACGCCTTGAATACTTGCATGTAATAGCGCTACCCGATAAAGCTTTTGCGGTTAATAAAAGTATTGCGGCGCTTAATTTAGCAAAACGAAAAGTGTCTATAAAAGCACTGCGCCGACAAAATAATGAAATAGAGAACCCATCAGAACACACTATATTACTAGCCAACGATATTTTAATACTGCAAGGTAAACCAAGGCGCGTAGAGCGAGTAGAGCATTATTTATTTGATGGTATTGAGTAAGTTACTTAGATGATGCAGGGCGAGCATGCATCAGCGCCCTAATCTAGCTCTAAAAACTTACGTATTTCAGGCAGCTTTTTCATGCCATCCTCATAACCAATTTGTATTAAATGTTGGGTATAACGTTTTTCAAATAATAAATAGCTGGTTAAACTCGATTGCGAATGTTTTTTAACCCCTATGATCCTAAGCAACACTTTAATTGCCCATGGCATATCGTCGTAGTACTGCGCGGCAATAGCATTAAAGTTTTGTGATGGGTTGATCACGCAAGTTTCTATGCGCTTAAGTTCTTGGTGTTTATCGCGAGCTGGCAGCAAGCCTAAGGTGCGGTTAATTCGCTCTAGCCGTTCTAAGTCAGATTGCATAGTGTCGGTAAACACGCTGTCGAGTAAATGCCCTGCAACCGAAGACAGCCCAGGGTAATGAGCTGAGTAACCCACAGGATGTAACTCTTTAGGCTGCTCAACACCAATAATGAATATTTTTTCAGCGCCTAAATGTATTGATGGGCTTAGAGGCGATAACTGATGTATAGAGCCATCACCAAAGTAATGGTTATAAATATTTACACTAGGAAACACCATAGGAATGGCGCTCGAAGCCATTAAATGCTCAACATTAATACGCGTAGCGCGGCCCTCACGTTTAGCGCGTTGCCATGGTAGGCGTGTATTAGATTGATAAAACGCCACCGAATCACCAGTAGTATAACTAGAGGCGGTAATCGAAAGCGCTTCTAAGTAATTGTGATGTAAATTGCGTTCAATGCGATGTAAATCTAATATTTCGTTTAATAATTTACGCAGTGGCCGATTGTTTAATAAACTCGCAGGCGGATGATTTATATGTTCTGACTGAAAACTGGTTAAAATATTACGAGTAATATGACCAAATACACTTAAAAAATCACTTTTATACACCATAGAAGTAGAAAAGTTCTTCCATACAGACTCGAGCTTTCTAACTGCTAAGTGCGCGCAGGAGGCATAGCAAGCTAGCGCCGCAGAGTTTATAGCCCCAGCAGATGTACCATTTATTACTCTAAATGGCAGAGGCGCTGTTCTAGGCATGCTATGAGCTAATGCTTTAAGTACGCCTACTTGATAAGCAGCGCGTGCGCCACCCCCTGTTAATAGAAGGGCAACTTTGGGTTTGTTAGGATCAACTTGCTTGATTTTCATATAAGGGACTAAACTGTTCTACGTCTTTACTTTATTTATTTACTTTAAGTCTTTAAGCTAGAAGAATCAAAGGATACCTTAGCTGCTTTTAATATTATTTACTGTAAGCTATGAATTAAACTCATTTAGAATACTCTAAGTGATATTGCATTTTAATTTTAATGGAGTTCGTATGTCAGATAAACCATCAGCGTCAGATGTTCAAAAACGTCCACCTAATAACAATCTACTTTTTGCCATTATTATTTTAGTGGTACTCGTATGCGCCGCTGCATTTGTATTGCTTAAGCCAAGCAACGAGGCAGAAGTGCTTACTGAGGTTGAGCCAGCACCAGTAGAGCAGCCTATGATGGAGTTAAAGCCAGAGAATGATCCTGTTTTAGATGTTCCATCAGTATTGCCAGATAAACCACAAGATTATGAAATGCCAGCGCAGCGTGATGCCGAGCCAGCAGCCGTGCAATTACCACCACTTGATGAAAGTGATGCAGTCGTTGTGGCAAAAATGGATGAATACTTAAGTGATTCGGTAATGGAGCTAATGATTACCGATGATGTTATTCGCCGTGGTGTCGTGTTTGTTGATAATTTAGCAAAGGGCAAAGTTGCTATAAAACATACACCAGTAATAAAGCCAGAAGAAAAATTTAGTGTCACAGAAGGTGATATTTTAACTATCGATCCTAATAGTTATGAACGTTACACCCCGTATGTAAAAATATTTACTAGCATGAGCGCCGCCCAAGCCGTGCGTTTATTTGAAGAATATAAACCGCTTATTAATAATGCCTATACAGAAATTGGTTACGGCGATAATGAGTTTACGCAAACGCTTGAAGATGCAATCGACTTATTACTCGATACACCAGAGCCAGAAGGTAACTTACCATTACTGCGCGATTCGGTAACCTACCAATATGCATTTGCAGAGTGGGAGCAATTACCCGCTGCACAAAAACAGCTTTTACGTATGGGCCCAGAGAACATGAAAAAAGTAAAAGCGGCACTGCGAAATATTAAAGCGCAGTTAGAGAGCAAATAGTAAACATAAAACAGTTTAAAAGGCCGCGATTGTATATGAAGTATGCAATCGCACTTTCTTTTTCGATTATCCCTTGAATAACGTAGCAAAAGTAGAGATAATCCTTCCCGCGCCAACCAAGGCCCTCAATGGTAGTCTTATTGGTCCTCTCGCAACACTAGCAGGCGAACCTGGTCAGGCCCGGAAGGGAGCAGCCACAGTTTGTGACGTGTGTGCCGAGATGTGGCTGGTAAGACTGCCACCCAAATTCCTCATTTGGGTGTTACAAATTTAATTTAATATACTTCATAAACATATCCTTTTTAAATAAAGCTATTAAAGCTTGCTTAACCATATTCTGATTTTTAAATTAGCTGTCTTAAGTATGATCATTTAAATGGAATTAAAAGCTTAATTTATGTCTACAGTTTCCAAAGTGTTTTTACCTGATGAGGGAAAACTACACCTCTAATAAAATTCTATCTTTAGATGAAGCAAAACTATTCAAGCTTAGACGTTTTTTGAGAGAGCCTGAAGGGTTAGGTAGTATTTTATGTATTACATGTTTTGAGCCTTTGAATTCTGTAAGTTTGACATTTTACTACGGGTGATCAAGTTAATCCCGAGTAACAGTTTGAATTGCTATACATAGTAAGCTTTATTAAAGACGGTTTTATTGTTTGCTTAAGAATAATTGAAATTACTTAGCAACAGTACTATACATTTATGAATTTTTTAGTGGTATGTTAGTAGTAGATGGAGTTTTAAATAACAAAATGGTGCCAACCATTTTTAAAGGGATGTTGCATGGAATTCGTTTTTATAATTGCAGTTGTTATATTGATAATTTGGTTAATTACAAGTTCACGCTCAGATTCAAAAAAAACAAAGCCTAGAGTGCTAGGTAACCCGAGTCAAAATATAAAAGAAACTCGTGATGCGGCTGCTTCTAAACATTCTTTATCTAAGCCTTCTTTATCTAGACCTTCGAGTGACGTAACTAGCTCGATAGCTCCTATTACAACTACAAAAGCATCAGTTAGTGTTGAGTTACACGAACAAGCTACTGAATTAACCACAGCAAAGCAGACTAATCCAAAAACTCACACCACTGCTGTTAATAAACCTACGCCAATTATAGAGAGTGCCCATAGTGCAACACATTCTGAGGACGATTTTGCTACATTTAATATTTTTGAGAGCACAGAACCTCAAAATGCAAACATTAAAAGTACAAGAAAAGCCCAATGGCTTGATAAGAAGAAAGAAACTATTATACACAAGCGCAGGCTAAGAGGATTTATTTACTTAGGTGAAAAAATGGAGTCTCTTCGAGGTTATGACTCTGAGCCTGCATTATTAAACCCAATTTTACCCGCATCAACCCCTTTGGGGCATCAGCTAGGTTATTATACAGATGATTCACTTGGTTACTGGCCGAGTTATAACAGGCTTTCTAGACAGTGTAGAGGAGCCTACCTTGACTGGTTAGCAACCGACAGAAGCGCGGCCAATACCCCAGTAGGATTCGTGTTTTTGTACTTTTATGGACTTGAAAGATTTGTTATTGAAAATGGTCAAGTTGATAAAGTTGGAGATGAACAATTTGAAGACATTTTTTATGAAGTACTGCGTTTGCACAAGGTGTTTATTTCAAATCGTTCTTTTGCTGGTTACTCAGCAAACTTTTTGGAATTTATGTATTTACTTAAACCTGAATTATTTAAAAGTAAAAAACATATATTACCGAAGACGCGTCATTCACTACTTTTTAAATTACGTCTTTCAGAGCAAGTTGTTGCCACAGAAAGAGTGAGTGATGAACTAGCACTTGAGTGGATTAAAAATACAGACCAATACAATCTAAAAACAGCAGCTAGACGCTGCGATGTAGAGTTTGATTCACTTTTCAAACTTTACTACAAGCAAAAATTCCCAGAAGGAATGCAAGTAAAAGTAAATAAAACTAAATTAAACGCTGAGTACTTTGCTGCCAGTGGTGGCATCCCTAGCGTTAAAATTTTACTCGACGGTTTGCCTGACCCGAGCATATTAAAAGCACCTATAAAAAAGCTTATTCCAATAGCAGATATGGTCACTGAGGAACTAGCTAGCTATAGCCGTTATTTAGCTAAGACTAATACAAGCAAAGATGATTTAGCTGCATTAATACTGTTGCCTCGTGCCATCGCTAATAGCCAACCATCACCATTAATCGAAAAGTTTAAAACGTGGGCCCAAACTATCATTTTAGAACATGATGGGGTAACAAATGTAGCTGATTTTTGGTTGCAAACAGACTTACCAGCACCAAAAGCGATAAATAAGAAAGAAGGTGAGCTCATTTATAACTTAGCTAGCTTTGCTGATATTGGTATTGCGCCTGACTTACGTTATCACCATACAAAACCTAAATTAGATGGCAAACTTGTATTATTTTATCCAGGTCATGGGGAAGAGTTCGTCCCTAGCTATGCGTTTAATCAAGTCGGTGTCGCACTGCGCTTAGGTGCTATGGTTGCAAATATAGATGGAATTGTAGATGAGTCAGAAAGTTCAGAGTTAGAAAAGCTAATTGCTCATGATGAAAAATTAACGGATACAGAAAAGCGATCTCTAAAGGCTTATCTTACATGGCGATTAGTTACACCATCAGATAATACGGGGTTAAAAAATAGACTTAATAATTTAGGTGTAAAAGAAATAGAATTTGTGAAACGGTTTATTCTGTCTATTGCGCTCGCTGATGGCAATGTTGATAACAAAGAAGTAAAGCAAATCGAAAAACTCTACACAAATTTAGGGTTGAATAAAGAGTCTGTTACGAGTGATATTCATCAGCTTACTACAAGTAGTCACCAACCAGCACTAAGTAATCAAAACTCATCAGAATTTAGCTTAGATGAAACAATATTAGCCCTTCATGAAAGCCAAACAACAGAAGCAAAAAATATGTTGGAACAGATCTTTATCTCAGGTGAAGATGAAAGCGATTATATTGAAGTCTCAGAGCTGACAAACGAAGTTGATGGATTAGATCTGGCTCATAGCCAGTTGTTTGAAAAGCTATGTGCTAAAGCGCAATGGGGTCGCGAAGAGGTAGCCCAAATGTGTAGTGAGCTAAAATTAATGGTCGATGGTGCTATAGAAACCATCAATGACTGGTCATTTGATTTAGTGGATGCACCAGTAATCGAAGACGATGGTGATATATACATTGATGAAGAAATAGTCGAAGAGATAAGGGAGTTATAACAATGGCAGCAAAAAAAATTAGAGCAAAAGAGCGCGATGCAATTATACAGTCTCTTAAATCGGGTGTTACCCCAAAAGTCGGCATACAGCATATACAAGTAGGCCGTGGTAATGAACTTAAGGCGCTCATTAAAGATATCGACAGAGTGACAGAGGGCGGCTCTGCTTTTCGGTTAATTATTGGTGAATATGGATCAGGTAAAACATTCTTTTTAAGTGTTGTAAGAGCGATAGCATTAGAGCGAAAGCTAGTTACTGTTAATGCGGATTTATCTCCCGACCGTCGTATTCATGCATCATCAGGACAAGCCAGAAACTTGTATTCTGAGTTAATGAGAAACATGTCTACTCGTAATAAGCCTGATGGTAATGCATTGACCAGTGTGGTTGAAAAGTTTATTACCGAAGCACGAAAAGAAGCTGATAATACAAGCAAGGAAATAACCACAGTGATCCACGAAAGGCTCGCGTCACTCTCTGAGCTTGTAGGTGGTTACGACTTTGCAAAAGTTATCGAAGCATACTGGACAGGCCATGAAACAGATAACGAGCAACTTAAAAACAACGCTGTAAAATGGTTAAGAGCAGAATATGCTACAAAAACAGATGCTCGCAAAGATCTTGGTATCAGAAGTATTATTTCAGATGCATCGTTTTATGACTCTCTAAAGCTTATGAGCTTATTTGTAAGGCAAGCTGGCTACGAAGGGTTATTAGTTAACCTCGATGAAATGGTAAATTTATACAAACTCAATAGCACCCAAGCACGATTATCAAATTACGAGCAAATTCTAAGAATACTCAACGACTGCTTACAAGGATCGGCTGAGTACTTAGGGTTTTTACTGGGTGGTACACCTGAGTTTTTACTTGATCCAAGAAAAGGCTTATATAGTTATGAAGCGCTGCAATCTCGCTTAGCTGGCAATACATTTGCAAAACAAGCTGGTGTTATTGATTACTCATCTCCAGCATTACATTTGGCAAGTTTAACGCCAGAAGAGTTATTCATATTACTTAAAAACCTTAGACATGTTTTCGCATCAGGGGATGAATCGTTATATTTAGTGCCTGACGAGTCCCTAAAAGCATTTTTAGTCCATTGCAGTAAAACAATTGGAGACGCTTACTTCAGAACACCAAGAAATACGATCAAAGCGTTTTTAGATATGCTTGCCGTGATTGATCAAAATCCAAACATTTCGTGGGACAGCTTAATAGAAAATGTTAATATAGCACAGGAAAAACCTTCCGATGTAGAGTTAGATATTGAATCTGAAGACGATGAGCTAGCTGACTTTAAATTATGATCAACGCACACGAAAAGCTCGATTTTCGCATTCAGCAGTGGATTTTTAAACAAGGTTGGGATCGACTTAGAGAGATACAATGTTTAGCAATTGATCCTATCCTCTCAGGCAATACTGATGTGCTTATTAGTGCCTCTACTGCCGCAGGTAAAACGGAAGCATTTTTTTTACCTGCAATAAGTAGTATCGCAGATGAAGTAAGCGGTGTGGGCATTTTATATATCAGCCCGCTAAAGGCGTTAATAAACGATCAAGACCGAAGACTCGAAAGCTTGTCAGATTTATTAGGCATACAAGTTACACCTTGGCATGGTGATAGCTCGCAAGGTCGAAAAAATAAGCTGAAACGAAATCCATCCGGCATGGTGTTAATAACGCCTGAGTCCCTAGAGTCATTATTAATAAGAGACAGTGGTTGGGTAAAATCTGCTTTTCAGAATTTAAAGCATATAGTTATAGACGAATTTCACGCATTTATTGGTACTGAGCGTGGCCATCACTTGTTGAGTTTACTGCACCGCTTAGAGCATCTGCTTGGCCGCGTAAACTCGCCAATACCCAGAACGGCTTTAAGTGCCACTTTAGGTGACCTAGAAAGTGTCCCAGCATCTTTAAGACCAAATAAATCACTACCTTGTAAAATAATAAAGCAAACGCAGTCTTCATCATCGTTAAAAATGCAAGTGAAAGGATACATTGAAAGCGCTGTAGTAACAGATGAGACACTTACTGCGGAGCAAAGAGTATGTAACGATTTATATGGCCTTTGCCGTGGTGGAAACCACCTAGTATTTGCCAACAGCAGAAGCCGCACCGAAAGCATTGCAACTACTCTTGCAGAGATGTGTGAGAGCAACATTGTGCCTAACGAGTTTTTTCCACATCACGGCTCGTTAGCCAAAGAAATGCGAGAAACACTTGAAGCTCGGCTTCAGCAAGATCAAATTCCAACAACAGCAATATGTACTATGACTTTGGAGTTAGGCATTGATATAGGTAAAGTTAACTCTGTTGTGCAAGTTACTGCGCCACATTCTATTGCAAGCTTACGGCAGCGAATGGGTCGTTCAGGCAGGCGTGGTGGCGCTAGTGTTTTGCGAATGCTGATAACAGAGGCCGACCTTACAGAGCAATCAAATATTGCAGATAAACTTCGGCTTGAATTAGTTCAATCGCTGGCGATGATACGGTTACTGGTTGCAAGCAAGTGGTACGAACCCGCAGACACTTCGCTTTATCACTTTTCGACATTACTACATCAAGTCTTAGCGCTCATCGCGCAATGGGGTGGTATAAGAGCAGATCAAATCTACGTATTACTGTGCAAAGATGGGCCGTTTCAGCAGGTTAGTATTACCCACTTTAAAGGTTTGCTGTCTCACATGGGAAAAGTAGAGCTTATTACTCAGTTAGGGAGTGGTGAACTTGTTTTAGGCCACATGGGTGAAAAAGTAACAAATCATTATACGTTTTATGCGGTGTTTAAAACCCCTGAAGAATTTAGAATAGTGACTGGTAGTAAAACACTAGGGACATTGCCCATAGACAGCCTAATTTTAGAAGGGCAACATATTATATTTGCTGGCAAGCGTTGGGTTGTTGAGTTGGTTGATGCTGACAAAAAAGTGATTTCAGTACGGCATGCAAAAGGCGGGAAACCACCTAAGTTCGGTGGTACAGGGATGGCTGTACATGATGTAGTAAGGCAAGAGATGCTGACAATATTGAGAGAAGGAGATTACAGAATTCAAGTTGGCGAACAAAAAATTGAGTTTGGTGATGAGGTTGCTCAATCACTTTTCAAAGAAGCAGCAGGTTTTTTTCAAACAGCAAAACTTGATAGTACGCATTTTATACAGCATGGCAATATAGTAGTTATTCTGCCTTGGGCCGGAGATAAAGTTTTAAATACACTTGTTGCTGTACTTATTAACAAAGGTTTTGGTGCTGGCGCATTTGCAGGGGTGATAGAGGTTGAAAATGCTTTAGTAGAAGATGTTATTGATGCGCTTAAAAGCTTTGAAAATAACGAAACAATATCAGCAATTGATTTAGCTGAAGTTATCTCAGAAAAGGCCATTGATAAGTTTGATGAATATTTATCACAAAATTTACTCACACAAGGATATGCCGCTAGAGCATTTGACGTTGAGAAGACAAGGATATTAGTAAAAAAATTACTCTAAAGAAATCTCGCATCATAAAGCTAGTATTCGGTCACTTTATGTCACCTTATGCTTCAAACAACATTGGGTGTATAAACTAATTACTTATAACTAAGCCACTTTATAAACTACATTTTATTCAATTTATTTTTCTCTCATTATTCTACTTTTTTCTAATTTTAATCCCATACTTTAAATACTCACTTAAAACTTACGCTATATCAGCATATTAAATTTATATAAATGTTCGTACATTAAAGTAGATTGCTACCACCAAGGCACTTTATTCTGTGTTTGCGTAACTTAATTTAGTAAATGCGACCTAAGTCTAGATTGCGAAGTGCGCTGTAATACTTAAAATAACGCCAAATTAAAAAGGGGCTCAGTAGTATGCAGTTAGAACGTATCCGCAATAGCAATCTGCACCAAAAAGTAATGTCAGCAGAACAAGCTAGCCAATTTATTAAAGATGGAATGACAGTAGGCATGAGTGGCTTTACTCGTGCCGGTGAAGCTAAAGCCGTGCCAAGAGCACTGGTTGAGCGTGTTAAAAATAATCCAATGAAAATAAACCTAATGACCGGTGCGTCGTTAGGTAATGATTTAGATAAACTACTTACAGAAGCGGGTGTGCTAGCCCGCCGTATGCCTTTTCAAGTAGATAGTACATTACGTAAAGCGATTAATAACGGCGAAGTAATGTTTATTGACCAGCATTTATCAGAAACCGTTGAGCAGTTGCGTAATCATCAATTAACTATGCCTGATGTGGCGGTTATTGAAGCGGTAGCAATTACTGAAGAAGGCCATATTGTGCCTACTACTTCGGTAGGAAACTCTGCAAGCTTTGCTATTTTTGCTAAAGAAGTGATTATTGAAATAAATATGTTGCACAGCCCTGAACTTGAAGGCTTGCATGACATATATATTCCTTCGTATCGCCCTGTGCGCCAACCAATTCCTTTAACTAAAGTAGATGATCGTATTGGTAGCACGGCTATTCCAATTGATCCTGCTAAAATTGTTGGCATTGTTTTTACTAATCAGAGCGATTCGTTTTCAACAGTTACCGACCCTGACGTAGATACAGCGGCTATTGCCAGCCACTTAGTGAGCTTTTTTAAAGAAGAAGTAGCACAAAAGCGTATGGCAGAAAACCTAGGGCCATTACAAGCAGGTATTGGTAATATTGCTAACGCGGTAATGATGGGATTGTTAGATTCTGATTTTGAAGATTTAACAATGTACTCAGAAGTATTACAAGATTCGACCTTTGATTTAATTGATGCCGGTAAACTTAAATTTGCTTCAGGCAGTTCAATTGTTTTATCAGAGCGTTGTAATGCAAAAGTATTTAATAACCTATCAGAATATAAAGATAAGTTAGTGTTACGTCCGCAAGAAGTGTCGAATCACCCTGAAATAGTACGCCGTTTAGGGATCATTGCCATTAATACTGCGCTTGAGTTTGATATGTACGGTAACGTAAACTCAACCCATGTTTGTGGTACTCGCATGATGAATGGTATTGGCGGCTCGGGTGACTTTGCACGTAATGCGCATTTAGCGATATTTGTTACTAAGTCGATTGCTAAAGATGGCGCTATTTCGAGTGTAGTACCTATGGTAAGCCACGTTGACCATAACGAACATGACGTTGATATATTAGTAACCGAGCAAGGCTTAGCCGATTTACGCGGCTTAGCGCCACGTGAACGTGCTGTACAAGTTATTAAGCACTGTGTGCACCCAGATTACCGTGACGCCATGCTAGATTACTATGAGCGCGCTTGTAAGCGAGGCGGACACACACCTCATTTATTAGAAGAAGCGTTTAGCTGGCATATTCGCCTTGAAGAGCAAGGCAGTATGAAAAAAGCCTGATAAATATAATCCCAAATTGCACCAATCCATACAGTTAATCTGTTTTGGGTTTAATTAAACGCTCCTTTTAGGGGCGTTTTTTTAGCGCTACTCTACACAATTAATTAGCCACTTAGTCTTGAGTATTAAAAGGCCTAAATTCGGATAATAAGTGCTGGCTAATTACCTTTAAGTAATCCATTAACACCTGGTATTAATGGGTTACTTAAACAGCCTCTAAAATCAAACTTAAGTAAGCTTTTTAGTTAGCCACATACCGCCTAGCACGGCCGCAAAAAACAGCAAAAATTCCATTTTAAGAGACACTAATTGAACCAAGCCCGGGCCTGGGCATATGCCACTTAAACCCCAGCCTAAACCAAAGAGTATTGAGCCAGTAATTAAGCGCGCATCAACTTTTTTTAAATCACTTAAATTAAATGATCCTGAAAGGAGTGGCTTCTCTTTTTTTGCAACCCATAACCACGTAAGCATCATTATTAGCATGGCAACAGCCATCACTATAATTAAGCTTCCATCCCATTGGTTTCCAAAGGTAAGAAAGTTAATTACTTTAGCGGGGTTTGTCATACCGCTAATAATAAGCCCTAAGCCAAATATAAAGCCTATAACAACCATCATAATTGCTTTCATTATTTATCCTACCAGGTTTGCTGTAATAAAGGCGACGAGCATAAATGTACACGTTGCAACCCAAGAGCGGGTAGAAAAACGCGACATGCCACACACACCATGGCCACTTGTACATCCATTAGCTAAAGTTGTACCTACGCCAACTAAAAGCCCCGCAACAACAATAAGCCAAGGCGACAACTGTAATTCGGCTTCTAATAAAGAAGGGGCAAATACCCTTACAGCTACACCTGCCAACAACAACCCTAAAATAAAGTATAGCTGCCAACGAGAGCCCGAACTTACTTTAGCAAATACAGACTTAACAATGCCCGAGATGCCTGCAATTTTTCCGTATAAAACCAGTAATAACGTACACGCTATACCTATTAATGCACCGCCTATTGCAGCCGACACTGGGGTGAATTCTGTTACCATTTTTTAAATTTCCCAAACAATAGAAACACCTAAACCGGTTTGTTTCATTTCGATTGATACTTGCTGATTCGGCGCTAAGTAGTTAGCACCCGTTATTTTTTTGCTGGCGATTAATATCACCGCTTTTAAAAATTACATAGATTCGAGCGTTTTACCGCGTGTTTCTTTTATGTATTTAACAACAAAAAACAGGCTTATAAGTGCCGATAACGCATAAAAGCCATAAGCACCGGCAAGGCCAATGTTAGCCACATAATAGGGAAGGTCATGGTAATGGCAAAGTTAGCAATCCACTGCGCACTGGCGGCCACAGCAAGGGCTGCAGCATCATAATTAGCGTAAGAAATAATATTATTAGCACTATTAATGGTGCTAAATCTAATCCTAATTAACGCCTGATAACTCAAAGCATTACTGGTTACAACTTTAAGATTGAATAATAAGCATAAATGCTGGATACTGTTTTTATATACAGCTATGGCAATGTTATGAAAAAAGAATTACCAGCAAAATACTATTTAGCGCATTTTAGAGAGCTTATTGAGTTTGTAACAAGTAAATGTATGCATTTACTTGAGCCCAAGCACAGCGAATTTATTAATAAAATTAATCAGCTTGATGAGCAAAGCCAGTGTATGTTGGCGCGCGTGTATTCGCGCAAACCCTATTTAGTACAAGCGCAGTCCCTCACTTATGAAGAAATAACCTCGCCGCATCAGGCTATTTATACGCTAAAAAAAGCAGGTATTTTATTTGAGCCGAACGAGCAGCATTATTCACAGCTTTTGGCGCACTTAACCAAACCTGCTTTACTAGAGTTACTAAGTAATTATCCTGATCAAATAAGCTATAAAAAGAGCGCCGCTAAAGGCGCGCTGGTGGATAGTGCCCGTGAGTTTTTTAAAAGCTGCCCGCACGAGCTTGCACCGCTTTATAGCCAGTATGTAATTAATAACCGCAGCGATTATTATGAGTATTTTGAGTTTTTATTTGCAGGTAAACTAAGCAGTGGTGATGTGAATCATCAAAACCGTTTTGTAATGCGAGACTTAGGGTTAACCGCTACGCGTGAAGGGCATAGCGAGAGCTTATCGCGCTTTGAAACGAAGGCCGAGGCGCAATCAAACTATTTATTAAACCGTTACCGATTAGCATTTAAAAATATAACCGATGAGAGCGATTACGTTGCTTTAGCGCCACAGGTTCTAGTGCAAGCTGCGTATGGTGCAATAGCTGTTGCGCTTAAAAATAAGTTATTAGTACAGCTTTTTAAACAGTTAAAAAACACCAATAGCGAACTTGCTTTTAGTTTACTTGAAGGGTGTGTTGATGATAGCGAAGCACACGAAATTCAAATAAGAGAGCAATACAGGCTTGGTAATAAACAGTGGGTAAAAGCACGCTTAGAAGCCATTATTGAAAATCCGCTAACGGATGATTTACTGTACTTTGCTGACGACTTTTTAATGCGTAAATTTAATAAGCAAACGCGTTCGCGTTTAAGCACTATGCTTGCTGACACTCAGTGCGTACTCGAAATTGACGAATTATACCGAGGTGAAGTAGAGCAAGGCGTAAACGATTATTACACTGGCCAAGGTATGCAGGTATTTAATACCGAAAACACATTGTGGCAAAGTTTGTTTGGTTTAGTATTTTGGCACGAATTATTTATTGATACCCCTTATCCGCCATGCAATGAGTTTGATATTTATCCGCAAGTATTAAGGCTTGGTAATTTTTATGCAGCGCAACCAGCGCAAATAAATGAGCGCTTAGCACAGTGCCAAACACCTCAGGCATTACTTAAATTAGTATGTAAAAATGCAGCGCAATACTTTGATCAACCTAACGGTTTATTTAAATGGCATAACGAGTTATTACAACCACTAGAAGCGCTGATTTTAAATAGCCCAATTGAGGCGTTAATTACTCACTTAACTAATATGAGTAAACATTATTTACAGCTAAAAGACGGCTACCCCGACTTAATGGTTATCCATAACGGCAAAGTACATTTTGAAGAAGTAAAAGCCCCAGGCGACAAGCTAAGGCGAAATCAATTAACGACTATAGATAACTTAAAGAGCAGTGGTTTTGAGGTACATATAGCCGTTGTTAAATGGTTTATAGATCCCAACCGCATTTACAGCGTAGTTGATTTAGAAACGACAGGCGCATTAAAAGGCGGTAACAAAATAACCGAAATTGGCTTAGTTAAAGTACAGCATGGCAAAGTAATCGATACCTGGACTACTTTAGTTAACCCACAGCGACATATACCTGGGTTTATCACGTCGTTAACCGGTATTAGTGATAGCATGGTAAGTAATGCGCCAGTATTTGCAGATATAGTAAAACCTTTAATGGCTAAATTAGCGGGAAGCATTTTTGTTGCGCACAATGTTAACTTTGACTACGGGTTTATTAAAAAAGAATGCGAAATGGCAAAGGTGCCTTTTAAAATGCCCAAGTTGTGCACTGTGGTGGAATCGCGTAAAGCCTTTGCGGGCTTAAAGTCGTACTCGTTGGGTAATTTGTCAAAGCACTTTAATTTAAACTTAACCAGCCATCACCGAGCGCTTGCCGATGCAACCGCCACAGCGCAGTTGTTACTGTTAATTCAAAAATCACAAAGCTAGCTTATTACTCTGCTTTTTTTCGAAGTCGATTTTTACTATTTCGAGTGCTTTAAGTACTTCATCAGGAGCAACGTCGTGTTGCTCTAGTAGCATAATTAAATCGACTGCGAGTTTTATATGGGTTGGTGCTTGTTGTAGATTATTGCTCATGCTGGGGTTTCTTTTTTGCAATTTGGCTAATTGCTACATCAATGGCTGTTTGCACCCGCTGTTGCATATGCATACGCTCTGTTTGTGATAAATAATAGGCCATATCTACGTCGGAGCGAATATAGCGCGCAGGCAGTTGATTTAAAACAGTACAGCAAAAATCGGCCATTACATCATCAGTATACTGTTCATTAAGTTTGCGATTAATTATTTCTTCTAAAACAAATTTTTCATAAAAGTTATGTATATCTTCGTGTAATTGCATATTCCACTCGCTCGTTTTTAATCCATTTAATTGAGTTTATACCAAGGAACAGTATAAATCGAGGGGATAGCTTTACAGCTATTTATTAACGGTTAATTAGTTAACGGCTTGATTGGCATTGTGAAACATACTTAAAGTGTTTAGCGAAGTTGTTGTTTTTCTACACGTTGTATTTTTTCTTCGGTGGCTGAAATCGCTTTTCTACAGCGCCCTAAGCGTGCATGCGTTGTTAATATTTCCATATTTAGCTTTTGTGCTTTAGCCGGGGTTGCTTTATCCATTTGCATTTTGCGCTCTTCAATCATTAACAATAATCGGCGTTCAAACTCGTGATTTTGTTTAAGTTCGTCATAAAGCTCATGAGAAGATTGTATTACTTGTTGCACGGCTTGTTTATAAACGGCTTGTTTGGGGCGTGGTTTATAGTGACTTTTATTTTCTTTTATCCAAATAGGGGTTGATTTAATAACATTAAAAACAGCTTGTACTTGTGTTGCTATACGCTCAAGTGCGTAGGTGTATGCATGGCGATGCTCACTTGGTGGTAAAGACGATACTTCGTCTTCTATTTCGGCTACATAGTCGGCTAGGTTCATACTTTTAGTACTAAAAACAGCACGGTCAAATAAGCTTGGTTGCGCTTGCATATAACGGTTTTTAGAAAACAGTTTTGCTTTATCAAATTGCTCGGCTTGCTGCTTTAAGGTTGCAACTTGTTGGCGTAGTTTATCAAAAGCGGGTGAGTGCATATTAAAAGTAAGCCTCGTAAATAAGTTTTAGTGCTAATAATATAACCATAGTATTAAATACTGGGCGAATAAACTTGCTGCCAAAGCGTATTGCTGAATGCGCGCCAAACCATGCGCCTAGCATGATAAAAAAGCCCATAGTAATACCCAGTAAAAAGTTAACATGGCCTAATGCTACAAAAGTAATAAGTGAAATAAAGTTAGACACAAAGTTCATTGAGCGCGATAAACCACAATTTAGCAGTAGGTTCATTTTATATAGCATGCCGTTTGAGGCGGTCCAAAAGGTGCCTGTACCTGGTCCTGCTAAGCCATCAAAAAAACCTAAGCTTAAGCCTTGCAGCCACTGCTTTATTTTCATTGTTTGCGTAAGCTTAGGTAGCTCACTTCCCTCTGTGGTACTTAAACTACCAAACAAGCTATAACAGGCTACAACAATTATAATTATAGGTAATAATTTATTTAAGAAGTCGATACTTAAATGATCAACTATTAAAGTGCCTATTAATGCGCCAATGGCGGTGGCGAAAATAGAGGCTAGCCAAAACTTAGGGTTAAATAAGTCTTTTTTATAATAAGTATAACTTGCAGTTAAAGAGCCAAAGCTTGCGGCTAATTTATTTGTGCCAAGCGTTAAATGCGGTGGTAAGCCTGCTGTTAATAAAGCAGGAACCGTTAACATACCACCACCACCGGCGATGGCGTCAATAAAACCTGCGGCAAGTGCAACGGCACATAAAATAGCCCAGGTTGTTGGATCGAGTGCAAGTTCAAACATTATTAATAATCTATCTGTCTTTTAAAAGGAGGTAAGGAGTCGAGTATTGCTTTGCCGTATCGCTTAGTGATCAAGCGTCTATCGAGAATAGTAATACAGCCAGCATCGCTTTCTTTACGCAGCAGTCTACCACAGCTTTGTACCAATTTCTTTGCCGCATCGGGAACGGTTATTGATAAAAAAGGATTGCCGCCTTTACTTTGTACAAACTCGGCTTGCGCTTCTTCAATTGGTGAGGTGGGTACGGCAAAAGGAATTTTTGTAATTATTAGATTTTCTAGGTATTTACCTGGTAAATCAAGGCCTTCTGATAGGCTTTGGGTGCCAAATAAAATACTACCTTTGCCTTCATCAATATTTTTAGTATGTAATTTAAGCATTGCCTCACGCGACATTTCGCCTTGTACTAATAAGTTAAAACCTTTTGTTCTAAGAAACTTTGATACATGGTCCATTTGCCAATAAGAAGCAAACAATACTAGGTTGGCTTTTTTGGTGTCTAAATACTCAGGTAGAGTATTGGCTAAGTGATCGCTAAATGCTTTATCGGTTGGTTCAATTTTAGAAACCGGAATACGCAAAGTTGCTTGATTAGGGTAGTCGAAAGGCGAGGGCACTTTAATAAATTTAACGCCTTCCTCTTTGGCCAGGCCTGTTTCGTAAGCAAAATGATCAAACGAGCCTAAAGCACTTAATGTAGCCGAGCATAAAACTGCGCCCGCGCACTCGCTCCATAGCTTGTCTTTTAAGTAGTAACCTACTTCAATAGGGCAGTCGCTTAATAAATGGTCATGGTGGTTTTTATACTCAAGGCGCTTTATCCATCTAGCATGCGGTGTACCTTCACCTTTATTTGCATAGCTAAACCACAGCTTATTTAATTGCTCTAAACGATTTATGTATTGCCCGCTCTCGCCTAAAATAGGGTCGGCTACGTAGGGTTTTATATCGCCGTCGCTTACATCTTGGGTTAGCGTGTCATGCATTTTACTTAAGCAGCGCAGTGCATCTTGCGTGGCTTCGCTTATATCTTTGGCTTTACTGTGTAGTGACTGTGGAATTTCGCCATTTTCGAACCTGTAAGTATCATCTTTTGAATATTCAAAGTCAGCATTATCGAGAATGTCGCGTACTACTTTTAAATCTTTGTTGGCGTCGTTAATGCTATCGCAAAGCTTAAAGTTTTGTCCTATCGCCTTTTGACCCACTATTACTTTAGCCATTTTGCCGCTAAATTTAGTGAGCTTATCGAGCCACTCTATGGTGCCTTTTATTGTCGCCGCCGCTGATGAAAAGTCGCGAGTAATATGTGCTAAGTGGTGTGCTTCATCAATTACATAAATAGTGTTGTCGGGTTCGGGTAAAATTTTACCACCGCCTAAGTCTAAATCTGCAAGTAATAAAGAGTGGTTGATCACCAGTACATCCATTTGCATTAATTGCTGACGCGCAAGCTGAAACGGGCAGGTTTGATGCGCTTTCATTTGGCGCTGGCACGAATGTTTATCGCAGGCTATTAATCCCCATACTTTATCAGGAACTGTGTCGGCCCAGCTATCTCTGTCGCCTTGCCATTTTTTTGTCGTATAAGCGGTGTAAAGCTCATTTAAACATTTGGTTTCCATTACGCTTAAAGGGGAGCTAAGCGTAGGCATAAATTCCATTTGTGTTTGGCTATCGCCGTTAACCGCATTGTGTAGTTTATGAGCGCAAATATATCGCTGGCGACCTTTTACTAAATCAAACTTAAAACTAAGCCCTGAATGCTTTTTAAAAAAAGGTAACTCTTTGGCTATTAACTGCTCTTGCAGCGCAACTGTGGCGGTTGAAATAACTAATTTCTTTTTTTGTGCTAGCGCAAGTGGCAGAGCGCCTAAACAATATGCCAGAGACTTGCCCGTGCCTGTACCTGCTTCTATAACGCAAATACGTTGTTTTTTGTGATATTCCCCCGCAAGCGTTTTTGCTATTTCGGCAACTAAGTAATTTTGGCTGCTACGTGGGCGGTAATCACTTAGGTTATTAGCCACATGCTGATGTACTTGCCTAATAGTTTTTTTTAGTGAGCTCGATAGCATGTGATGATTACCTAAAGTATGTATATAATTACAGTGTATATATTAAGTGGGATCGGACATTGACACAAGCAATCTATCAGGGCTTTATTTTATCAAGGCAACAATACTCGTCTAAAAACAGGCAGGGCCTTACTTTGTGTTATTGGTTAAGCTCTGAGTATGGGCCTATAAAGGTGGTTGTTGAAAACCAGCAAGCCGTATTTTTTATTGCGCAACAACAGCAGCCTCTTGCACAAACGTTATTAGCCAAAGCCAAAATAAAGGTAAGTTTTAAAGCGGTTAATATGCGCCACTTTAGTGGTGTTGACTGCACAGCTTGTTATTTTAACGACAGTAGTAGCCTTTATAAAGCAAGAGCCCAGCTTGAGGAGCAAATAAATATATACGAAGGGGATATTCGCCACAGCGACCGATTTTTAATGGAGCGCTTTATTAAAGGCGGAGTGTGGGTAACTGGAGAGGCGCTACAAAAAAATGGCTTTATCGAAGTTACTCAAGCAAAACTAAAAGCTAATCCAAACTATACGCCACAGCTCGCGTCGCTTTCATTAGATATAGAATGTAACGCAGAAGGCGTGTTGTTCTCGGTTGGATTAGTTGGTAATGGCCTAGATTGCGTATTAATGATTGGTGAGCCACAGCCTCACAGTAACGCATTTAGTATTGACTGGTGCGTTGATGAAATAAACCTACTGCAAAAATTACAGTGCTACATTACTAGTAACGATCCGGATGTGATTGTGGGTTGGAATGTAATTGAATTTGATTTTAGCGTACTTAATGCGCGCGCAGAAGCATTAGGACTGGTGCTTAATTTAGGTAGAGAGCAACAACCTTTAACAATTAGAACGGGTCATTACACCCGGCTTACTTTACCTGGGCGCAGCGTAATAGATGGTATAGATACACTAAAAAATGCCACTTATCATTTTGACAGTTATTCGTTAGCTAATATTTCTTATAAAGTGCTGGGCGAGTCTAAGTTAATTCAAGCTGATAATCGCCTTAGCGAAATTATTCGTCAATTTAATCACGACAAGCTCGCACTTGCCGCTTATAACCGCCAAGATTGTATATTAGTAAATAGAATTTTTGTTAAGTTAAAGCTATTTGAATTTGCCATAGTAAGAACGCAACTTACGGGGCTTGAACTAGAGCGTATGGGCGGCTCGGTAGCTGCATTTACCAACCTATATTTACCCTTATTACATCGCAGTGGCTATGTTGCACCTAATTTAGGCGATCATGGCTTATCGTTTGAAAGCCCGGGTGGTTATGTAATGGAGTCGACTCCTGGTTTATATAAAAATGTATTAGTGCTCGACTTTAAAAGCTTGTATCCGTCAATTATGCGCACTTTTTGTATTGATCCATTAGGCCTTATAGAAGGGCTAAACTCTCCCGAAAGTGCGGTAGCAGGGTTTAACGATGCACTCTTTTCACGCGAGCTGCATCACTTACCTAAATTAATTAAGCACTTAACCCGTACTCGCCAAAAAGCTAAAGACACCAACCAGCCAATGCTTTCTCAGGCAATAAAAATAATAATGAACAGCTTGTATGGTGTATTAGGCTCTAAAGGTTGCCGATTTTACGATCCCAGGCTCTCAAGTTCAATTACACTTAGGGGGCACGAGATCATGCAAACCACCCGAAAATGGATTGA
>TARA_R110000772_G_scaffold67579_2_pt1 | contig 25081 bp, 40 predicted proteins | sample TARA_R110000772 | Tara Oceans TARA_R110000772 (sample SAMEA4397948) | marine metagenome | biome: Polar Biome; feature: [SRF] surface water layer (ENVO:00010504); material: water (ENVO:00002006), including particulate matter (ENVO:01000060) such as... | depth 5 m | reverse complement strand
TACAAGGCTTTGCTCTCTAGCTATTTTAGGGGCTACCCCTTGCATAGTTTCACTGTTTATATAGTCTAGTGTCAAAATATTATTTAAAGTCTCTTAAATCGCTTGTTTCTAAATTTCAACTCTTCTCTTGCTCCCTCTGCTGATGGGTAAAAGGTTCTATATTCTCTAGGCTTATTGTTTAACTGCTCCGATAGCGGCCCATCATTCAGCTCCATCTCTACTATGTCACGCAGTAACCACCATCTGTACAGCAGTACGGTAGCTATCACAACCCATACGCCTTCGCTTACTTCTTTGATGTAGTATCGTTTGATCTTATACTTCTTCATGTCAATTTACTTCTATCCCTTTATCTTCTAGCTCTAGCCAAGTGGTATAAATGTCCTTGCACATATTACATTGTTCATTGCATTGGTTAGCATAGTTCAGGTACTCGGTGCAGGTGAATGGTTTATCTATAGGCATTTAGCTGGCGTTTTATAGTCTGCTAATATCAGTGCAACAAACAAAATACCTACTGGAACTGACCAACTAAGTAAGCTTAACAGCACTCTAAATCTCACCTCGTTCCAATCTCTCGACTGACCTGAGGTTAATCTTATAACCGCATACGCTGCGATGTATCCGACCCCATAAATAAGGGCTATTAATTCTATTGCTTCCATTGCTATTAGTCTTCTGTAGTTACCTATAAGTAGTTCTTCTTTATGAAGTCTGCCGCATCCGTATGTCCTTCAGCTATTGCAAGCTCCATTATCTCTTGTATTATTTTTTCTTTATTCATATCTTAAAATGGTAGATCATCCCCTTTAGTAACTGCTGCATCAACTGGTCCCGGTGTGGTCCCTTCCTTAACTATCTTCCACGCTTTCACATCTGTATACCATCTGCTATTATACTCACGGCTTTCAATGTTTACAGATACATCAACTATATCACCCACCTCATACTTGTTAAGTTCTTCAGATACCTTTTGAAAGGCGTCTATACATACCATCTTAGGATATGATTCAATTGTTTCAATGATAAAACCTTGCGTCTGCCAGTTTCCTTTGGTAGATGTACCGGTTAATACTTCTAATTTTTGTTTGATTGTTCCTTTTATATTCATAATATACTTTGTCTAAGTTGAAATTCTAGTTGTTCGTTTGTTGTTTTCAGTTTTTGCCATTGCTGTACAATTTCATTAACTGGTCCCAGGTTCATTCGATTCAATTTTTCTTCAGTAGTATTTTGAAGTTCAAATGTATCTGATTCTACGTTATATATTAAGTGCTGTTTCATTATAAATCTTCTTTAGTGTAAATTTTAGTGTCTGGATTAAGTATTGGGTTCTCTAAGGCTAGACACCTCCAATCTAATATAGCTGCAAATGGTTTATCTCCTTTTTTATCAATACGGGTTAATCTAGTAGTCGCCCAAGTACCACCTAAGCTATCACTCAAATAAACCACATCACCCACCTTAAACGGCAGCGGCTCTTTTGATCTTACTTGACTAAAGCCCTCTAGTGTGTACTCAGTGAAGGATAGTGTAGGCAGTTGCACATCAATAACACTACCTCCTTTTGTGTAGGTACATCTGTAGTCCCCAAATTCACATTTTAAGGGATAAACGTGCCCTATAACTATCTCCTCTACTTCACCCCACCCGTAAGCGTGGTCATAAACTTTATCTCCTTTTTTAAATATCATTTCTTTGTTAATTTTGTTGTTTTATTTAGATATACATTCTTTGCCGCTTACCTTATACCATAGATTTCTATTTTGAAAGAATACAAAGTATGTTTTTCTACTGCCTCCTTGAGACATAAAAACATTGTAAAATGTTCCGCTAATTTCGTATTTTAATTTTGTTAATGTTTTTGTATAATTCATTACTTTCTATCTTTGTTAGTACAAATGTAAACCAATATTTTAGAATACAATACATTAATATATAATTTTTCCATCTTTTAAACAGAAGGCCGTAAATCCTTGCTCCCTTAACTTATCAATCCTGAACTTTTGCAGCTCCTTTAATGTATCTGTTTTTGTCTTACATTCTATAAACGTGGTTTTACCATCTTTTAACAGTATCAAATCAGGATAGCCACTATCTGATAACCTGATCACATTTAAGACTAAGTACCCTTTCTTTTTATATTCGTTTATGACTTTAGTTTGATAATTCATATTCCTTTCTGAACATTCTAAGGGTATAATCTTTTTTTAGCTTAACTGATTGGTATATTTTCCTTTCAATTCCATCTTTTGCGAAGATCCAAAAGATATTACTTTCTGTTCTATCCTTGGTGGTCATTCTATCTCTACTTTGAAAATAAGAGATTGCGGAAAAGTCTATATTAAAATAAACCAAAGATACGGCTTTTTTTAGTGAAAGGCCTTCTCTGCCTGCCAATATCTGCAAAGCTATATTTTTATCAGTAGTGTTAAATTCGTCTAAATCGGTTGTAACACTATCGCCAAATACATTTTTAATCATATCCAGTTCAGCTTTAAATTTATAGAATATACCTATTTTTTTACCGATAAACAAAGTTTTTATTGCTATGGCTTTTGAATCATCTATTACTACAGATTTGCCGCTTTCAAGTATTACTGATCCACTGCAAAGCTGGTGTATCTTGTTCTGCAATTTTACGGCTGTATCTGCTATTATTTCAGATTCCTTACCTATTACTATTTTATCATCTTTTAGCTTTTTGATTATCTTATAGGTAATGGGCTGCATTTCTACATCAATGATTGTTTCATTTATGGTACTAACAAAACCCGCTTGTTTTTTAGTATAGGAAAAAAGCAGGTGTTTTATTAACGGTTCAATTTTAGTATAATTTGCATCGCTATAATCATTTACATTGGAATATCCATAGTTCTTTTGCGTTACATTTACAAAGTCTTTAGCCCAGGCGTAAAAGTTCTTATATTGCTTAAAAGGCGAATAATCACTTATCCAATACTGATGAAATATTTGCGAATAGCTTTCAGGATTAGGTGTTCCACTTAAAAACATAATTGGCAGATTACTAAACATTTTTTTGATTAGTTTAGTCCTTTCACTGGGCTTAGGAAATCCACCGTTTCTATGGTGTTCATCTGAAATAAGAAAGTCGTACTTATCTTTTAATTTATGTATTGATTCGTTATTAATAACGGTAAAATCAAAGGTATAGTTTCCAGTTTTATAATCATCTAGAATACTTTGTATAGCTTTCTTTTTAGTGATAAATAAAACCTTTTCAGCTCCATACCTTTGTGCAGTACTTAATGAGGTAAATGTCTTACCTGTTCTCACCTCCATTTGCAGATAAGCAATTTTATATTTTTTCAATATATCAACTGCTTTACCTGATATTTCTTCTTGATAATCTCTTAACTCAAACATTAAAACGGTTCTTTATTTGTTACATTAAATTCATCCATATCCTCTTTGCTTATCAACTCAATCCATCTTTCATTTTGGCTGTGCCCTTTCGTAAACTTAACACCGTTTAAAGTGCCCCATTTGCTTATCCAGGCGTTAAATTTCTTCTGTGTTAACCAGCGTTTAAAATCAGGATAATCATCAGTAAATTTATTGAATATAACCTTTTGATTGTGTCTTACATCAAATGATAAATTATCATCTTCGCTGGCCCATTCGTAAAACTCCATTGAAGATTCTGCAATGAATTTTCGTAGTTTTATATTCTTTGCGTGTTGCTTAATTAATCCAAGTTTTAAAAACGATTGCAAACATTCGACCATATAATTATCAAACTTTTGAAACTCTAATATAGACCAGTCAAACAGTTCTGTATCAAATTCATCAAAAGGGGAATAATCTTTATTATAAAACTGGCTTATCTCTAGTTCGTGCCGCCTCCTATCGTGGCTATTCCCTTCACCTTTTATAGCATAGTTGGTAGATATACATAACTTTGGACTTTCTTCAACAGTGAGCTTTATAGCATCCTTATTTTTACGCTCTAAAGTAATCCCTTCAGTTACTAAACTAAACTTTGTTTCGAAATCAAAGTTCTTTTTAACGTCATCAAATACTAAGATTTGAGTTGCCTGGGATACTGTTTGATAAGGGAATGATTTTTTATCATCAAATGATTTGCCATCCAAAACTGATACCCTTCTTATGTTTGCAAGGCCCTGAACTAATAAACCTTTACCGGTTCCCCCTTCAGGGTTATCACTTATTATTTCATCATTTAAAATTAAGGCTTTATTCTTTGTTTTATTCTTGTATGTGCAAAGCATATAACCTATTGCACATTCAATAGGCAATGGATTACCACCGCTTATGTTATTAATGAATTGCTTATAATCGTTGCTATTGTCATCCATTGGCATAAAGTCCCGGTTTATAATCTGATCTTTCCAAATATACCCATCAACATCTAAGTAATCAATCAGGTTTGCACCTTGGCTAGTTACCTCTAGTATGCCATTTTGATATGCTATAAATGATTTGTTTTTAAGATCCTTCAGCATCATCAATTCAATAGTATCTAGCATAAGTAGATAATTTTCTGCAAACAGATTAGGGAATGATGCCACGTAGGACCATACTTGAATCTCCTTTCTATCCATTAAATAATTAAGTACAAAGTCTTTTATTTTTTCAACTGATGTTTCATTTACGATATTGGATTTTATTTTAACCCAGGTAGGCTTTTGAGCATCAGCAGGAAAATACTTTTTAAACCCATTGCCTTCTAAAAATAGTTTGTACTTTAATACGTTTATTTTAACGGTATCTTCTTTGCCAAAATACCAAAAGTCTATTTGTTCGTTTTCTTCTTTTATTTCTTCAAATACTTGTTCTGTGATAGCGTGCTTTTTTATTACTACATCTTTGCCATATTTCAAATCCTTTTTGATATTGCCTAATTTGGTATAATCTTCAAAATACTTTGTACCAAAGGATCTAATCCTATAAGCTGATGAAATTGTGGTTCTTGTTTCATTTTCTGTAAAATCCCCGATTACTATATTATTGAAAATGTAATTGTATGCAGTTGATTCATTTATTCCATACTCACAAAAAGCCCCTGCAAGGTCTAAAATGTAATTATTCCTTTGCCCATCTACAAAATCCTTAGACCAATTCCAGGACATTATTAAATCTATAATTTTACTTTCATCAGATAGTAAAATCAAAGGTACCTTTTCATGTACATTATACCCTTCATTTTTTAATTGAGGTTCAAATATTTCAGCATCATAATTGATGTAAATATTAGGATCGTAACTTTCAAAGCAAACCCGGTCCACATTACAATTACTAATGTCAAAATAATCAAAGTTAAAAGTTTTCTGAAATTCCTTAAAATATTGTTCGTGGTCCTTTGGTTCGCATTTAGGTATTTTAATCACCCCTTTTAATCCATTGCCTGAAGGTGATACAAATACACTCACAAAGTGCTTATTGCTTGTGAGTGCTTTAAATTGCTTTTTCATTTCCTTATCACCTGGGAATTTATCAAAGTCCACGACCATCAACCCCGAATGTTTTTGCAGTCCTGATTTTTTACGTTCTACAAATTCGCCTGCAAATAGAATACAAGGTAACCGTTTTTTAAGGTTTGTCCTTTCATCTTTATCATCTGATAATCTAATTGCATTTACTACGTCTTTAGATTTCCCTATTTTTATCCTATCTAATGAGTTTTTTAATGTAACGATATATGGCACATCGGTAGATTTGAATAAATCTTTGAATATTGATACTGTTATTTCTTCTGTTTTGTTCATTTTCTATGTTTTTTCGCTAAAAATAATTTCTTTTTTTATTAGGTTTTCTCGAAGGTGCCCCTTTTCGCTTTTTAAATGCCTGATAATCAGGCAGGGGCGTAATCGGGGCGTTTTCCCGGGCCAAAAAACGACCCCCCCCCCTAAAATACGCAAGTCGTTTCTAAGGGGAGTAGGGAAAAACCACTTTTTCACGCCCCATGTGCCCTATTTTTCCACTGTGAGATCCCCTATTTCACATAATAGCGTATCAATATCTATGGATTCCATTATTACATTGAAATTGTGCATTGCCCGTTCTTGGTATTGGCTGCCTTGTTCACTTGTTTCAAAGCTGTTACTACTATTGGCTGCAAATGCTTCTAAAGTCCTCAGGGCTTTCTTTAGCCCCGAGGTAGTATCTAATTCGCTTGCATAATTCAAAGCGGATATTATATTTAAGTGCAGCATCAAAGCTGGATTTGGTTGTTTCATTTTAAAATAATGTTAATACGCTTTCTTTTTCTTGTTGTATTGCTTTATGGTTCTTTGCATTAATATCAAAGTAGCTTTCTTTTAGCTCAATGCTTATAGACTTTCTATTCATTTGTAATGCTTTGTAACCCTCTGACCCTATCCCACCAAAAGGACTAAGTAATGTATCTCCTTCGTTGCTATACAAGTGTATTATACGCTCAATAGTATCTAACTGCAAAGGGCATATATGCTTTTCATCGTTGCCATCCCTAGCACTTCTATATTGAAGCGTTCTACCATAATCAATATCCATCCACACCGGGCTTGCATACTTTTGCCATAAATCAACTGGTAAATAATTAGGCAAACTAGAATCTTTATCCTGGTGCTGTATTGGCGTTTTATTATCCCCTGCATTCCTGAAAAATAAAACGTAGTCTGGTATACCAACTCTTGACATTACACTATCCTTTTTTATAGTCTTATGGAGCAAACCTAGTGCCTTTGTTCTTTGCATTTCTGTTACTGGATTTTTCCATATAGTGGTTCTTGCGTGATATATAAACCCCTCTTTTGTGAACCAATCTATTAACATACCGCTGAAATCTCTAAGCCCTATAAACCCCTCCTTACCTTTTTGTATAGGCAAATCCATACAATGAATAGCACATATTCTGCCATCTTTTAGCGTTCTTTTTATCTCAGGTATTAGGTGTTTAAAATGCTCCTCAAATTGCTTATAGTCGCTAACATTACCCATATCTTCAGGCTTATCGCTATAAACATAAAGCTCTGCAAAAGGAGGTGAAAATACGCAAATGTCTGCAACGTTATCATCTAGTTTAGCCGTTTCTTGTACGCAGTCTCCATTTATTACGTGATACTTATCTGTTTTTATTTCTTTATTTTTAATCATAAACTTACTTTTTGCTGTTTTGTAATCTGCATTTGAAGAGTATTTTGCCATTTCTGCAATCATTTCAAAGTGCTTTTTTTCTTTTAATAAAATCGTATTTCTAACATTTACCTGGCTTTCAGGAACCAATAAATGTACTCTTACTTTTTTAGTTTGACCAAATCTATAGCATCTTCTTACCGCTTGATAAAATGCTTCAAACTTGAAATCATAAGAAGTGAATACCATATTAGAGCAGTTTTGATAATTCATACCAAAAGATGCAATACTTGTTTTGGTTATTAAAGTTTTGTAATTCTTACTTGCAAACCCATTTAAATGTTCTGCTTTAAAATCGGGCTTATCAGAACCTTGCACATTTACACTATCATCTAATACCTTTTTGAGTTGAGTAGCTTCATCATTTTTTAAAGTCCAAACTATCCATTGTTCATTATTAGAGTTGACTAATTCGGCAGTTTTAGAAATACGAGCATCAAAAGACCTTTTTAAATCTCTGTGTAATTCAGTAGCACTTACTGCAACATCCCCAAATAGATTTTCGCTTGTATTTTCAACTGGTATAATGTGTTCTACATATTCAATTTCAGGCAAATTGTAACCATCACCCTCAAAACCTAAAGTACAAGGAGTATCAATTGATATGGACCATGTGCAAACATATTTCCAAAAGGTATCATTAGCGTGCTTTCTTAGTCTCCATTTGCTTGTTTCTCCTCCATCGTGTACAAAGAACATTGCAAGCATTTCTAAGTAAGTCATTGCTCCTAAAAACTCACTGTGCTGACCTAACTCCATATGGTCATTTGGTGATGGTGTAGCAGTACAAGCTAATTTATAAGGCGTGTTTTTAAAACTGGTTATAATAAAATTAGATAGCTTGCCATCCTTGCCCTTTAATATACTACTTTCATCTAATACCACACCCCCAAAAATAGACGTATCGATATTTTTCAGTTGCTCATAGTTAGTAATAAATAGGCCATTCAATGACCCAATAGGATTTTCAATGTTAGTATTAAACTTTTCCAAATCAATACCAAACTTTGCCCCTTCTTTTATAGTTTGTGCAACTACTGCCAAGGGTGCAAGTATTAATACTGGCTTATTAGTTTCCTTGTTTACTTCTTTTGCCCATTCTAATTGCTGAAATGTTTTACCTAAACCGCAATCCTCAAATAATGCAAAGCGGCCTTTTTTCAATGCTATCTTAATAGCGTACTTTTGAAAGTCCTTTAACATTGGATTCAGGTCATCTTCATTTACATCAAATCCACTGGATATAAATGTTTTCTTTTTTGTCTCTAAAAATTCTTTATATTGTTTCATTTCTTGTAGTACCAATTTAATACTGTTTCTAATTGTTCAGATATTGAGTTTAAACTCATTCCGACCCATATCGCTATCTCAATGCTCTCACTGCCTATCTCTACTTCTAAGGTAGCCTTTGCCAGCTTGTGAGACTTAATAAGTTCCACCCCCTTAGTGATGGCCTGCTCAATTTCTGTGTAGTGTTCTACTCGTGCGAATAGTTTTATTTCCTTTATTCTCATACTGTCAAAATTTTAATGGCTTTATCTGTTAATTTTCTTTTAATAGGCATTTGGAACATTAAATCATTCCAGCTTTTTATGCCGTGTATTACTGTGGAGTGATCGAAAACGTGATTAATACAATTATGATAATAGATATGTCCTAAGTCCTTTAATGTTTCACCGGTTAGTTTTTTACATAAATAAAAATACATATGCCTTACCTCTACATTTGCCCTTAATCTGTTCACTTTGCCACCCTTTAAACTAAATGTTTTATTTGGATCTACGTTATTAATCTTCATCACAACAGATAGTATTTTTTCTTTAGTAATGATTTTATCATTCATTTTGCCACCGTTACTAAGTAATAAATTAACATCCTTGTTTTGTTTTTCCGTTAATTTGTCTATGATTAACGCCCTTTTCTTTATCCTTTCTTTTATATTTTCCATTATATTGTTGTGATTATGTGTATACTAATTGATGTGATTGCTATGGCTACAAGTGCAACGCTAACAAAGAAAAATGTATCATCGTATTTTTCTTTTTTATATTCCCAGTAGGCAAATAAACTAGATAAAACTATTGCGATAAGCCCTGAGGATATTGATATTGTCAAAGCTGAAATTATTAAATTTGTCATATTATTTACGTGCTATTTTATCTACTTTGGTGTTTATTTCCTTCATTGAATATCTGCCATTATCAGGCTGCAATTCTTTCAATTCTTCTATGATCGTATAAATATCATCTGAATTTGCATCTTCAATTCTTGTTTCAAAGTTTGCCTTTTCCATTCGCTCTATTATTGCACTGGATTCTAAAAGATCCAAAGCCATATACTTTTGAGATGGTTCCACTAAATCAAAATGCTCATTATCCAAGTCATTCATACTTTCGAAGATGTCATCATAATGAATCTTACAACCCTTTCGTACTATGGTTTTAAGGTACATTTCCTTCAACCAGGCACGCCAAATGAAATCAGTCTTAGCCACTTTTCTGTGCTTTTCCAAATCTTCTTTTGATAAGGTAGTAAGAAACTCACCCCTTTTATTTTTGATCACACAATAAGCTCCTATTATATCGCTGTCTTTTTGTTCAAATGGAGATAGTATATTATGCTTATAGGTTACTTTATTATTGTGCTTAGAAAATGAGAAGTCATCATCTTTATAAACTAAAGCCACATCCATAATAGTTTCCGGATATGCTACTAGCATTTTATTTTTATAGGCTATGTAGTCGTAGGTGATACCAGTTGATTGTATTGTAACGTGTTTACCGTCTAATACTAAACCTTCTTTATCTACTCGCTTAAACATTTCAGCTAGTTTATCTGCTGATAGTTTTGAAAAGTGTGGATTCTTAGATCCTCCCTTTTCCATTTCTGACCGCTTGCAATATGCAATAAAGGCATCTACATTGCTATCATTAAACTTTGATAACAGGGTTTTAAGTTGATTATACTTTTCCATTTTCTTCGATTAATTCATTAATTCTATTCATTACTTTCAATTTCAATTCTTCGCTAAATTTCACCTTTCTTTTTAGCCAAATGTTATTTACTGTTTGCCTGGAACATTCACAATGTGCTGCTACTTCCTGGACTTGACCATAATTTAATCCTTTTATTTTCATTGTTTTCTGTTTAAATATGTTTCTAAATTTTTGTTTGTGAGATATTCTTGAAATTCTAATATATGTTTTCTTTGTCCGTATACGCTTGTAAATGGATTACAGTATTCATCATATATTATATTCAATTCTTCTTCTTCTATGAAATCAATAAACTGTTGTTCGTCAAATTTCAATATTATTTCATCATTACAGAAGGCTGTAATAATCAATCCGTTGCTTTCGTGAAAGTCTACCTTTAATTTCATTAGTTCAAATGTAAACCAATAAACTTTAAAACAAAAAATTATTTTCGATTATTATAAATCAAATAAAGGGTTTATATTTATTGTTGTATGTCTTTTTTAATTGCATACAACGCCCGAATATGTGCCAGTTTGCATCAAGCAAATTGCAGCATATTGGATGTTAAATTTTTATAAAAATATATGAATATAATAACACAAGTAACACTGGATGCCGCCACTAGAAAAAAGGATCGTAGTGTATCGCTTAGATTTGTAACCAATTTAGAGCAAGCTGGTGATGAGTTTATGGGGATGGATAATTAAATAAAATAGTATATCATTTTATTGTATACTATCTTATTGTTTATATATTCGCAACTCACTTTAATTAATTAATCAACCCCAATAAAATTATGAATAACCCTTCAAATAACTACACCAAAGAAGATCACAAAACATTTATGGAACAATTAACCAAGTCCTATCCCGAACAAGACAAAGAATTGAGATCAATGACATTAAAATGGTCAGAGCACGTCGTCAAGACAATGACTAACAACTAAACTGAAGGGGCTTAATTGTCCCTTTTTTATTGGTTAAAATTACCACCTTGCTTTATTACCTCGTATATCGTAGTGTGTGAAAGTATTATATTTACCTAATCCACCTTCAGCCATTACATTGTCTTTCATTAAAGACTCTACCAATGAATGTGTGTCACTTGGCTTATGGCCTTTCACGACTATATCTGATGCTTTACCTAGTAGATGCTGTGAGCTTGTAACCCCTCCTATCCTTTTATTATGACTAGGACATCTATATGCACTATTTATAGCAATAGGACTATCTACCACCTCCCTAAGCACTTGTAATTCTTCTGCTAATTTTTCAATGTTATATTTTACGTTTGCAGGCATTTCACACCCACACTTACATTGAAACTCGTTTATACTAAAATTCTTTGTCATTTCTTTTTAAGTCCTAAAGCTGATATTAATTTATTGAATAGTTCTTCTTGATGTTCTAGTACGTAAGTCAAGGCCGTGTGACCGATGAATCCAAATAAAGACACTAATATTAATTTGTACTTTTGCTGGACACCGTAAGCATCACAAATGAGATATACCATTGTAGCAACAAATGCACCGGTTAAAGTTATGGCGAAAATTTCGCCCCTCTTTGGTACTTTCTTATTGATAAAATAATCATACCCCACCCTGCTCCCTATTGAGAATAGTATCATAAATGGATATAAAAAAATCCTTTCAAAAACCTTACCTAGTATGTTGATGTATTCATTAATATTATTCATATCCATTGTAAATTATATTTTACTTTCAGTTTGTAGATTGCTGTGTACAGAAGGATAGAAAAGAGCGTAACCCCTGCATAATTCAAAGCAAAATAACCATCTGTCATAGCTGCTCTGTACACTTCTATACTTTCATTGATGTAGGTCATTTCTATCATTGTATAAGCCGTGTAAAGCATACCTAGCACACTAAATAGCCATCTCATAAAAGAGCTGTGCCCTTTTACAAATAGTATCTTATCTGTATTTTGAGATATAAACATAAGAACCGCAGCTATCACTAGATAGTTTAAGGAGTTATACGCTATATTCCAGTTCGTACTGTCGGGGTTTCCCCATACTTCATACACTGCATCGAATACGATTTTTATTCCTATAAATACTACCATATTAATGTGGTTTTGGTGCTTTTTTTCTTTGGCAAAGACTGCCTAATGAATAGCCTATTATCTCAAATTCTAAATTATATGCAGTATGCTGATTAGGTGCAATTCTTTCAAACAAATCTGAAAATATCAAATACTCGCTTTCTCCTTTATCCATTGGGAATAGTGGAAACCAAAAGTTATAATAATCTATTTCTTCAGGTGTTGTTGGGGCTGCTTGGATTATATTAACCCAGCTCCTAGCCACCATAGCAGAATCACCGATTGTAAAGAGATAGTTTGCGTAGTTTTGTTCTTGTATGTTCATATTTCGTTATACTTTACATTAAACTCGTAAGGCTCACCAAGTACCTCAGTCAAAGAAGTGTGGTGTGGGATGTAAAAGAAAAAAGGGGTGTTTAGTTCTGCTGATTGATACTCCACCCAGTTGGTAGTAGTATTCCCCTCTACCGCACTAGGTAAATAGTATTCATTACAAAGTCCCACCGCTTCTATTGCTTTCGCTTCTGTTGTGTATTTATATCCGTTAATATATCCCATAGTATGCGTTTATATTAGCTTCAATCGCTACTCTATTTGATGATTGGTCTGTAGGATAAAATATTGATTCTTGACGTTTGCCAGTGTACCCTAGAGATGAGCCGCCAGCCCTTGCGTTTAAGTAAAGCACTTGGTTGCTAAGCACTGAAGTGCCAGCTCCTAAAGCAGTAGCCAGTGTTATTTGCGTGCCGTTAATGTACAAATCACTATATGAATTAGTATCTAATCCCGTCCGCATTCTTATGCTTATTAACTGCCTACCAGTGCTTATCGGATATTTATTAGCTAAAGCCCCGCCAGACGCTCGGACATTTATCAATAGCTCCCCGCCAGTAATGTAAATTATAAAAGCCCCTGTATTTGAATTAAAATTTGTACTTGACTCAAATAATACCTGAGTCCCCGCAGTGTCGGCGACGTCAATTACATCAAAGAACCATATATCTGTCATCCCACTGAATGCAATACTAGGAGCTTGCCCACCCGTAGATGAGCTGCCTTGCGTAGCTGCTAGACTATTGCTAGTTATTAATGAGCCAGTATTTACTATCTCTAACTGATTAGCAGCAGTGGTTTGCGTAAGGTTGTTTGCATTCCCGCTTTGGTCATATATGATAGGAGTTAGTCCGTTATTCGCACCCGTAAAAGTAAGCAAAGATGTCGTGTCTAGAAATCCATCTACTAATGCTATATCTTGCTCTGCGTTATCGCTTGATCTCCTTGCTCTTGTAGAATTTCCGCCATAAGCAGTTCTCAGCAATCTAAAAGAGTGTGCAAATTCAGCACCTGTGTACGTGTCTAGTAATGGGATTGTTGCACCACTATAAACCTCAGTAGCTCCTAAATAGATTTTATCTACTTCAGTACTACCTAAGTAAACCTTTGCTATATCTGAACCCCCTAGTTTTATTGCCATTATCCTACTATTGCATAAAGTGTAGTTGATACTTTTGTGCCTGCATCATATTCAGCCTGTGTAAGACTGACTACATTTAACACTAAATCAGATCCGCTTGGTTCACCAGTTGCGGACGTGTTTATGGTATTTACCTCTGCATTCTCTTCTATTGTTCCAAGTTTTGTAGAACTTGTGCTATCAAAAGAAATCTTATCTGTATTAGCTGATACTGCTGCTGCTGCATCATAGGTTACTTTTGCATTGTTAGCTACAATGTCAGCCGCTTGTGCTGTAGTTATTCCTACCTTTGCTGTGTTTGCTGCTACTGCTGGTGCATCTGTATAGCTTACCTTTGCCGTGTTGGCTGTTATCTCATTAGCTTGTGCCGTTGTGATTCCAGTTTTTGCCGTGTTTGCATCCGTTTCAGATTGCAAACCAAAGCTGTCTACTAGGTCAACAAATTCTGATTGTGTAGGTGTATCCCCAGTTTCAAAATATCCTTTTAATGTTGGTTTTGTTTGTTCGCTCATTATGCTACTATAAATGTACTTCCTATTGCCATGTAACCTATCCCAGTTGGTGCAGGTGCTTTATATTCTCTAATATCAAATTCTAAAATGATCCTATTAGCTTGGCTCATTGAATCGTATATAACTTGTTTTTCAGTTAGTACGCATCCTCTAATATCTACCTCTGCTACTATACCTCTGTACATGTAAAATATACCTTCTATTAGTTCAGAAATAGTATTAGCTTGTTCTATGCCACCGTTGCCATCTCTATCTCGTGATGCGTAAATATCTATTTGTACATTGTGATTATAAACCCTATAGCCATCTTTATCATTTTCAGGGCTTCCGCTTTCATTGAATACAATATAAGGGAAAACAGCTTCAGGAGTTGCCACGCTTGGTGATATATCAGTGGTCAGATCCGTAATAGACTGAACATTTAATAAGGTATACAAAGCTTTGCCTATCACTATGACAACAAAAGTAAAATAATAGTAAGTATTATTTTTTACTTTTTGCGGCCTTGCTTGCCTGTTTTGCTTGCATTGCATTGTTTGCAAAGGGCTTGCAAATTATTGTAGTCGTATTTTTCACCACCTTCAGAAATTGGCCGTATGTGATCCGTATAATAACTAGGTCTAGTGCAATGGCCATCCTGACAAGATGGATGCCTTTGTTTGTATTCCTTTGAAAATGCTCGCCAGGTCCTACTATTGTAAAAAGCGTAATCTTTTGGATCACGTAGCCAATTGGTAGTGCCTGCACTTACTTTTAAACCTTCTTTTATCTTGTACTTTCGTATCATTCAGGAACGTAAATTGTACCGGTCAATTTATATACATCGCCTGCACTTTCAATAAATACATTTCCTGCTACATACCTCACTTCATTTGCTAGCATAGGTGCTGCTATGGTAGGCACTCCCATTGTTCCATCGTGTTGTACTGTTTTAAATCTGTAGACCTCTGAGGTGCTTAGTTTTTTAAATGCGTTCACAACTTCAACTCCTGCTGGTATTGGGCCTGTAGGTGTATAGCTTTCTATTAACACCGTAACCGCTGAACCTGCTGAATGATTTTCAGTCAATACCACTTCACCTATTACTTCTTTATTTTCAGAATTTAAAAAGTTTAATGTATCACCTATTTTTACATCATCTGTAAGGTTTACTATCATTGTAGTAGTGGCAGTTTCACCCATAGTAGTATTCAATACCCCTACACCGTCCTTATTGCCTATGTATACACGCAGACCCTCATTATATACTTCTCCATTGGTCCAACCTTGATTGTTGTTTGAACTTAGTCCTACTCTTGAACTGGTAGATTCAAACCAATCTCCATTGTTTTCATCCATTCCATAAGATTTGATAACTCTCTTACAAACAAATGTTTTATCATTGTAGTCTATACTTTCAATAGGTGAATAATCCCCTACAAAGCCCCCTAAGTATCTTTCAATTGGTCTATACTGCAAGCTCATTGCCTCCAAAACTCTAAGAGTAGAAAGGGTGCCTTCTGCTGGGAAATCTCCATCCCAAAACCTAAAACGAGATATTATTGCAGTGCCGCCCGTATTATAATTTGTATGTACGCTTAAACCGTTTGCAGTAACTAAAGTATCACCTTCGTTTATAATCAGATTATCAAGGTTTAAATCTTTTGTAAATTTCGTATTGGTATTATTTACATAAATCGTTTCTAGCCCGGTTGTTGTGCTATCTGCTGTTAAAACATTAATACCTCTTATAGTTAATACATCCGTAAATGTGGCCATAGTAGAACCAACTATATTTGCATCAAATACAAATGTAATCAAAGCACTATCCATATCAGCGGGTAGTACTGGTGTGGTAAATTCTAATGTTCCATCTTGACCCGCCAAAGCGTGTATATTTTTAATCCAAAACCTATTAGTAGTTACTAAATCCTCACCCCAATAAGGAGCTGTACCATTGCCACCTTTTAAAAACTTATTGCCTGATGTGATATATAAACTAATATCTGCATCCACATAGTTGCTCAATAGTCCTTGTGCAAAGTAATTTAATTGAATTGTCAATATGCTACCAGTGGGCAAATCACCTAAAGAAAAATCTAATTCAGGAGGTGTAATTATTGTACCCGTATCAGTTTCTAATCTTGTTGTACTTGGTGATTTCCATTGTACATCCCATCCGTTAATATTGCCACCTATATTTACTACTTCTGCACTTTCTGTTTCTATTGATACCCTATTGATTCCAAAGTAATAAGTAAATTTACCGCCTGATTGATTTCTTAGGTTTGTAATTAAATGAGTTTTAAATGTTGTGGTATAGGTGTTATTTGCTTTATTAAATAGCCTATAAATAAACTGGGTGCCATCGTAGTTTCTTACTTGTGTAATCCAATACCGCCCTTCAGCGTGTACCATTTTGCAGCTGAACAATTCTAATACACCATATAAAACATCATAGCCGGTCATAAACTCGACTTCGCTATTATCCCTATCTTTTGGTATTAATAGATTTTCGGGTATGTAAGTATAATCTAAGATACTATCACTTGTTGTAACACTTGTTACATCAGGGCTTTGGTATTCTATAGCTTCTGCAATATATCCATCTGTATCACTCCATAATGATGTAAGCCCGTTTAAACTTAAAACATCTTTTATAACGTCAATTACTTTTACTACTGCTAAACTATTCAGATTACCATTATAAAATACGTTTTTTAATCTGTTTATCCCATCTATAGCCTTAAATGTGTACTCCCTTGGACTACTTTCATTTGACCATTCTATCAAGTCTACTACTAGATTCCCAGCCCATTCTAAAGATGCTGTGCCGCCCGATACGGAGTAAACAGCAACTTTTAATTCATCATCATCTGATTGAAGATAAGATTCTAAAAACCTATCAAAAAATGCCGTGTCTACCGTTGTTCTTACTTCTTGTACATTGGCATACTTGATAGTAGTCTCTGATGGCATCAAAGGTGAAACTATGTTTTCATCTACATCCTGCCATTCTGTTTGAATGTCAATTATCTTAGGATTGAATACTGGGACAAAACTATTTACCCCATCAAAATCATTCTTTATAGTTGTTTGAGATCCGTATGTAAAACCACCACTAAGGGTTATTTCTGTTCTGTTTGATGCTGAATTATAAGCAATAAAAGACACTCCAAAAATAGAAGCATCTACTACGACATCTTGACTTGAATCTAAATAATCAGTCCAATCATTATCAACGTAAACAACAGCACCACTACCTCCAATTATTGCAGCGTTTAAACCTATGTAATTTTCACCAAATAAATCAACTCTGTAAGTTTTGCCATCTGATGAAATTAGTGTGCTTTCAAAGTACTTCTCCATTATCTTCTAAATGCTCTTTCTCTTTCTTGTACTAATATTAAATCTCGTCCGCTTATTCTTATATCCATAGAATTACTATAATTTTCTGAATACCCATTATTTGAGTAACTTGGTGCTGGTGCTGTTGATCCACCGCCTGCACTACTTGTTGATCCCATTCCTTCACTGCCTAAGTTAGATATGGCAGCCCCTGCTGCTACCATTGCTATACCTGCTGCTAGTGCAACTGGCCATAATAAAGGGTTTGCAATTGATGCACTAAATAGGGCCATCTCCGCAGCATATGTAATCATTAAGGCTCCCATTTGTTTCATAAACCCACCTAACATAGAAAGGGCCGCTTTGCCAAAGTCTTTACCTTCAAAGCCTCCACTCATAGCATCACCCAGGGCTTCAGCTAAGAACATTCCTACATCTACTGCAAAGTTTGTTAATAGTCCTTTTACACCTTGTTTAAAGTCTTCTATCTTTTCGCCAAATTTCGATACTCCTAAATCTAGCATTTCAATCTGTTGTGGTATGCTAGTTAAATCTAGTTTTACATCTATTGGAAAAGTGATATTGTGTTTTATTGTTGATAGCCCTCCAATGGCTTTAGATATTCCTTTTATTGCTTTGCCCGTTGCCACTTCTGCCGCTTCTAAACTAGGGAGTATCTGATCTTTTAACTCTTTGTAAGTTTCACCTAAAGATTTGATTTCTGTTTTATGTTCCTTGGTTTTTACTCTTAATTTGTCAAGTCCTGCAATGGCTATATTTGTTGCTCGATTAGCATTTAAAGTAATGCCTATTTTTGCAAGCATACTATCAAGCAACTCCATCAATAATGAAAATGGGTTATACTTTAGTAGAAATTGACCCATATCAATTAAGGCATTTGTCCACCAACCTATATCACTAAATCTTTCTGTTAATGCTTCCCAATTGGAATATAAATAATAAACCCCTGCTGCTAGTGCTGCTATTACGAGTATTACTGCTGTAATTATTAAAACTATAGGGTTTGCCGCTAAAAATGCAAAGGCTGTTGTTAATGCACCTATGGCAAATATCAAAGGGCCAATGGCTGCAACTAATCCAGCTACTACCACTATCACTTTCTTTGTTGCTGGGCTTAAATCAGCAAACCACATAGCTACATTTGCAATAACTTCACCAACCCTTCTCAAATGAGGTGCTAAAACCTCACCAAAAGAAATACCTAAACCTTCTACCGCTGATTTGACTTTTAACATTGAACCCTCTAGCGTGTTATCCATTATACCAGCCATGTGTTTTGCAGCTCCTGCACTATTTACATATTCCGCTGATAACCCTTTTGCTTCTGCTGCATTGTCTGCCATTATAGATGCTACCGTTGCACCTCTTTTGCCAAACAAATCAAAGGCTGTTTTATTTTTATTGGTGGATGTTCGTATTTCCTCCATTGCAGAACTTAAACTTTGGCCGCTACCAGCTAAATCTAAAAATATGTTCCTTAATCCCGTTCCTGCTGTGGTAGCATCCACACCCCTATCAACTAATATAGATAGGTACCCCGTTGCATCTTCTAAACTTACATTTGCATTCTTTGCTACCGGTGCAAGTGTAGCCATTGAAGTACTGAATTTTTCAAGATTCAATGCAGAACTACTGAATGACTGGGCCATTACATCCACAACTCTTTGCATTTCGTTGGCTTCTAATCCAAAACCCCTTAAAGTAGAACCTGCCACTTCTGCACTCGTTGCCAAATCTTCACCCGTTGCCAGTGCAAGCTGTAATGTGCTTTCTGTGATCTTCTCAATTTCTGAAGATGAAAACCCTAGCTTTGAATAGTTAAGCATCAAATCAGATACCTGGGTAGCTGTAAATCTTGTACTTATTCCTAAATCTTTTGCAAGGGTATTCAGTGTTTTAAATTCTGCACCCGTTGCACCACTTACCGCCTGGACCTTGGCCATTGACTGCTCAAAGTCTGCAAACACTTTTAAACTGGCACCACCTAAAGCCACAATGGGCAATGTCAAAGCTGTAGACATTGACTTGCCTACTGACTTCATTTGTTTTGCTGTCTTTTTAAAAGACCTAGATAAGTTTTGACTTGACTTGCTAAATTCCTTTAAATCAAAACCTACTCGTATATTAACGCCTGACCGTGCCATTTTCTATTTGTAAAATTTAGGATGTAGTTTCATTTGCTCTTTTAATTCTTCTCTGGTCCAAGGATTACCCTTAGTTCCTTTTTTACTCGTATCGTACTCCCAGGGGAACAACCCTAAGTCTTTTGGCTTTTTGAAACTTTTACTTTGTGGTGCTAAGGTAGAAAAGGCAATGTATCTCGACCGTTCCCAGTGCCCCCGTTCCTTCAGGCTTTCATTAAGCCAATACCCACAATATGCAGCCCAAATATCATTAATGCTATACTCATTTAGATCCCTATGGCTTAAAGTTAAAACCCCGAAACAAAACCCTTTTATAAATTCTGAAGTCGGGGTTTCTACTTTTTTGCTTCCTTTTCTATTGCGTTAAATGAAGACATATCTTTGGATAGTTTTTCATTTAAGGTAGTCAATAGTGCAGGTTTTTCATCTATAGCATCAATAATGGTTTCACGTGTTATTGTATCGCCTGTAGAGACTATGCCATGATAACATAAATCTACCAGCGTACCCATTTTAAACGCTTCGCCAATTGCTGACATACTAGACCCTGTGGCTTCTTCATAGGCCATCATAGCCTTAAAACCAAATCTAAAATTATAATCCTTTCCTTTTAATGTTATCATACTTTTATACTATTACTGCTTTTGTAGTTGCTCCTGTACCTTCTAAAGAGATGCTGAATGTCATTGTATCTTCTGTTCCTGCTGAACGCTCTAATGATGTTACATAAGCAGAACCGCTATATTCTACATCACCTGCATTTGCATCAGTTTGTTTTATAGTTAGCAATGTTCTTGCATTTATTGCATCATATAAATCTTCGTAGCCATAAGTTGCATCTTCTGCAAAAAACCCTTCGCCACTCATAGACCAGGACATTTGACCCTCTAATACTTCTTTATAGCCTGCACTGTCTTTTGTACTGGCATCTCTAGTAGCCATAGAAAAAGATTGTGATACACTTGTTAAATGTGCAATAGTTGTACCTCCCACATCGATTTTAACGAGTGTGCCGTTCATTTTGCCTGTAGTTTGTGCCATTATTTACTTGATTTTGTTGTTTTCGTTTTTTTAACTTCTTCTAAAAATGCAGGATTAAAATAGATCGAATCTATATCTAATTCTGTTCCTATTGGGTAAATTTTACCCCTCACTGGATGTGTCCAGCTGCTCTTCACTGTTACTTTCATTGTCTACAAATTTAGATTCTTCAATAGTATTAATTTTTACTTTTTTAGCTACCTTCTTTTTGAGTAACTCGGATGCAAGTTCTTTGCTCACTTCGCAAATCATTCCCTTTGGTAGTGTTCTTAAATGAATTGCGTAATCTTTTGTTAGTTCTACTTTCATAATTTTGTGCGTTTTTTAATCATCTTCTCAATATATTTTTTCATCTCTACACTGCCTTTCGTGTTTATCTCAGGCAATAACGGCTTTGATGCCTTCCAAATGAAGTCATTGGGTGCCATTGTAGTAGTTCCGTATTGAATAAAGAACCCATAATATCCATCATACTTTGCGTTTTTCTTCACATTAGGACCTACTAAGACATTGGGATAGTTTTTTGAAGGGCTTGTTTTTATCTGTATAGACTTCTTTAGATTGCCCGGCTTATATTCTGCTGCCTTAGATCCGTCTGCAAGTCTTCTTATTACTGTTTTGTTAGCCATAGGAGTATTTGCCCTGATTGCCTTTACTAATGGCTTTGCTTGCCGTCTCAGTAGCTTTAAAATTTCACGCCTTTTTACTACATCACTTTCAATCTTCTTAAATTCTCGGATGACATCTTCCATCCCCTCTATTTTTACAAGATCGCTCATAGCTTTTTATTGGCCCATAGGTGCAAACCTTCTCTTTCTAGCTCTTGTATTTGCGTTATATCGTAGTAAAAACCATTGTAAACTATTCGCATATTTTCAGTGATGCCATCAAAAAAACGAATCTTAAATTTTACCTTTCGTGTTGCCGTTGTTTTATCTGCTTCGTTGCTGTCTTTGCCCCCATCTTGTGAGATACTAGAAAAGGTGGTGTGATATGCGGCCCACGTTCTTTCACTCTCACCATAGGCGTTCTTTGTGTCTGTGTAATCTTGAATTACTATCTTTCTATCTAACCTACCAACGTTCATAGATAAAACCTTTTAGAAAGTAAATCTAATTGCCATTTGGTAGTCCTTGATACTTCTCTTATTGTTCCGTATTCATTCGCCTGCCTATTCTCAAAGAAATCTGCTACTATCATTCTAAGGGCTTGTGTGATCATAGGGTCGTTTGCCCCTAGTGTAGTTATCTCTACCTCATAAGGATAGATTCTATCACTATAAAAGTTAGGTATTACATCTATTCTTACGTCTGTGAATGACCCAAAATTAACCGTGTAATCATCTGAACTTAAAACCGTTCTTACATTGGCTGCATCGTAGTAGTAAATAGCTAATGTGTCTACCTCTGATACTGGTACTGTAAAATCACTTGAATCTACTAAAAACCCCTTAGCTACTCCATCTATTAATATATTGGTTTCCTTATACAATAGCATAGATGAAGAATCTAAATACGATTGTATGAGGACATCAAAGCTATCATCTAAGATGTTCAAGTGTAGTTTTGCCCCTGCTAGTGTTAGTGGGTTGCTCTGTGGATATGTAGTTATTTTTATGTTTTGCATATAAAAGAAAAGGGCAGGCTATAAAACCTGCCCCCGTTATGAAATAATAAAAAGAAAGGTCTATGCTCCTAATCTACCTACTGATAATGCGGAATCTTGTACAAGTGCCATATCCCAGTATGAATTCAGTACTAATCTATTTTTGCCACCGATTGCCTGAGTGTAAGGATCATTTAAGATTTCGATACCTCCAAACTGTGCCATTTGCACCTTAGACCAATCACCGTAGTAAATTGTATCTTGTGCAGATATTTGAGCCATTTGATTTGAGAACTTGGCTTTTCTACCAAGTATCATTTCATTTGCTAATAGTGGACTTACACCTGTTGCTAAAATAGCAGTGTAAACAGCACCAAATAAATCTGTGTCAATTGCAAATCCTACATTACCTCTATCGTGGTTGTTTCCTTTAACTTGCTCTAAAATTGCAAGTACTAAAGTGGTAAGGTCTGCATCATTTAAGGCTGTTTTACCAGCTGATAAAGCCGCATAAGAACCGTTTGCAGTGTCATCTGTAAAGCAAGCGTATTCTACTTTTGCTGCTACTGACATAGCTATATTGTTTCTTAAAGCACTTTCTAAAGAGTAGTTAGCTTGCATTGCTGCCTGCTTAGAATAATCCAAGAAACTAGCTAGCCTTTTTGGTGCTAAGTCTTTTTTCGTAGATACTGCACCACCATCAGCTGCATCACTTGTTTCAGTTTCCCACTGAGTAGTAACTGCTCCTAGTATTGGAATACGTTGGTCTGTAACTGCATCGAATCTAGTAATTCCTAAATCACCTAGTATAGTACCAGCATAAACAGAATCAACAAAGTTTCTAGCCTCAACACCAGTTGTTCCGCTTTCTGTAATTACTGCTCTGTTAAGGATTGAAGAAGGTATTACAATACCGTTAGAAGATTTGCCTATTCTGTGCATTTCTTCCTGTCCCATTTGGTTCATTTCAGCTTCTACACCGTCAAGTTTGACACCATAAGCGGCTCTAACTGCTGCACCGAAACTGAAGTCTTTGGCTAGTTTGTCTAGTTCTCTTTCTTCAGGTTTTGCTATTGGCGTTCCTGCTAAGCTAGATGCCTTTAGTCTTGTTTGCTCTGATAATTCTACCTTTGGTAGTTCATCCATTAAACGAGTCAAATCAACCATGTCATTATCATAGGCTGTTTGCTCCGCATCTGTGAAATCTCGATTTTCAGTAGTAACTACCGAATCAAGATCCGAAAGACGGGTGTTTACCTCGCCTATTGATTCTCTGATTTGTTTGCTGTTTTTCATTGTTTACGAAATTATGTTAAGTTAATAGTATTAATTTTTACTTTCTTGATAGCTCTAAGTGCTGCCTTTGTTGCAAGGCTCATTCCTTTCTCTTCAGGTTTGAACTGTTCCTTTAGTTTGTCCGTGTCTTCTGTATTTCGTTTGTGTGCATCTCGGTTAGATCCTGCACTTACTATAGACCACTCTAAAAGTTCTTGTCTAGTGAAATATAAAGTTCCACTATCTTCACCCCTTTCTGTATTTCCCCAGCGTGCATCATGTGGAATAGCTCCTACACTCGCCATTTTTAATGTACCGTTGTTTAGTTTTCGCCAAACCTTATCCGCTATTTCATTCTCACCTTCAGGCTCTAATGTAACCCGGCCAATAAGTGAATTTTCTTCTATAAAGACTTCTGATGTTCCTATGATAGTATCAGGGTTGTCACCGTTTGCATTGTGATTATAACAAACTATCGGGTTTCGTTGGTAGTCGGTTAAATCCCACCCACTCAACTCAAATACAGTCCCGTGTCTATCTATTGACTCTGTACTGATTACAAACTCCGCAGTTCGCTTATCATTTTGTACTGCTCTAAGTTCCGCTATCCGCTCTATCTTTTGCATAATATGTTTCTATTTGTTCGATTGGTATTCTGTTCAATTGTACATAGCGACTATCTCCATTTGCTACTGGGTTTTCATCTTCTAATTCTCTCACATCGTTAATTGAATAAACGCCTATATCAGTCATTAATCTGTAGTATTCTGCTTTCGCTTTTACATCAGTTCTTAAAAGTCTGTTTATATTGTGCTTAAAATAATGAGTAGATTTTTCATTTTCTTTTAATAGCTTTCTTCTGTATTCTTGCTCAATCTTTTCAATCCATCCACCTATGCCATAGGTTACAAATTCAATTCCTTGATGTTCTATATTTGAAAAGGTGCCACCATCTAAATCATTTACCATATAAGGCGGCAAACCTAAAATAGTTGCTACTTCGTTTTTCTGAAATTTACGTGTTTCTATAAATTGAGCGTCTTCAGGAGGCAAACCTAGTCGCTCATATTTAATGCCTGCATCTAGTATAGCAGTCCCACCACTACCACCTTGGCCATAGTTTGACCTCCAACTATCTGCTATTTTCTTTTTGGTGTCAGTTTCTAGTTTTCCATCATAAGCTAAAAACCCATCTATGCGAGTTCCTTTAGTATAGAAATCAGATCCATATTTTTGAGCTGCTATTGATAAACCTAAATTTTGAGCGTGTATCTTGATCGCTGATAGTCCTATTACCGGGTGTGTTCCAAACCCTCGAAGGTTTATCATATCCCTATCAAATACCCTTAAAGTAGTAGTATCATCAATTTTTACATTCCATACTACTTCTTTATCTAATTCAATTGGTTCACAAAGGTTTTTCCTAACATTTACAAGTCCAGTAGGATTTCCGAAGCCATCCCTTTCAATAATTGCAAGGCCG
>TARA_R110000772_G_scaffold89670_1_pt1 | contig 25112 bp, 16 predicted proteins | sample TARA_R110000772 | Tara Oceans TARA_R110000772 (sample SAMEA4397948) | marine metagenome | biome: Polar Biome; feature: [SRF] surface water layer (ENVO:00010504); material: water (ENVO:00002006), including particulate matter (ENVO:01000060) such as... | depth 5 m | reverse complement strand
ACATAATAAATATTGTTAACAGTTGTTCCAGTAGGAATGACTGAACCAGTCATTACAATCATGTCACCAGTAGATAATCCATGTGCAGGGGAACAAGTAAATACAGATGTTCCTGTATTAATAGAAGTTACTGTAGCCGTTGCTGTTGTTGGGTTGCCGTATATTGATATGGTATCGCCAGTGTTAAAGAATGATGTAAAGTTTGTTTCTACACCAGAAACTTTAGTAGACGAAACATCTACGCTAACTGTTCCACCACCTATCACTTCACCTGTAATACTGTCAGTAGTTAGTTTTTGTGTGCCTACACCAATTCCAGTTAATGCTATTGTTACATTATTAATTACAGCATTGTCATATGTTGTAGCCAATTTAATCCAATTACGACTAGACCTTACTACATAGTATGTAGTGCCGCTAGTAAGACCAGTTACCACTGTGCCTGCTGTTGTATATATTACAGCTTGACCAGTAACAAAATAATGATCTGGTATTCTAATCGAATCTTGTTCAATCCAAACTGAACTTTCAGGTGTAAATGATGCAACCCTATCAGGCAATTGTGATGATGCGTTTAATGTAAATGTTGTTGTGGTCGGTGTTGTTGCAATTTTATACACACCATCTGAAGCACCTACTGCGGTAGCACTAAATATCTGTGTGCCTGTACCTTTGTTTTCTAAATCAACAGCAGTAGTTTTTTGATATGTGCCTGTACCTGTATAAGGATAAGCAAATTCTATTTTTGTTCTTGTGTCATTTAAATCTGCACCGTCATAATTTATATGCAAAGTAAATGCGTTGTTATTAACCTTGTAAATATAATAATATGCACCGCTTTGCAGTGGTGCTACTGGTGTGGATGAAATGTATTGAACTCTATCGCCAGTTACATAGCCATGCGCTGTATAATTTACTTGATAGAAACTCGTGTATTTAGAAGTAGTTTGGTCAACAGTTATTGGTGAACCAATTACCCCATCAAATGTTGTGCTTAACTGAAACTTATCTGCTATAGCATTTTTAACATAGTAAGTTGTTCCATCTACTAATGGGAATATCTTACCGCCACTATTCTGATTGTAGAAAACACTATCTTGGTTATTAAGGCCATGACCTACAGCATGAATATAATCACCTGTTGCCACAACTGTCTTACCAATAAAGTAAGTGTAAGCTGTTGTTGATGAACTACCATAATTGCCAAAGTTTACAGGTGTTGTCGCATTACTGTGAAGCTGGAATGAAATACGGTTGTTGTTAATTTTTGTTACTTTGTAGTAATCGCCAGAACTCATGCCGCTAATAGCAGTAGTTGAGTTATAGTGTTGCACTACGTTACCAGTTTCTAAACCATGCCCTGCGTACCATATACTGTTAGCCCTTGGGTCATTTGATACTTTGATAAGCACTGCCGAATTAACTGCACCACCATTTAAATCACGTGTCGAACCGTTAGGTGTGTTAGTAAATGACAATGTAAGACCATCTGATGAAACAGTTTTGGCATATACTACCTGACCACCACCGCTACTATATGACATTAAATCATTAGAACCATTGAAGACTGTGAAGTTATCAAACGTAGTATAACAAGCCATCAATTGTTGTGTGCTGCCACCTACAAGGCTAGGTATTGCTTCTGCCATAGTAATTTGTTCAGACGCACTATTTGACGATACGCCTTTATATGCTCTAACAAAACAAGATCGCATTACGCCTACATTTGCACCATTGTTTGTTAGATTTACTTTAGTTGTACTACCTTCAGTAAGTGTTAAATAAATTTCTGTTGTTGATACAACTCTTACGTAATACCAACGGGCATCAGTCAAACCGCCAATAACAGTATTGCCGTATCCGCTAAAATAAACATACGGTTTGTTGTCTACAAATCCATGTGCTGAAGCAAAGGTAATTGTTTCTGTGCCAGTGTTTACGTTGATGTTTCCACCGCCACCTTGCACAAAGAAGAACGATTCATCAGGCAACCAGTTCATAGGATTGATTGCGCCTATAGGCCAACCAGTAGTTTCGCCAGTAGCCGTTACGTTTTTACTGTGATTAAATTCCATGACGTTATGTATAGTTGTGCCTACACCGCCATAGTTTGTAAAATTGCTTTCGTTAGTATTGTTTGGATTTAATCCACCACCAATTGCAGCAAACCTAAATCTATTAGGAAATGCAGCACCACACGCAATCATTGTGTACATGCCATTGTCAGTCATGCCACCCATAATAGATGTACTGTCAATTTGCACTTTATCACCAGCAACCCATCCACCTTTGGGTAGATACAAACTGTTTCGGTCACCATCAACTTGACGCATCATTGGTATAAAAATACCATTAACAGTAGTGCTAGTAGTATTTACATTACTGCCACCTACTGTTGTAGAAAAATGTGCTGTGTTAGGACTGCCAGCGACAGCGTTTAAATAATAAACTCTTGGTGTGCTATCACCTTCAAAATAATTAATTAATGTACTACCAGTGGTCATGGTGTTTAGACCACCTAACGTAGTATACATAGGCATATAAGGTGTATTAGCAGCGTATGTTATGTAGTTCTGGTCAAACGTAAACAGTTCTGAAGTATTATCAACAGAACTAGCAACTACACCAGCCGCAAGACAATCTCTCATCATGCCGCCATTAGCACCTTGGCTTCCTAAATTTACACGGGCTATAGAAGTTGGGCCACCTGTTGTAAGGTAAATGTGTTTAGCATTTGATGTAGTTCTTACATGATACCTACGTTGCGAAACACCTGTTGGCAATGAGTTACCATTACCAAGAATATACATGACAGCTTCACCATCACCAAATATGTGGTCTTCTGCAAATTCAATTTCTTCTGTAACCGTATTAAAAGTAGCTGTTGCATCTGCCGCACCACCACTAACAAAAAACATTCCCTTAATAGGTGTCCAGTTAAAAGGTTGAGCATTACCAATAGCCCATTTACTACCATCAGCAGAATTTGTTGCTGCTAGGTTTGTAACTGTTTCACGTTTTGTTTGGGTGTTTGTTGGCTCAATGTTTGTAGAATCAAAAGAAATGTTTTTACTACCAACACTATTGCTTAAAAAGAAACTAGTGCCGACACTAAAATTAGTTGGGCTTTTAGTTGTTACTGTTAAAACTGAAGGACTTGCTTGATCTGTTACAACAGAATTAAGTGCAGCTAATTGAAATTCTGTACCTTGGTACACGCTACCAATAAATATCTGTGTATAAGTATCCAAGATAGAACCTGTAGAACTTTGCGTGTTCTTAGATTTATATTGAAATGTTGTTGTGCTTGGTATTGCTGTAACAATAAACGCACCGTTAGCAGATGGGCTATCTGTGCCTTGCACAATAATAGGGTTACCTACTGACAAACCGTGTTCTGTTGTAGTTGTTACGCTAATAATTTCACTAGAATTTGTTTTAGTAATAGCTGAAAGCGACATAGATGTGTCACCATTACGGCTATAAAACGTAGGAATGTTGTTAACAAGTTCTAGCGTTTCCCATTTAGTTGATTGTAGACCATATTCAAAATCGGTATCAATTAAGTTTTCTGGCGTTGACATACGGATTTTAGAAACAGGATCAACGAATGTTTCGGAAGGTGAGAAAGCTACACTGTCTTCTTCTGCAAAAATTTGTAGCTTGTCAGTATCAGCCATAGCTGTTGTATCATGCGCTAAAACTAACGTAGTTTTTTCTGTGTCGGTGTTAATAGAGTAGCTAGTTAGACCAAATGCCGCTTGATTAAAGAGATAAATAATTATGTTATCTTCAATATTAGAAATCATCAGCAAACGTTCTTGCCCGACAATTCCGTCTAAAACAATAGTTTTCGCTGAAGCGTCAAACGTGTAATTGTGTAATAGCTTTTTACTCATTTATATTAACCTCCTAATGCAATAGCATACACCACACTGAAGGGTGCTGCTATTAATATTTTTTCATCTGCGCCAGCGTTTTGTACTTCAAACGTAATATCTGTACCTGCCAAAAACTTTTCGTTAAGTACGTTTGCATTTGTATCGGTTGATGTAACCCTAACAACCCCACCTCCTGCACTTGCTGCCGCACTTGTAGCACTAGCCGCTGCATTTACTGCACTTACGCTTGCTTCACCAGCTTTAGAAATTGCTGTATCTCTACTAGCATTAGCCGTATCTCTACTTGCGTTAGCTACATCTCTTGCACTTTCAGCTAAATCTTTTGCTGATACAGCATCATCTCTCGCACTTGTAACTGTTGTAACATTCCCTGCCGTAGTGAGTGCATCTGCCGCAGTATCAACTGCTTTTGCTGTAGCTGTTGCCGCTGCACTAGTTGCCGCTGCTGCATCAACAATTAATTCCCATTTCGCAACGTCTGCATTACTTGTAATAGGCGTTGTGCCTGTTGAAGTATGTGCAACGATACAAAGATAAATGTTATTAGTGCTAGTATCTTTTACAAAATCTCTTTCGTTAAATGATGTAGCTGTTGACCAATCACCTTTATAATCACCTAACGTTTGTGCAATTGATAGTTCACCACTACCGTCAAATGCCAAAACTTTGTTAGCACGGTTTGCAGCATCTACAGTAAATTCTGTAGAAGTCATGGCGTTTGTTCTTGAAATCTTTATTGATCTATCGACAGCTTCTTGCAACTCTTGTGCAATAGCAATTGAACGGTCAAACGCACCTTCAACACTATCCGCTGTAAACGGGTCGTTTTCAACAAGATCAAGTGTTTGTGTTTTGGTTGTAGCCCTACGTAAGATTACATTTCCTACGCCTGTAATTGGTTCATTACCAGCCGTAAAAGTAACGTTACCACCTGTAGCTTCACCTACTCCGCTGACGGTATAATGCGTAGAAATCGTTTTAACAGTTTCAGAACCGTCTGTACCCCTTAAAATAACTTCAACGTCAGATTGATTCAGAACCTTAAAGTTGTAAGGAAAAACATCTTGTATCCCGTTACCATCATAACTATTCTTGATGATTGTTGTCGATATAGTCATAATCTTCCCCTAGTTTATCATTAAAATTATTATTTATAAACCGTTATTTTAGTTAACATCAGGCTTCTTTGGGAAAGTGATTGGTATATCTTCACCATCAAATGTACTGAACTCACCATCCTGTTGCATATCTAATAATCTCTTTATTTCTTTTAACATAATAATTCTTTTTTTCTTATCTTTAGTAGTTATGTACATAGATATTAAATCTGTACCACCTAGCTTTTTAGTTATCATTCTTTTAAACAAAGGGTCTTGAAATATATCTTTAGGAAATAAAGCATTAAAAGCTGCATTTTCTTCTGGTGTTATTTCAGACTGCTTACCGTTAAATAACTTTGTTTTAGCTTCATTAGCGGCAACCCTTAGACGGGCTTGTGATTTCTCAAACAAATCCATGTCTTTTTTAAATTCACTAGAATTACCTGCTGGTGAATCACCTATCTTAATGAAGTTTTGTATTAGCGGCCCTAATACTGGTGTTTGTAACACTTCCGCAAGGCCTTCGTATACTTCTTCACGTGATTGGTTTTCCCAATTATACAAGGTATTTCCACCGTAATTGTTCCACATGTACCTGTATTTTTCTTTTGTAGTGTAGTTATTGTCTGCTTTCCATACATCTTCATTTATAGCAAAATCACCCGTCCAACTACTTACAGGGTTTTCCCCATGAACAAACATATTGACTGCATCTAACATCAATTCAGCGGCAGGGTTAGGTGATAACGCTGTGTTATCTAAAAACGTAGACAAGAAATCATCAGGCGTATCACCAATTAGTTTATTAAAGCCTTTGTACCAAAGATTGTTAATAATCCTAGCATTCTCATCTTGCGGCAATCTCATATAAACAGGTAGTTTATTGCCATTGTTAGGGTCTGTGTACCATCCTAAAGGTATAACTATGTAGTTAGCTTTATCATAGTCAGATACGCCCATGTAAAAAGCTGTACCCCAAGCACCTAAGAAGTTTAGTTCTGCGGCTTTTTGAAGCATTTTTGGCATAAGTTCGTAGCCAACGTATTTTAATCCTACTGACTTAGGGTCTTCACGAAATCTTACATAATCACCCCTGATACCTTCTTTCATAGCATTGTAGAAAATTAAGAAATTATTAGAAACTGAATGAAATTCTGATGTACGCAAAAACGCTGGTGAGCCATAATCTTGCTGCACTTTGAGCATCATTTCTCGTTCACCCATATTCATCTTGCCATCTTTAACTGCACTTTTAATTGCCTTAAACGTGCCAATCTTAGGCATACGGTCTAAAGCACGTGCTGTAACCTGCATACGAACTGCTACAGGGTCTATCAATTTGTTGAACCATTTTTTGTGATTTGCAGGTAACCCAAATTCCAACATGTATTGTTCTAAGATTGCCTGATCTCTTGAAAGATAGCCTTTTGATTCTGCATCTCTAACAGCGTTTTTACCTGCGTTTGTTTGGTATCCTTCTTTTGTAGATAATAAGAAACCATTTCGTTCCATATAATTTACAATTTCTGTTTTGTTTCCACCCATCATACCTTTGAAAGCGTCTTTAGTAGATGACATTATTTGATAAAGCATAGCTTCTTTAGGGCTACCAAACCCTTTGCTATCTATCTTGCTAAGAAACGCTGCACCATCTAAATTACGTACAGTTCTTTCAATGTCACGTACTAAGTTTTTAGACCAAAAACGAGGGTTGTATTCTGTAAATACCCCTCTGAATACATCATTCCCTGCTGTTGCAATTTTTAAAACTATATTGTTTGCATTAACAGAATTGTTAGCAAAAGATTTAGCAGCAAATTTATTCATGTGCCAATACTCTTGTTTGCCAAGACGCATGACTGATACAGTAGTCATTCCTGTTGGGGCTGGCTCTACTACACCTTTGTTAATGTATTTAGCTTTTTGTATAACCCTATCTTTTTCACCTGCTTTAGATACATCAAAAGTTTCTAACCATGACTTGTTTTTTTGCATCCATTGGATTGCAGTTAATTTTGCACGGTTCATCTTCATTGCATCAATAAGCATCAAATCTTTTTGTACCGTTGACAACAGTACATCAGCTACAGGCTCAAACGTGCCTTTAGTTTTCATTATTTTATTGTTAGCTAATGTCTGCACACCGTACTTATCAATACGATTTAACAAAGATTTTAGGTTATTAAAGGATATGTATTCAACATTATCTAATAATTCTCTAACTTGTTTACGGCTAAACATCATACTGGATTTAAACAATTCGCCCATGTAATCCATTCTGATTGCATAAAAATCAGTTGCAGCTTGATCTAAGGCAGGGTGCTTTTGTTTAAAATCTTTGTACAATTCCATTGCACTACGACCACCTTCAATTTCGTTACGTATAATCGTACCGTCAGGGTCTACTCTTTTTAGTTCTGCCCACAAACCTTTAGGGTTTGCATAACCTGCACGTTGCTTACTCATAGCTAAGTTACGTAAAATAAGCATTGTTGAAAATGCTTCTATAGGTAACCCCAAGTCTTCTAAGTTACGCACAATACGTTGCATATTGCCCATGTATTGTTCCATAAAGCCTTGCTGGTAACGCCAGTTTTCCATTCTGTAATTTAAGTTTAGCGTTTCGCTATCCATCCAACGGTCTTTACCTAACGAAAACACACCGCCTTCTGGCCCTTGGTAACGTCTGTAGAACCAACCCATAGTATCAATGTATTGAACATTAAAATTGTCTACGTTGTTTTCTTTAAACACGTTGTCCATAGCTTCCGCTACTTGTCGGTTACTACTTTTTGTCATTTCCATTAGGCTTGTATACACTTCTTCAAACCTAGCAGATTTACCAGCTACCATTTTAAATTGTACAGCTTTCAACGCATCCATAACTTCAGGACGTTTACTCATATAATTTAAAAACAATTCACTAGACCTTGGTGCATTTACGTATGTCCAATTTGGACGTAGCAAAAACGCCATCATAAAATCAGCCATTAATTCAGGGCTGCTATCACGGTATTTAGTGTATTTAGGATCGTTCTTTCTATTAAAGGGTTTCCACGTATTTGATAGCCTTTGCAATTCTTTGGTAATAATGCCTACGTCTACTAGCCCACGATCTGCCATTTCTTTTTGCATCATTCTTGTAAATACTGCATTTGCTTCTGCACGTAATGCTGCATCTGACATATCAGGACGCTGTTGACGTTTTGCATTAATTCCTTCCACAATACTTTTAATATGTGGGTCTATCATTTTACGCATTGCGTTTTTAGTAATCTGTTTTTTTAACGCACCGCTTAATGATATAAAAGCATCGTAAAATTCAGGGTCTAATCTTTTTCTAATTTCAGGGTCACGGAATATGTCTAAAATTTCTTCAGGTTTAACTTCTAATTTTGTTTCAATTTCTTTGTTAACTTTGCCTAAAGTTTTAGCTGCTTCTGCTTCTGCTTTCTTTCTAATTCCCGCTATTTCAGCTTTAGTAGGTAGTGTGCCATCTTTGCCTGTAGCATCAATCCATTCGTTCATGTGCTTCTTTACTACAGCTAAACGTGAAAGAATGTTGTTTTTGCCTATTGTTGCTTGGGGCAAATAGTCAATTAAATGCCCTATTTCATGGGCTAAAGTCATAGTAAAATCTTTAGGGTTTTCTTGCAAAGCACGGTTAACAGCTATTTCTAATTGTTTAGGATCAACCTTTCCGTTTTTTTGCGTAACTGATTTAAAGTATCCACGTAGATTAGACTTCATACGTTTTACTTGTGGTGTTTGATTAATTAACACTTCTGTAAGTGCAACTAGATCAAACGTATCAAGACCTTCTCTAAACAAATCTTTCCATGCAGCGTTCATCGTTACTTCTGACGGTGCTACTTCATTTGGCGCACCCCAAGGAGTACCATCACTTTTTGAATGATCGTAGTATGTTTTATCGTTTTCTCTTTTGTAATGTTCGTAATAGTAGTCAGCTTGTTCTTTGATCTTACCTTCTAATACTTTGCCCCTTACAGCAGCAATAATTTCACCTTTGCCGCTAACAACAATAACACCACTATTGCTTACTTGAACTTCTGCATCTTTGCCTATTTTTCTGTTAAACGCACCACGTTCTACATACCTAATAATTGAATTGTACATATCTTTAGGCACAGCTATAAAATCTTTGCCTGATGATTTAAGCACAATCATGTCAAATTTAGCACCTGTTGTACCACCAGCTTTAATTCCAAAAACAGGGTCAACTTCTACAAACTTAGATGCTGGAATTTTACCCATAACTAATTCAAAAAACGCACCTTTGCTGTTTGCTTTTACAGGTGGTTTTGTTGCTGCACTTTCTTTGGATGCCTTTTTCCATATTTTTGATAACAATGGAAAAGCGGTAGTATCAAAGAAAACATCTTTAGTACCAGCACCATTTTTAGTTGTTATGATTTGTGCATCAGGGTCTTTAAAAAAGGTTTCAGCCTTTTGTTCTGATTTTACTTCTGTTTCAACTTCTTCTTTAAATTTAGTTTCGGCTCTTTTAACTTCTGCTTTTTTGCCTGTAGCCTTGTTTTTAACTGTTATTGTTGGTTGCGTGACTTCCACAACATCAGGTTCAAATACTTTTTTAGCTTGTTGCTCTTTAAAATCAGTACGCACTTCATTTCTAACTGTTACTTTTCCTTCAATTATTTCTACCTTTGTAGTGCCAACAGGTTCGTGTGCAGTTACTTCAGCCTCTTTAACAAAAATCTTTTCGCCAGTGTTTTCTTTTTGAATCTCTAATTCAAATTGACCGTCTTTGTCAGTTCTACGTCCTACAACTTTTCCTGTAGATGAACTACTTACAGACGTATTTACTTCTGTGCCTAATTCAAACTTAGGTTCTGGCACAAATTTAGTATCTGTTGCCACTTCCATTTTATTAAGCATAGCTTCTGATTGCTGAATAAAAAATTCAGGTTCTTCGCCACGTAGTAATTCGTTCTTTATTTCAGGTCTATTTTTAGTAAGTGTGTATACATCTTTTGGATGCCAACCATATTTACGGTAAACTTCACCTAACCACCCCATTCCTTTGCCTGCTCTATTCATGCCAAATATCATTACGGCTGCATGAGCAAAATCATGTCGTGTAGGCGCTACGCCATTAAAGATTGACGTTAATGTAACCATTGTTCCAATTTCAGCAGCGTAAGCTGTACCTGCTGCGGCAACATCATATACTTTTTCTGCACCGCCTTTAGTTAGTATTAATTCACCTGCCTTGTTACGCTTTGCCCCTTGTTGCATAGCAGCATTTGGCAATGCAAAAGGCTTTATTCCTTGTCCAGCTAATCTAAAGAAAGTTCCTGTACCTGCTGTTGCTGCACCTACTGTTCCGTATTTAAGTCCTGTTTTAAATGTTTCGGCCTTGAACAATTGTTCCATGACCTCACCCATACTGTAAACTTTACCTGTAGATAAAGCCCTCATATAAATATCACGCAACATCTCTGGCACTGCAAAAGCACCTGCACCACATATAACTGGTGCTAATATTATTGAACCACCGCCTGTTGCTAAACCTGCCCCTGCATTCAACGCTACACAACCACCTAGCATTAGTGGAAAATCTAAAGCTATTGTTGCAGTTGATTGCAGTATGTCACCACCAAAGTTTTGTGTTTGCCACATAAACGTTTCTTGATAGGCTTCTGTAGGTGTCATACCGTCTACAGTAACTAATTGATGAAAATGAGCAACCAACCCTGCAACCGACATGGTTGCACCTTTTTGAAATACTGTGTTTGGCCCTGCACCACCTGCATATCTTACAAATTTACCTGCGCCTGCTTCTATTAACTTTTCAGTTACCCACCAATCTGCACCATCTTGACTAAAACTAGCCAATTCAGGCAATTGGTATTTGTAATTTGCAGTATTAAATTCGTTAAATGTTTCACCTGCACGTTCATCAAAATTAGGTCTTGGAACAACAAATTCGTCAGGCACTACATTTGTTTGTAGTACATTGTCTGTTTCTTCTAATTGCTTTGTTAAGTCTTCACGTTCTTTTGAAAGTTGTGTTAATCTTTCTTCCCTTTCAAGAGCAGCTTCACCTTCATCTTCTGCGCCTTCCAAGTCATCATTGTTTATGCCTTTTTCCATTACATCTAAAGAAACATCTTGCATGTAATTTTCTGTTTCTATTAGCTTATTAATTTCTTGCAGACGTTCTTGTATGGTTGTTTTTTTGTTTAAGGCTTCGTCATAACTTTCTTGGTTAATACCATTTGTTAAGTTTTTATTTGCATTTGTTAGTTCTTCAAGTTCTCTTTCTAACAATTCTGTATCGCCATAGGGGTTCATACCCATGCCCATGCCTGTAGCATTCATAGCATTTGAAGTACCAATGTCGAAAATAAGAGTGCTTATTCGTTTTTCATTAGCATCAATTTGTTCTTGGCGTGTTTTAACTGAAGGTGGATTTAATACATTTAAACCTTCTTTCATTGCCACTTTATCGCCTTTAGCAATACGTGGTAGTAAATCTTTCATTCCATCTGTGTTAAGCATTTTTGCCCAAAACAAAGTTCTTTGTAGCGGAATAGGCAACTTACCTGCATTTTTATGTGTCATTGCCTCTTTTAGTTTAGGCGGTACTTCAAAATCAGGGTTAAGTAATTTCTGATCGTTAATCCATGTTTGTATTAAACTTGGCAATTCTTCATTAGTAAGCTGCCATATACCTGATTTAGTATTATCGTCATTGATAATGTTTGCGTTACCGCTTTCAAAATTTGCGACAAATGAAGCATACTCATTGATAGTTTTTGCACCTAAATAATCTGTTGTGCCATCAGCAATTAATTTTTCTTGGTAATTTACAGTATATCTACCAGTAGTATAGCCAGTGTGCAGCACACCAATTTTGTCTTTTTCTTGGCTTGTAACACCGTCTTGATCCTTACGCAGAATTTTAGTAATACCTTCAGGCATTTTTCTGTTTCGGTTGTAAATTCTACGCTGGCCTTCAGTTAAATCTTCATAGAACATTACGCCATCTTCTGTAGCGTTCTTTATTTCTGTGTTTACATTGTTTAGTAATTCTTGATTTCCCAAAGATGATGTTTCAAACAATGTTTTTGCCATTGGGTCAGCATTTTCACTGCTTTCAACTTCTGCATTATCTAATACAGATGAAGCCTCAACATTAACTTTATTAGTTATTGCTGTTTCTTCGCCACCGCTTTCTATTTTTACATCTTGCCCATCATCCTGTAACAATGAAACTTCAGCGTTTTTCTTAGTGGTTAAAGATTTTTTTTCTTTAGCAAGCGTTTCTGCAAAACTTTCTGCACCAGCATTATTATGTTGTTCACCAGTTAATACTGCCTGACTTGCTTCGTGATCGTTTAAAGTGTTTTCATATGCGCCCCTATATGGTTGTTCTACTCCATAGTGGTCGTTAATTTGAGTGTCAGTAAAACCTGCTTGTTTTAATAGCGGTCTACGATCTTCAATAAAATCTAAAACAAATTCGTCAGGAAACCCTGCTTGACGTAGTTGTAATGCTGTCATTTTTCCAGCCATTATTCGTACGACCCCTTAAATATAGATAAACCTTTTTCGGTATCAGCGTCTTGAACTGTTAAACCATCTATTCGTGTTATGTATTGTTGGATAGTTTCGCCTTCTTTTACTGGCGGTACATCTACTGTAACATTGTCTGAAGCACTATCTCTAATGCTACTACCAGCCCATTTTTCAGCATCAATCCTGTATGCAAACGCACCCTGTTTAAATACATCTGGTTGTCTAATATAAGTATCAAATTCAGTTTGCAATGCTTGGGTTTTGGCTTTTACCAGTTTGTTTTTGTATGATTCTATAAGGTCAGTTAAAACGTAATTAGAACTACTAGCATTTCCCATCATATCCGAATACGAAAAGTTTTTTTCTTCACCTTCTCTTACTAAATCATAGAAATTTTCAACGGCACGTTTTGTTTCTAAAGTCCACTTTCCGTTAATTTTATTAATTAATGCGTCAAAAGCATTTGCGTCAGACAAATCTAATTTTGATAAATCTAACATATCAGCATCCATACCTGCTATTTGCCCACCAATTTCGGTAACAATAGTTCTTACTGCATCTTTAACTAAAGTACTTCTGTAATTGTTTCTGCCTTTTATATTTTTATCTATACGGTCATAATAGCCATTTACTTTATTTGGGTCTAAATGCCCTTTTAAAGCTAATGCCATAACTACGCTTCTACCTTCTTCTTTGTTATCAATAGCACCTGAATAGATTAACGATTCCAAATAAATTTGGGCAGTATATGATGGTTGAGTATTCCACGATTTAGTTTTGCTAGCACTATTAGATATAGCTGTTGAATAGGCATTTTCTAATGTTAATTTAACTGATGCGTCTAAATCACTGGCAATAATAGTGGTTAACAATTCAGGGTTAGGAATACCTGTTTTTGTCATGCCAACAATGCCGTTAGTAATTGTTGCTTTGGTTTTTTCATCCTTTACTTCTTGTTGTTGTTTAAAGAAAGCATCTTGTGCTGTGTCTTTTTCTTGGTAGTATTTTATTAAAGCCTGACGTTCAGGTGACGTAACTGCTAATTTTCTACCATCTACAGTAGAAATAATAACTTTGTCATTACTTGCTGCATTGGCTAGTTCTTCCCAATTTGTAGCTGTAAGACCTTCAGGGGTTTTTACTGGGGTAATTTGCACATTATTGTGTTTTGTAATTTGCAAAAAAGCCATCTTTTGATTGGCTTGAGCAAGGATTGATGTCAAATCTTTTTGATATTCTTCTGCACCCAAAAATCCTAATGTTGCCTTTTTATCCATTGCATCTTTTTGAGCAGCATAATTTGTTGAGATTTCTGCTATGCTAGTTGCATCATTAATCTTCTTTTCATAATTTACTTTGGATTGACCATATGTACGTGCAGCTTCTTTAAGTTTTATCTTTACAGTTCTTCCACGTAGCTTTTGTATACCGTTAGTATAATCAAGATCATGTTGTGACTTGTATGTCTTCCACTCATAATCATCCATAGATTTCTTACGTTCTACCGAAAGGTCATCCATAGTTTTTTTCCACTCACCTTCCCACTTACCGTAGTCAGTTCGCATATTGCTATCTATATCAAATAGCAAATCGCTTTCTTTTGTTAAAGTTTGAGTGTTTGCGTCTTCATGTTTAGTTTGAATTTCAATGTCACGCATACGTGCATCAAGTTTAATCTTGCTACTAGCGTATGCAGATATAGCTTGTAATGTACTAGCACCTGCTTGTGCTATTGCTGCTGTACCTTGCGTACCAGTAGTCAAAGTTCTGCCACTGTTTATGCCACTTACACTTTGGTTATAACGAGGTATCTTCATTAGCCCGTTCCCGTTGTTGCAGTCGTACTGCCTGTACCAGTTGAGCCTGTACCGAATTTTTTGGCAAAATCTGCGTCAGCTTTATATGATCCAGCACTTGCTGCGCTATTAAGCAAGGTAGAACCTATTTGATAATTAGCAGCCGTTATTGCACCTTTAAGTTGGCTATCCGCTGAACCTTTAGCTAAAGCCACACCTTTTTCTAAAAACCACATGTCGTTTTCAAATTCATTCATATCTTCTGCCGCAACCAATAAATTACTGCCTGTAAATAATTGTGCGCCTGAAGCACCTACAGCAGCACGTTGGTCAGACATTAATTTCTTTTGGTCAGTTAATCGCTTACCTTTTTCGTAATGGTAATTTAATGAACGTTCATAATCCTTCCAAGCAGCATTTGCTTTCATTTGTTTTTTCTGCTGCTGTATGCCCATGACAGTTACAGCAGTAGATGCGACCATTGCTGGTATAACCCACCACGCCATTATGAACCCCCTTTCTTAATCACTTGTCACCAACGTTCCTGTTACACCTAATACGGTCATTGGTAACGGTTGTCTTTGTTCTATAGTTACTTGTCCTTCTCTATCCCATCCTAAATTGGTAACACGCTTATCACCTGAAAATGGTGCTATGCTTTGCCCCATAGGTGTTGCTGATGTTCTAAATGGTATTTGGTCACCATTTATTGTTGCACCAATCGTATCAAGGAAACGAACTGTAACTTCGTTGTACCTTTTTTTACGTGCTTGGGGTGTGCCAGCTTGCGCCCCTGCTTCTACACGCATTGTTCTTAATTTACTAACATATCCCATACCAATTTCAATTTTTTTGTAACCACTTCCAACAGGGATGCTCACGCTAATGCTACCGTTTGTAACAATTTGATTAGGATAAACAGCATCACCAATTAGAACTTGTACACTTTCTCCTTCTAAATGCTCTAAGTTTGATATTGTTGCAGATGTACCATTAACAAGACCAACTAGCGCACTATCCATATTAACCGTTTTATCTAAATATTCCACGTATTTAACTACTTGATTGTTTACTGTTCGTTCTACAACCATCCATACTTGGTTTTCTTCTGCTTCAGAAATGCTAGTAATAGATTTAACTTTTGAATTAGCTGACAGTGTATGTATGCCTGTTCCTAACGGTATTTGCACAATAGTTCGATCAATTGCTTGTTCGTATGTCAAAGCTAGTTCTATTTCATTTACAGTTTTAGCAACAACAAAATATTCTTGCCCTTCTTGCAAGCCTGATATTCGAGTGTTTCCATTAGCACTATAGACAACTTTATCGCCAGTTTTGTACCCGTGGCCTGTTATTGTAATAAATCCATTTTGTAATGGGTCAGTTGTGTTGTTTGTTACATTAGTTGCTGCGTTAAAGAATTTTCTGTTTTGCCCACCAATAATATGTCTGTGCCATGCAACAACATCTTCTTCACGTTTATAGGTCATGCCTAACAAAATACCATCATCACGAACTGCCCAATAAATACTTTCAGGCTCTTGTGCGTAAGCAACGTCAAACACACCATTTCCTGTAATATGTTCTGATAATAGACACATATCTGGTGCAGCATATCCATCATCTTCAAACTGATATGAAAACTCACGTATTTTTTTACGTTGTTTTTGCACAAATAAAATAATGTTACCAATTTGGATTGGTTCTGTAGTCCACCCACCGTAAGTAGTTTGTTGTGTAATTGTCACATTGTCGGGCTTTAGAGGCTCACCAGTAGGTCTTCCTACCTTAAACTCACCACCAGCAGTACCAACAATTAAATCACGTGCTGGCGATAGCCAACGAATAACGTTTACTTTGTTAGCTGCAATTGTATAAATAAAAGCATCAGCAGCATCACTTTCCCCTACGTCAAAATCTGTGTATAACCCTGATTGAGATGCCCATATTGTTTGTGGGTAATATGTAGACCCTGCAAATACTAAACGTTGTTCATAAAATGAAACTGTACGTGGGTAACCAAGAATGTCTGAATAAGCACCTAAATACCAATTCACACTGTTATTAAGAGTAAGCACTTTTTTAACTTCAAATTTAGCTACTGTAGTGCTTGTAATAGCTGTAATAACTCCATAACCATCACCAATTCTAACCTGTCGCCCAATGTCACCAGCTTGCCAACCGTTAACACCACCATCTGATTTAAAATCAGCATTGTTTGCTGTTAAGTTTCTATTAGTGCCTATTGATGTAGCACTGCAATTTAATGTTCTGTTGCCAGTGTTTTTGTCTAAAAACGGCCCATTCTTTAATTCTTCATCTACTATTGTCCATGAAGTATGTCCTGTTCGTGACAGTTTTTTGGGCGGCATTGTTTCATGCACAATGTACATAACATCAGCAGATTGAGTAAATTGTATTTCGTACAACATTGCTTCTGTAATTGTTGTAACAATTTCATATACTCTATTTACTACACCACCACTAGCATACGCTGTAAATGACGTACTATCTAAATTTGTACCGTCTAGTTTTTGTAATTCAAATGTGTTTGTTGTTTGGTTTGCTACTAAATATCTGTCAGTATTTATTTCTGTCATACCAACAACACTGCTTAATATAACTGTATTACCATTACTGTATCCATGACTTGTAGCTGTTACTACGGCTGGGTTTGCTTGCGTTACACCTGTTACAGTAACATTTGCTTCTAAAATAGCACCGCCATCTTTGTAAAACCTAATGTATTGGTCGCCAAGTTCAAGCACATAGGCTTGCTCTACGTTAAATTCAAAGGGAATAATACGTACAGTCTTTGAGGCATCTTTTACAGGGGCAACATATCTAGTGCCATATCTACGTGAAGCACCGCCTTGCGGAAAAACTGTTAAATTTTCAAGTATCTCTACGCCATTAGAGTATTTCTTGAAATCAGTTTGACCAGCAATTTTTGGGGTTAGTTCACCTGCCGTAAAATTAGTTTGAAAAGGATGTACACGTGCCATTATTTTCTAAAATCCGTAAATGTGTTGGAAACAAGATCATCAATAAATCCTTCTTGTCCATCAATACTACGGGCTTCAGATAGTTTTTGTTGATAGGCTTTGTCCATTTGCGCTTGCAACGCTGTACTTCCCGTTACCGCATAACATAAATCTACTGATAATTTTGCGGTTAGCAAATCTACAAACATAGAATCATAAAGTGATGGATTAGTTATTCGTGCAACGTATAAAATCCTTGCAGAATCTTCGTCTGTTAATAACACACGACCATTGGTCGCATCATTCTCTATTTTAAAAACGTAATCAGGGTATTCCATTTCCAACACACGTAAACAATACGGGTTGTTTGGAAGCGAATACATATAGGCAAAGCCGTATGATGGTTTTGCGGTAAGTTTACTTAATGATGCTCTAGTAATAGCAAAATTCCACGGGTGTGACCGTAGAATGTGATCTCTTGAATCTCCGAAAAAGGCGTTACAAAGTCTGGCACGTTCAGTATCATCTATAAGGCTTGTTATTGGGTCATCACCCAACCGCCTTAAAGCGTTACTACATATAGATACGTCTGTTGCCATATTTTCACCTTAATAGGTTAGAAGGGGCAAGCCAATTTGACCCGCCCCCCTAATCTCTCTTAGTCTGTTACATACAGCATAGTCAGGGTAATAGTACCTGTACCTGTACCACCCATTGTTACAGTAACGGGAACACCAGTGTAATCGGCATCAGTTTCAGAAGCGAAACCTAAAGCTAGAGTAGCACACGCATCAACCACTTGGGCTGCTGTGGATGCTGCTGCTGCTTTATACGCTGCTGCTGCTGCTGATACTGCTGTACCTGCACTGTTAGTATGTGCTGCATAACCTACCGACAAAGTAGTTGATCCGCCTAGAGCGTCATGCCCTAGTTTTGCACCAACAATCCTTGCATTATTTGGAAGGTTAAACATTTCAATGACATCGGCTGACGCTAATGAAGCTGCCTCATACTCACCGTATGCGACACGTACACGCCCTGCCATTTCATTTGTTTTAGTTTTTTCAGAAGGGCTATTAACACCCCACTGGTTTTTCTGAATCGAAAATACAGTAGCCATTTATCTATCCCTCCTTTATTCTGTGCAAGCGATTTCAACCATTTTCTCGTCTTCTACTCTCGTAGCTCCGATAGTCATGGATAAAAATACTTGGGTTGCATAATTCTTGTCTGCTCTTTCAGAAATTTTTGTAGCAATATCTGAACCAACAGCAAGGCCAATAGCTGATTTACAAAAAGCCAGCACTTGTCGATTACCGTTACCGTCTAGGCCAAGTCTTTCCGTACGGATAAAATTAAATCCTAAATACGTGTCAATTTGTCCTTGAACAAGTGCCTTAATACTTGCGTAATCCCCTGAAGTTACCTTCTCAAGATTTAACAAGTTAGACATTTGCTTCGATGTAGCAATCATGTAACGAGGCTCATCTGGGTCAACATCATTACCATCCAAAATTTCTTTGGCTGTAATTAGTTTTTCCAGTGTAAGACCCGCACTAGCATGTACTATTTTTTGACCAGCAGGTAGAGCAATAGTTGTACCACCAGCTACACCACCTAGGCTTGAGCCTGTAGCAGCTTCGATGATAGCATCATCCATTGATCGGCCCATAGCAAAAGCACCCGCTTGAGCATATTCGCTCGCTGGTGAAATTAGCATACGCACCTTATCTTCTTGGTCAATTAAATCCGCCCAATCGTAATCGTCCATTGTGACTTTACGTCTTGAGTGGGGTGTGTCCATTCTGGGTGTATCCGCATGACGTGAAGTACGTTTTGCGGCTGCAACTGCGCCAATTCTCTCAAAGAAATGTGATTTACCTGTAATAGTTTCGGTACGTACCGCATCTCTCAAACGAGAACCTTTCTGTTGCGCCAAATGAAACACATTACTTTTGTATTGTTCTACAAAAGCGGTTGTGATTTCTACTGACATATCAGTTCCTCTCTTTTTAAGTTATAATTAAACACAACAACATTGTTATGCCCTTTTGCGGTATTTGTCCTACAAGGTAGGGAAACCTTACAGTAACGCACTGTCTAACGGTGTTTTAGGTCACATACCCACAAATGAAGTTATCCTAACGGACTTCAATTCGTACCCAATCATACCATATAACTAATTAATTGCCATATACTTTTTCATGTAACTGTCGCATACGTTCAATAGAAGTACGATGATCGGGGTGTGTAGCATCAAAATATGGATGTTTTGCATTAGCCATAGTTGAATTAATTTCATCTTGAGCATCTAATGGCGACACGGCAACATTACTATGTTGTGTGTTTTTTGCCATATCTTCGGTAACTTCAGCACCTAATCTTGCAAATAGTTTTACTACTGCTGGGTGGTTACCTGCCGATGTGTTCATCAAATCCATAATTTCATCATCGCCATAAACTTGTAGCGCACGTTTTGCTGAACGTAAGTTTTTGTCGTACTCCATACCCCATTCTTTTTTTAGAGTAGATGTAGTTTCATCAGCTTGCGCTTTTAATGATGCTGGTTCATTTGATAGTTCATGCTGTATTGCACCTGCTTGGTATTCAATCAACGCATCTACTTGCTGTTGGTTTAGACCAATATTGTGTGCAACGCCTTTGAACTGATCCAACGCACCTTCATCAAAATAAGACGAAAGTTCTGTTGGCACTTTTGTTTCATATTGAGATGCTTCTTCAGGTCTGCCTAGTTTACCGTACAGTTCCTTAAATTCGTCATCAGTTTTTGGCATAGGGATTCTGTTTCCCATTTGCTTTTGCTGATGCACTACGGTCTTAGCAAGACTTTCAACATCTTTAAAATTATTAAGTGTAGGGTCATTCCTTAAATCGTCAGGTAGCGTGGATTTCCAATCTTGGTTATCGCTGCTACCTTCAGACCCAAGAAAAGTATTATTACTTTCTTCGGTTACCTGTTCGGTTTGAACGGCCTGTTCTGCTTCTGACATAATTATTCTTTCCTTATAGTTATCATTGATTTAATGCGTAGAAATAAACTACGCTGCCCTTCCTTAAAAGCAGTGTCATACGGGTCTTTGCTAAAACTTATGCGGTTACCATATGCTGCTTCCAAGTCTTTCAACACTATCTCACCAGCGGGTGAGGAAAAACACTGCTTATAGTCTTCAACTAGTTTAGTGTGTTCTTCGTGTAATTCGTCAAATGTAATATTATCTTTACTCATTACATTAATTCCGATCCATCGCCTGCACTCATAGCTTGTTCAGCTTCAGTGTTAGCTTGCGATAAAACATCTTGCACATCAGGATTAGAAACTATTTCAGCCCCTTGTGCTTGTGTTTTAGCTGTTTCTGCTTGTTGCTGTTGAGCCATTGCTGCTTGTTGTTGTGCTTGTGCAGCTTGTTGTGCTTGACGTTTTTCTTCAACTTCGTCTTTACCATTTAGCACAGAATTAGGAACACCAAGTAATTTAGCCCTCATTCTAATAGCTTCATCATGGTTTATATTATCCATGATTGCAGGGTCAATTTGTGCAATATTCATTGCTAACTGATACAAACGATCAATTGCATTAGCTTCTTCCATACGTTGTGACCTTGCTAACGGCCCTACGTACTCAATATCCATTTTAGTATCTTGTATAATTTCAGGCGGCTGCATTAAAGCACCAGCCCGTAACATAATTCCAAATGAACGTTCAATTAATGGATTTAAAAATTCACTTTGAAAACGACCAAGGGTAGGCCCAAGAAGTCTTTGCATCAATTCGTATCTAACTTGCACTTCTGTTGCAGTCATTTGCGGCCCGTCTTGTAGCTGCAACTGGTCAGAATAATATGCTTGTCTGATTGCAGTACGTAACTGCCCTTCTTTCATATCTGTAATTTGCCAATTGTTTCCAATTTGCAACGGCTTTATAGCACCGTCATTTCTTACAACAGTTATACCAGCAGGTGTTGTTCTTACTCTGCCAATAACGCCATCGTCCTGTACCAAAAGAGGGGGATCAATTGCTTTTGCCCATGCTTTAAGACCTATCTCTACTGCTTTATTAAGAGTTTTAATGTCTGGTAACGCATTATATGAAGGGGAACGCCCATAAGTTTCGCCAGTAGCTTTAGACCAACGAGGTACTAAATAAGGAAATTCGTTGTATCCACCAGTACGAACAACCATTTTATCTTCTTCACAAACATGGCAACTGTGATATTTTAGTTTTGTATTTTTTTGACCAGTTCCACGCTCATAATCTACAGATGGTTCTACTGCATGGATAAATGTAAATTCTTTTTCAGGCTTATGTCTGGCTGCTTCTAATATTTTTTCGCCAACATTTTCTTCACCAAATTCTTGAACAGCTTGTCTAGCTGATATTTTATACTTACGGTACACGGTATCAACCATGCCGTTTACACTTTCACCTATGTAGTATTCTGAAATATGAAGTGTATTAAAATGGATTCCACCTTCTTCAAATCCTTCATTTGCTTCTTCAACAAACAAGCAACCTGTACCGATAGACGTTAAGTCTAAGTACATTTCATGCACTTCAGTATTAAAATTGCTGTCATTAAATGCTTCGTACATACGCTGTGCAGTATCTTCTAACCACAACTGTACTTCACGATCTTCGTTTAATTCACGGCTTCGTAATTTTAATGAGAACCAAGATAAGGATGGGGATGTTAATGTGCCTTGCAATGATGCAGACAATAATGTGTTTGCTGTAATGGCTGTGCTATCGAATAAAACTTCAGTACGTTTTTCGCCCCTTGATCTAACAAAGGTTATATCTGCCTTTCGTGGCATTACATAATCAAGTATTTCTTGCCAATGATCTTCCCACGTGCCACGTGCAGAAGCCATTATGCTTTGCCTTTTTTTTACATACTGAAATGGCGATACGTTGTTTTCCATTATTTTTGCGTACCCCCTAGCATTGTTTTACCTGTGGTCGCTTCTTCTTCAACGCCCATACCAGATGTTAAAACTGTGCCGTACATACCACCCTTTTTAGACGCTAACATTTTTGCTTTTTCAGCAGCTAGAGAAGCCTCTTTTTTCTTTGTGCTTTCTATCATTTCAGAGTCTACTGGGGGCGGCATACTTGGTGCTGATTTCATACCCATTTGCATTCCCCTTTTAGTATTCCGTAAAGAGCCGCATCTACATACGTGCCATCTACTTTCATTACTTGCCTGATAACTCCTTCTTTTACAAATCCTGTACCAGCCAATAGTCTTTCGTTTCTATCATACCCATTAACACACATAGCACTCATTCTATGACATTTACATTGGTTAAAAGCATAATCAAACATTAATCTTATATTTTTTCTTTGGCATACCTTTGGATTATCTATCGCCAAATGAACAAATATGTTATGTCCATCAAAATCAGAAAACAAAAGGCAACCTTGTATTTCTCCACTTTCTTCATCAACAAACGCAATATGTCTGTCGTCTTCTAGCAACTCTCTTGCAATATGTGCTTTTGGTGCAATCCACTCAAAGGCTTTTTGCCTTATTGAATCATCTACACATGATACAATCATATTAAGCTACTTTGGTTTTCTTCTTAACAACTTTTTCTTTTCCGCCACCTAAAACAGTTTTACCAACATTTGCTTCTTCAGTAATTCCTTCTGAACCTGTAAGCATAGTGCTTCCACCATAACTTCCACTAGATTTTAGATTTGCTTTTTTAGCAGTTTGCGGTGCTGATACTGTTTGTGCTGTTTGTGCAACTGGCGGTGCTTTTGGTTTACTTATGCCAACTGCTTTTGAAATTGCTCTTACTACTCCACCCATAATGTTATCCTTCCTTTAATTAAAAACGCTAAATTCACTGTCAGAAAATATTTGGGTAGGCTCATAATTTTTAACTCTCGCCCTCCTAACACTCATAACAGCGTATCTCATAGCAGATATTACATCGTCATTTTTAGCAACGATTTTTCCATCCTTCCGATGATACATACGCATTTCTTCTAACAGTCTACCCTGATTATTAAAAATTTTCAATCTATTAGTCTGAAACCTTGTATACATCTCCTGAATGCCTGCTTCTACCGATATACCGCCTGTGTGATCTTTTTGACCTTGTTGTGGTGGATTGGTAAAATGTTCACGTGTCATATTTACACCTTCAGTACGATATTGTTCGGTTAATGACTTACCAGAACCTTTATCTGCTTGTCTTCCGTCCATAGGCCAAATTACAGGAATAAACATACCCCGTGCTTTTATAGCACTTGCATGAATAGGCACTGCTTCTTGACGCACAGAATAACTATCATAAATATAGATAACATCGCTATCTCTATCCCAAGCAACCCATGCTGCTGCTGTTGGGTGATCCCAACCAAAATCAAGCCCACATAATCTAGGCCAATGTGAAGGTATTTCTATTGGGTCGCAAATCATGTCATCTTCTGCCATAGGAAACACAAGACCAGAACCTAGTTGTGGAATACCCCGTTCACGCATTTTACGCTCATGGGGTGGTAACGCAGAAAGAATTTGCTCTCGCACATCGGGAGTCATGTGAGGCGCATCATCCCACCCTGCCTGAAGCAAGGCTTGCCCTTCTCTAAGGTCATTGACAAACTGCGTTACCGTGTCTGTCATACCGTTCTCTGGCGTGAATGTCATATACACAATCCCACCTTTATCAGCGGTACGAGTTAAACTTTGTGTGTAAATAGATTGTGGCGGTTCTTCATCTAGCCAAACAACATCAACCGCTTCACCCATCCATTTTTCTTTTCCCATTTCGTATGCTTTAAAAGCTAAACGTGAATAGCCCCCTGTTATGTGTTTAATGACAAGACTATTCATAGCATTAGGCACACCTGCTTTACGCACTGTATCACCAATTAATTTTAATGGGATAGAACCCGTACCCCTAGCTGTAGGATCATCAGGTTGCCCAACTAATTCTTTTTGGCAAATATCACGGGTAGTTTCATTTGATGCACCACCTGCCCACGCCCTAATAGGTCTTGTAAATTTTTTGCCTTCCCACCAATCAGGGTATAGTCCTGTAAGATGGTAGGCCATTTCCATAGCCCCACTAAAAGATTTTCCAATACGGTTACCCGCCATAAGTAAGCGTTGTTGTGCGACAGTATTATGAAATTTTATTTGATATTCGTAAGGCTTGTAATCTGCCATACGATTTGTGACTTTTCTGTGTTCTAATTCTTTGGCTATTTCTACAGCCCTAGCTAATACATCTGTCATTATAATTTACTTAAATCATCACTATGTACCATAATCCAAAATCCCTTACGATTTTTTTCGCATAGTACAACTACTGGTGTTTTGTTTTCTTTTTCTGCCATAACCTTTGTATCATCCCACAAAGTTACAGCACTATGTTTTTGACGCAGTTTACATTCTATAAATAGCTTGTCATGGATAACATCTGCACGGGTTATCTTGCCGTTACCACCAGACAAGGGTGTACGCTCACCACCAAAGTAAGCAGCCACTTGTCGTTCCCTTTGTTTCCACGCTTTATCACCCATAATTTAGATAGCATACCTACATATTAACTAATGTTCAAGTAGTTAACAAAGGTTAATACATAAAATACCCCTACGCTGTGTGAAAAGACCCATTGTGTAGGGGCAAGCACGGGCGTTTGGGGGGGTGGGGGTGCTGTGTGGGCTGTGCTGGTGGGCAATCGTCAGGGCATGGGGATTCTGTGGGCTGCTAGCGACACAATATCAGGGCAGGG
>TARA_R110000772_G_scaffold41_1_pt1 | contig 25441 bp, 28 predicted proteins | sample TARA_R110000772 | Tara Oceans TARA_R110000772 (sample SAMEA4397948) | marine metagenome | biome: Polar Biome; feature: [SRF] surface water layer (ENVO:00010504); material: water (ENVO:00002006), including particulate matter (ENVO:01000060) such as... | depth 5 m | reverse complement strand
TTGCTAAAAATGACTGCTCTTCAGGTTTAATCCCTTTCACATTCACGTTACTTTTTAACAAATCATTTAAAATGTCTTTGTCGTAAATTGGCATAATCGTTTGAAAACGTTCGCCACTGGTTTTTGTACCTGTAATTGTGCCACTGGTACTTTCAATTGCCACTTCTTGTATAGAGCCACTGCGGGCATCTTTAACAAATTGACTATAACTTGTTTGACGATCTACTTGATCGCCGCCATTAAAGCTCTGAAATACTGACATCAGCACAACTGCAATAACCAGCCAGAGTATTAGATTTTTTGCCATATCGCTCAAGGGGTTAACCTCTTGTATCCAATTAATTTAAATTCAACTAAACGCCCAACAACTGTACTACAGTTTATATCCAGTCGCTACTATATATACTTCCCGTGAACGGGCGCGCGAGGCATCTGGTTTACGTATCTTCACTGTTTTAAAACTATTACGTACATCTTGCAAGAACTGATCAAAGCCTTCACCTTGGAATACTTTAACAATAAATGCACCATTTTTCTTTAATACTTGATTACACATATCCAGTGCAAGCTCGACCAAATACATGCTACCAGCTTGATCAACCGAATTGTTACCACTCATATTTGGTGCCATGTCAGAGAGTACCACATCAACATTTTTGCCATCAATACGTTTTAACAATGCACTTAACACTGCTTCTTCACGAAAGTCGCCTTGTAAAAAGTCAACACCCGCTAATGAATCCATAGGGAGGATATCGCACGCTATAACTTGTCCTTTATCTCCTACTTTTTCTGCCAAGTATTGTGACCAACTACCCGGTGCAGCCCCCAAATCAACAACAGTCATTGCTGGGCGGAGTAACTTGTCTCTACTTTGGACCTCATCTAATTTAAAAACAGCTCGAGAACGCCAACCTTTTTTTTGCGCCTCTTGAACATATTTATCATCAAAATGTTCTTTCAGCCATCGCTGTGAACTGGCTGACTGTTTTTTATTTGTCATAAATTAACACGCAACTAATTAGTAATATTCTTTAGATGGCGGTAGAATACCCTTAATTCAAGCCATATTCAGCAAAATTTGTATAAACATGACATTATCAAACAAACAAAAGCAGTTTTTAAAAGGTCAGGCACATAGCCTCAAGCCTGTAGTTTTACTAGGTTCTAACGGTTTAACCGAAGGCGTAGTAGTAGAAATTCAAAGCGCATTAGAAATTCACGAATTAATTAAAGTGAAGGTTCCAACTGATGATCGCGAAACTAAAGCGCTCATTTTTGAAGCAATTGTGCGTGAAACTGGTGCAACTAAATTACAATCAATTGGTCACACTATTGTGCTTTACCGCCAAAGTGAAGAGAAAAAAATTAAATTACCGCGTGGCTAAACACTACTTGTAGGATTTACCCGGTAATATAAAAAAACCAGCACCCGCTGGTTTTTTATTATCTGTCACTTTTAAATTAATGATTAAAATCCATAGTGAGTTCACTGACCCTATATTGTGGTGCATCTTTTGGGGCTTTATCGCGTATTTTATCTAGTATGTAATAGCGCGAAAACTCATCTTCAGACATAGCACTCACCGTACCTTTTGAAAGCAGTGCCGTAAGTTCAGGCGTGGTATTACTGTGTCCTACAACAATTACAACACCCTGTAATTTTAGTAGTTTACTTTCAAGTGAAGTTAAATCAGCTGCATCATACATTTTTACTGTAGTGCTTAAGTAAGCAGCCATTGGCGCTGCTGTTTGTAATGTACGCTTATAATTGCTGCTAAATAGCTGCACGTTTTTATGTTGTTTTATTAACTGTACCAAATACTGTGCACGTTGTGCGCCAAGCACTGTAAGCGACGGGTTTTTACCGGCTTGTTTTTCACTGTGGCGAAATAAATAAATCTTATCTGGGGCGGCAAATACAAATTGGCTATTAAACACCATAACCAGTAGCGCCAAGATTAAAAGCCTTTTATCTTTAATCATGATTTTAAGCCTCGCTTATATTTAAGCACTCTATTTATAAACTCTGTTGTAAGTTCATTTATCACCCCAGTTTCGGCATTTATTATTAAGCTAAAACCCACATTTAAATGAGGAAAAACCACTAAATCGGTGCGATAGCCTTGCACCCAACCACTATGGTAATAAAGGGTTTCATCATCGTAGTTATATACTCGCCAACCTAGCCCATAAAAAGCCTCACTAAGATGACCTTTCCATACTCGTCGGTATTGCTCTTTTTTGGTATGCGTATAGGGACGTGTTTGTACCGCTAATGCATCGAGCGATAATACATTTGGGTACTGACCTAATTGCGCCTTTAGCCATATTGCCATATCGGCAGCACTGGCATTTATGCCTGCAGCGGGGGCTACTTTATAATAATTTTTTTTCAGCTTAGCGCTATACCAACGTTTTTTCCCTCTTACATGTGGAAATGCGTAGTTTTTATCTTGCACCATAGCGTCGTAGCCTAAACTAGTGTCATGCATTTTTAAGGGCGTAAAAATAGCGTCATTTAGCCACTGAGAGTAACTTTTATGAGTACTCCTTAAAATTACATCGTCAATTAAACTAAACATCACATTTTGATAGCCATAACACTGCCCAGGATCGCATATGGGCGCTACCGTAAGTAGCTTTTCAACAATATCTGGATAACTCATTCGTGATTCAATTAGGTTATCGTAGGCGTTGGGAACTAGGCCACTAGAGTGACTTAAAATATGATAAACCTTTAAATTATCTTTGTAGTCGGTGTTAGCAAATTCAGGAATATAGTCGCTAATAGGCTGGTATAAATCTATTTCCCCTTCACTTGCAAGCTTAGCAGCTAACGATCCTGCAAAGGTTTTAGATACTGATGCTAATCTAAAACGTGTATGTTGATTAACCCTTTGAGAGCTACCCACTTTGGTAAAGCCCATGGTATGAATATAATCACTCGACTGCATATTAACAATCGATAAAGCCGCGCCAGGTATACCTTTTCGTTTAAGCTTTTTTTCTGCGTAACGCCCATATTTTTTTACAAATGCAGGCCAATCTGGATCTACATTTGCAGCAACCTCTGAGTGGGTTATTAAAATACAAAAGGCGAGCAGGTAATAAATCGAGTAATTAAGGTACTTCATCGGTGGCTGTTTTTTCTTTTTTTAATTGCTTCTATGCATATAATATCATGAACTTTTGTCAAGACTAACGTACAATATGTTGATTATTGGCCTTTTACTGAGTGTGAAGTATTTATGCGTTTTTTAGTTGTACCACTTTTTATATTATTTTCATCGGGTTGCGCTATAACCACAACAACAAATCAGCCTGCTGAGCCATTGGCAATGCCCTTAAAGCCAATGTTAAAAAGTCAGACATACCAACTGGAGTATGAGGCACAACACACCTCGCCTAAAGTAAAGTCAGTGCAATTACCAGCTCATAAAGTAATGAAAAACCAAACGGTTAAAATTGTTACCGACAGAGTAAGTGTAACCGACACTTTACTGGCGCAAATAAGCCAAGCGCTCAATGACAAACAACTAAAAGTAACTACTAAAAACGATAGTGATTACACACTTGCTATTCATCAAGTTGATCTGTCGTTTACCGATGATAGTAAATACACGTTAAATCAGCCCAAACAACCTTATGCTCTATACTCTAAAGTTGCACAGCAATTTCCAACCCAGCAGTGTGCAACTATTTTAGCGCAAGTTAGCATGCGCTTAACGCATAAAGCCTCTGGTGATGTTGTTTGGTTTGCAAAATCATCTTTAGATAGCACTAGCTTTCATCGTGAATCACTGATTTATAGCTTTACCGAAGAGCAAAAAATCACTAATGAACTTGAAGTAGTCGCCTTTGTCCACCAGCAAAATACCGAACAAGCACGTTTAGCACGCGCCGAGGCAAATACAAAGGTAACTATTCCTAAATATAATACAATGAGCAAGCTTAGCACACTGACTAAAGTGCAAGGCCCGTGTACTCGCACAGAAATAAGTGCTTTAGCACCAATGATGCAGTTTTATTTAAGCAGTATATTAATCGACAAAATTAAAGTGATATAAGCGTAAGTTAAACACTACATTTTTTTACAGGTTTAAAGGAACGTTTAACAATATACTACGCTTTATAACCATTACTTATTTAGGTTCCAAGGATGAAGCACTCAATACTTAGCTATTTTTTATGTTACACCTGCTTATTATTTGCCTGTGTATTTAGTGCCCATAGTACTGCCAGCAACCGCTATTATGCTGATAACACCTTAGAGCCTACTCAAGGCTTTGCATGGGACTGGAGCGCCGGTACTGGTTATTATATTGAAGACTCTTACCTTATCGGCATGGACTCTTATGACGATGGTATTGAATTAGATCTCAGCCTTGCGGTTTCTTTTGATAACTTTTATCTCGATTATGACCATAACCAACTCAGCGGCGGCCTTGTTATAGGCTACAGTCTAATTAACAAATATAATTGGGAGCTCGATATAATCGGTGCTAACGCCCAAGCTGGGTTTGGTCAAAAAGGCTTGGGGTTTTATAACAATGGTGTGGTTGAGGAATTACGCGGCATTAAAAAGCGTAAGTATGACTTTAATACAGGCCTTAGATTTACCCACAGATTTGATGGCTCACAGGTTTCTATTGAATTTTTGCATGACATTTCAAACGCCCACAATGGCTGGGTATTTAATTCTTTTTTTAGCAAAATACAACCTTGGCGTAACTGGGAGTTTCGCTCAGGCATAGGCTTTAGTGCCTACTCTGCTGACTTTACTAACTATTATTTTGGTATTGAGCACAGTGAAGTTACCTTGCTGCGTCCTGCCTATAAAACCAATGCCAGCAGCAGCATTATGCTTGAGTTTCATGCTGAGTACCCGCTTAACCAAGACTGGGTGTTTTTAGCCGGCTGGTTAACGACTTTATTTTCTAAAGAAATTGACGACAGCCCTATTATTTCTCAAGGGTACCAACACAAAGCCAAGCTAGGCGTGCGTTATGTATTTTAGACGCTGGTGTTATTTACTATTAGCTTACCCTGGCAGTTTACTCGCCGAGGTGCCCCAAGAGGTAACCGCACTTAGTGCAATACCTAATACCTGCGTGGCACTACGTGAAGGCCGCCACTGTTATACTGAAGTGGTTTTATCATGGCAGCAGCCCACAATAGGTAACTACTGCTTACGAGACGCTACCTCAAAATATATTATGCAATGTTGGCTTAAGCAGCAACACGGCGTTTTTAATTATGCATTTGACTCTGAGCAGAGCTTATCATTTGAATTATTTGATAGTAATACTGCAAAAGTCATAGCCACCACTGAAGTAAAGTTACAGTGGGTTTATCAAAACAGGCAGAAAAAACGCCGTTGGCGATTGTTTTAATAAGGAAGTCTTATGGATAATTACGGTACTATTTTACTCGTTGAAGATGATATTTCTTTGGCACAATGGGTGGCTGAATATTTAACAGAACAAGGCTATTGTGTACATGTTTGTCATCGCGGTGATGAAGTTGTTGGCCAAGTTAAAACCTTGAAACCGCAGTTAATACTACTTGATATTATGCTTCCTGGGTTAGACGGCATAAGCGTTTGTCGCGAGCTACGTAGCTTTTATCAAGCTCCTATTATTATGCTAACAGCTCGTGATGACGAAATGGATGAAGTGATTGGCTTAGAGGTAGGTGCCAGTGACTACATAATGAAACCGGTACGCCCTCGTGCATTACTAGCAAGAATAAAGTCAGCCCTTAGGCTCACCACCCAAAGCAGCCAATCTCATAAACAGCATAGTATTATTAATGTAGGGGCTTTGAGCATTAATAGTGAGTCGCGAAGCGTTAAACTTAACGATATCGATATAAATATATCTAGCGCTGAGTATTTATTGCTGCATTACTTAGCCAGTAACGCAGGGCAAGTTGTATCACGCGATGCGGTGTTTAAAGCAACCAAAGGACGCGAGTACGACGGCCTTGATAGAAGTGTTGATGTGCTTATTTCTGCGCTACGTAAAAAGTTTAATGACGATCCGCAAAACCCTGAAAAAATTAAAACAATTTGGGGACGAGGTTATTTACTCGTTGCCACTGCTTGGTAGCTACAAATGAAAAAGTTTTATATTGCACTGCTTAGCAGCGCACTGCTTTCGATTATTGTTTTAGGCTGGCTTATTGACGCTTTTAGTCAAAATACACACGCCCCTTTAGACGAATTTAGCATGCAAAGTAAAATGATTGCAGGGTTTAGCAAGCAGCTTGCTACTCTCCCCCCTACAAAGCGCAGTAATTATGTTACAAAGTTAGCCAACGACTTTAGCCTGCCGCTTACCTATAAGCTAAACGACACTTTAGCGCTTAGCCCTGCCTTACTTATGCAAATGCAAACCCATGGTGGGTTAATTTTAGAGGGCGAACAGGGTTTTCATATGCTTTATAGCAACCAAGCATTAAGCCCTTATCATTTATCTATGCGCCTCGATAACTCATTTGAAGCAGAGCAACGCGACGATATTATTCTAACCTTATTATTTTACGCTGGGCTGTGTGTATTTATGGGTTTTATTATTTATCCCTTAGCCAAACGCTTGAGCGTGTTAAATGAAGCAGCTAAAAAATTTGCATCGGGTGATGTTAAAACTCGTATCAAAGTCTCTCATTTCACGTATATAAAAGATGTAGAGCTCACCTTTAACCGTATGGCGAGTCAAATAGAAAAGCTGGTTGCTGAAAATAAGCTAATGGCTTCGAGTTTATCCCATGACATTCGCACCCCCATAGCTTGCCTGCGATTTGGTTTAGATGCTGCAATAGATAGCAATGACATGCCAAAAGTGAAGCAATATTTAACCCGCATGGAAAATGACTTAGACCATATGGAGTCTATGCTAAAAAGCTACCTAGCCTTTGCCACGCTAGAACAAAATGCCAACCGCTTAACCTACTCTGCAACCCATATGCGCAGCTACTTTGAAGATATTTTAGCGCAGCTATCGCCTAAATTAGACTCCCACAAACTCAGTGTGCAACTTAATAGTAGTAACGATGTTATTTATGCCGACTTACATTGGCTTGCCAGAGCCGTTACTAACTTAATTAATAATGCCTGCGACTTTGCCCTGCAACATATTTATGTAAGTGCCACTGTCAATGAGCAACATATTATTATTACCGTAGAGGACGATGGTCCAGGCATAGCAGCTGAAAACTTTAGCAAAGTATTTAGCCCTTTTTTTCGCGAAAACAACCACCGTAATCGAGCTGATAAAAGTTATGGCCTCGGATTAGCAATTGTTGAAAAAGTAGCTGACTGGCATCACGGCCGTGTTTATGCAGGCAAAAGTAAGCAGTTAGGTGGAGCTTGTTTTACCCTGAAAATAGCTCAACAACACCCTAGTGTAAAGTAAAGGCTACACACTGTAAATTAACAATTATTAAACAATATCAAGCTGTTAATTTTTAGTTTTAAGTTACTAAACTAAAATCTATGTTCATAACACAGAGTTTAATAAAGTAATTGTGCTAGATCAGCAAATTAGCACTTTTTATTTTTTTACATTTCCAGTAGATTGTCTGCGCCGTCACAAAATAGAGAAGTACAATAATATGAGTGCAGTAAGAGGCGAGTTTAGCTCTCGCTTTGGTTTTATAATGGCCGCCGCAGGATCTGCTGTAGGTTTAGGTAACATTTGGGGTTTCCCTACACAAACCGCAAGTAATGGTGGTGCCGCATTTTTAATTGCGTATTTAGTACTGGCATTCTTTTTGGCTTATCCTGCTTTAATGGCGGAGCTAATGATTGGTCGTCATGGCCAAGCAAATGCGGTTTCTTCACTTAGAAAAATATCTAATAAACCTTGGCAAAAACATTTTTCTTTTGCGGTTGGTTTTGGCGGTATTTTATGTGCTGGCTTTATTTTAAGCTTTTATGCCATTGTTGCTGGTTGGATGCTAAGTGCAACAGCAGAACCTATTACAACGTTAGTGGGCGCAAACTCTGCATCTGCTTGGCTAGGTGAACAGTCACTTAGCAGAAACATCATTTTCACTATGATCTTTATTGTACTAACCGTTGCTATTATTAGTCGTGGCGTTGAAAACGGAATCGAAAAATGGTCAAAACGTTTAATGCCTGCTTTGCTCAGCATTTTATTTGCGTTAATTATTTATGTAATGACCCAAGATGGCGCTATTGAAGGCTTAAAGGCGTATTTAGTACCTGATTTCTCATCTATTTTTGATGCTAACTTGTTAGTTAGTGCACTAGGGCAAGCATTCTTTTCATTATCACTAGGTACCAGTGTGATGATTATTTATGGCTCGTATATTAGTAAAAAAGAGAACTTAGTTTCGTTAGGTGCTTATGTCACGCTTATTGATGTATTTATTGCTTTTGTCGCAGGGTTATTAATCATTCCTGCTATGTATGTAGCACAAGCACAAGGGATTGAGATTTTCTCACCGACTACCGGAAAGCTCCTCTCTGAAGACACATTAGTATTTCAAGTATTACCTGCACTTTTTGATGGTATGGGTGGTATGGGGTTATTTGTTGGCTTTGCGTTTTTTGCGCTAATGAGCATTGCAGCACTCACCTCCTCTATTTCAATGCTCGAAGCGCCGGTATCTTATACGGTAGAACGCTTTGCAATGTCTCGCTTACAGGCCACTTGGGTAATTGGTGCATTAATCACTCTAGTGAGCATCACGATAGTGTGTAACTTAGAGTTACTGTTTGGCTTAGTGATCACCTTAACCACTAAAGTGGCACAGCCATTATTAGGTCTTATGTGTTGTATATACGTAGGCTGGATTTGGTCAAGAGGCTCATTACTAAAGGCCATTCAAGAAGGTAACCCTGAAGTACACAATACCTTATTTTGGAAAGTATGGCCTTGGTACACTAAGTTTGTATGCCCACTGGCGATAGGCCTGGTATTTTTACATTCATTATTAAGCTAAAGTTAGTTTCTGCTCTTAACAACAAAAAAGCCCACATTGTGGGCTTTTGTAATCAAGGTACTAGTTGTAAAACCATATCTTGATGAGCAATGCCATCTTCTAAATATTCAGCATTAATACTTTCAAATCCGAATGAGCGATAAAACTCCAGTAAGTACGTTTGCGCACCAATATAAATATCACGTTCTGGCCATTGGCTTTTACAGCAATTAATGGCCTCTGTAACCAATTGCTGAGCCAATCCTCTACCTCGTTCCTCTTTAGTGACTAACACGCGACCGATCGCACTGTATTTTGCGTTTTTTTCGTAGCATCGAGCATAAGCTTGTAGCGTATTATTTTTCACAGTGTAAATATGCAAGGTACTTGGTGCTATATCATTATCGTCAAGCTCTGGATAAGGGCACATTTGCTCAACTACAAATACCTCTACGCGCCCACGCATTATGGAGAATAAGGTTTGCGTATTGAGCGCAGTAAAAGTTTCACATTTAAACGCCATTGTAACTCCTGTCGTTGGCTCTAATAGACATAAAATCCTATACGTTATTAGGGCTAGGCATAATAGCAGTAATGCAGCTAGGGGCTTAATTAACCGCTATGCTATATAATAAAATGGCTTAAAACAAAAACCCAGCATAAGCTGGGTTTGTTTTAAGTAATTATCTACCTTAGGTAAATAGTCGCTCTAACTGATCGCATAATTGCGAGAGATTTACATGGTCGTGCTCTATGGTTAAATCTACATAACCATCGCCTTTAAATGCTCTATCTAACTCAATTAACACATGGGTTTTATGTGCTTCTGGAATGAATGATAATTCAATTTCTTTCACTCCAAATAAACTGCGGCTATTAGGCTTATATTCTAGCTCTTGATAACAACCAGACACTGATTGAAACGTTGATGCGCGCAAGTGGCCTTTTTCAACATCAGCTTTAGTTAGGCTAAAGCCTAGCTTTTCCATGGCCTGCATACACGTTTTAACAGCTTCATTGGGGTACACATGTAAATGGTCTTTATCACTTGGATCAAGCGCTAAATCAATGTCCAGCCCAGTTTCAAGCCAAACATAAGATTGGTTATACCCTGCATTAATTTCAGTAATAGGTGTTTCTGAATGCAACCGTGCTTGAAAAGGAATCGTTTTAACTTCCCCTGGCTCTACCGTGCCTATATCTGTAATGCGCCACTGCTCTATAACGTGGTTGGTAAAATAGTCACCATCTTCATTTGATGCTTTAACTCGCGTCATTAATAGTAAATCTAACCCTGCAATTTCTTGGCTTACATCACCAGCTGTAATAACGATTTGCGCATTAAATAATTGCCCAGGCTGAAGGTGCTCTGTTTCTAAAATAGTGTCTACTTTGGCGGCACCAATACCAACCGATGCTAAAATCTTTTTAAACATATTTTTCTCCTTAAGCTGAGCGGCTCTATAATGTGCTCTAACTTAAACTTCGTCGTTAGCGCATCTTAACCACATTTAAATGCTCTTGTCAGTGAAAAACTACTATTTACATGCTGTTTACGATTAAATAAGTGTTAAATGTCCATTTTTCATACGCAACAGAGCAAGTATTTGATTAAACGGCGCTTAAGCCTAATCTTTTATGAAGGACTTATTGTATGAATAAAATGGTGAGTATTTGTATATTTATTTTCAATGGTATTGATTTTTCGTTACACTAAACTTCCCAATGAAGTGATATTTATAATTATGGAACTAATTTACTTTGCCGCCGCGTTTGTGTTTGGCTTTGCTGTTTATCAGCTAAAGCTCCCTCCTCTTATCGGTTTTTTACTTGCGGGATTCGCGCTTAATTTAGCGGGCTATAAAAGCACCGAATTACTCAACACCATTGCTACCTTAGGCGTTACGCTTTTATTATTTAGTATTGGTTTAAAGCTAAAAGTAAATAGTTTAATGAAACCACAAGTGTGGGCTTCTGCTACTTTACATATTATTTTGAGTAGTGCGTTATTTAGTGGCTTTATGCTATTACTTAGCCTATTTGCACTGCCATTATTTGTTGATTTGAGCTGGCAAAGCGCTTTATTAGTTGGCTTTGCATTGAGTTTTTCTAGTACCGTTTTTGCTGTTAAAGTGTTAGAAGAACGCGGTGAAATGGGCAGCTTACACGGAAAAGTAGCCATTGGTATTTTAGTTATGCAAGATATTTTTGCCGTGGTATTTTTAGCTATTAGCACAGGTAAAATCCCTAATATTTGGGCTTTGGTACTTATTATTTCACTGCCGCTAGTACGCCCAGTTATGGGGTGGATACTAAACCGCTCTAAACACGGCGAACTCCTGCCATTATTTGGGTTTTTCTTTGCACTTGTGGCTGGTTATCATGCATTTGAGCTAGTTGGTTTAAAAGGTGATTTAGGGGCATTAATAATAGGTATGATGATTGCGCCTCATAAAAAGGCCAGTGAACTTTCTAAGTCATTACTTAATTTAAAAGATATTTTATTGGTTGGCTTTTTCTTAACAATAGGTTTAAACGCAGAGCTTACCACCAGCTCATTACTTGCCGCATTATTATTGGTGTTAGTATTACCAATCAAAACGTTTTTATATTATGTGCTAACAAACATGTTTAACTTACGTGCTCGCACCTCATTGCTAACCACTTTTAGTTTAGCTAATTATAGCGAGTTTGGTTTAATAGTTTGCGCTGTAGCCGCCTCTACAGGCATGATCACCTCTGAGTGGTTAGCCGTTATTGCAATTGCCGTATCAATTACCTTTATTATTGCATCCCCTTTAAATAAGCGCTCTAACGAAATTTACGCAAAAATAGAGCCTTGGCTACTAAAGTTTGAAAGTAAAACTCGTTTATCCGAAGAACTGCCTGTTAACCTTAACGACACTAAAATTGTTATATTTGGCATGGGCAGAATTGGCACAGGTGCTTATGAAACAATAAATGCTACGCACCCACAGCTAGTTGCAGGTATAGACATAAAGCCTGAAGTAGTTGATAAGCACATAAAACGCGGAAGAAATGTATTAATAGCAGATGCAACCGACCCTGACTTTTGGCAGCGCGTAAATCACTCTCGTGTTGAAATGGTCATGCTAACAATGCCACAGCATATGCAAAATATTTTTGCGTTAGAGCAATTAAAAGCATCGGGTTATAAAGGGCAAGTTACCGCTATTGCTAACTACCCTGATCAGCAAAAAGAGTTAGAAGAAATGGGTGTAAATTCTACCTATAACTTTTACTTAGAAGCTGGTAGTGGTTTTGCTGAGCACGTTAAACAAAAATTATTTTCGTAAAGCAGCACTAGTTTGAATTTACATTCTTTTACAAGCTAATTCTCTAACATAGAAAAAAGCAGGTAAACTAAAGACTATTGGTAAATATTAGCGCAAGCACCTGCCCCTAATTAGACTCCAGCTAACGAAGGGCTTACTAATAAAATATATTAATCCAGAGGGCCTGCTCCCTCGTTAAATAGGCTGTTACTTGCCCGTCACAGCCTATTTTATCTCTTTAATATACCTTACACTTAGCTATGTTTTATAAAACCTTTAAAGCCAATGGATCCTACACAGCTAAAAATTGCCGTTAATACTATTATGCCCTTTGGAAAGTACGCAGGCCGCCCTTTACTGCTTTTACCCGAGCCCTATTTAGTATGGTTTAAACAACAAGGGTTTCCCGACTCAAAGCTAGGCAGCCAACTAGCCATGATGTATGAGGTAAAGCTCAATGGGCTAGAGCAAATGTTAATGCCATTACTAGAAAAGAAAAATAATTAAATTAAGAACTTTTTTATAAAGGGGCTGTCTATTACTTTGCTACTTGTTGATTTTGATTAAAACCCAAAAAAGCGCCCTTGTTAACAAGGGCGCTTTTTTATTGAGTGTTTTTTATCTGTGTACTTTTTATTTATGTACTTTTTATTTATGTATTAAAAGCTGCTATTTATTAATCGGTAAGCTGACAATAAATTTAGCTCCGCCTAAGCTTGAATCTTCAATTGTACACTGACCTTGATGCCAAGAAATAATTTTACTGACAATAGCCAACCCTAAGCCAAACCCACCGGTTTTTTTATCTCTACTTTTATCCAATCGAGTAAATGGCTTAAATACGTTTTCACGCTCAACTTCAGCAATACCATTGCCATCATCTTCAACAATAAAAACTATATTATTAGCTTGCGCTAATAAGGTTATTTGCACACTATTATTGGCATGCTTTAAAGCATTACCTACCAAGTTTTGCATTATTCTCGCCATAAAGTGACTGTCGCAGCGGTAAATCAGTTCACTGGGTAATGTAGTGCTTAACTTTATTCGCGTATCAAAACTGAGTTTTTCAACCACCGTTTTAACCACTGCCACTAAATTACAATTGATCAGCTGTAAACTCGGTTGCTGTGAATCTAAACGTGCATACTCAAGCATTTCAGAAACCAGTGCCTCAAGTTCATTTATATCGACTTGCATATTAGCTAAGTATTTTTCGGCTTTATCATCGAGCATTCGGTCTTGAAGCATTGCAATGGCAAATTTTAACCGCGCCAGTGGCGTTCTAAATTCATGCGATACCGATGAGGTAAGCTCTTGCTGCGCGGTTAATAAAAACTCAATTCGCTGCTGCATCACTTGCAAGGTGCCCGTTATAGGTAAAAAAAATGATTTAGAGCTATCTGTTAATTGAAAGTCCTGTGAGCCACCTACGGCCTCGCATGCATTACGCAGCTTAGCAAAGTCTCGCCACAGTAAAAAACTCCACAAACCAACAGGAATGCCTACAATTAATAACAGCAATAAGTAGGGTAAAACAGAGGCAACGGGCTTGGCTGCCCCCCCTATAGGGCCAACCTGTAATAGTTGTGTGGCGTTAAGTTGAACATACCAAACTATGCGCTGTTGTTTATCATATAAATAAAGGTAGTGATTTTTTAATAGCTGAGCTTGTTGCTCGGCGGGTAATATTAAATCGCGCTGAGCAATCACTTGACTAGAAAAATGGTTTTTTAGCTTTGTAAGCCCATTAGGGGTTTGTGATAATAACCACAAAGACTGGCCAAACTCATCGTCGAGTAGCACCTGCTGCTGCGATTCTTCATATGGCCAAAGCTGTTCAATTACCCCGCTGACAATAAATAACGAGACAATAATATACACATACAGGCTTATAAACAGCTTGCCCATTAACGCAGCTTAACACTAAGCATTAATTACATATCCCACGCGTCAGAAACAAATAAATAGCCTTGTCCCCAAACAGTTTTAATCCGATAAGGTTTGTCGCTGTTATCGCCCAGTTTTTTGCGAATTCTTGAAACGCGTACATCTACGGTGCGATCTAGGCCATCGTATTGTCGCCCTATCATATGTTGGTGCACATGTTCGCGGCTCAATACTTCTCCGGCATTCGATGCTAGTAGCCAAAGTAATTCAAATTCATGTGAGGTTAGGACTATTTCTGCGCCCGATAACTTAACAATACGGCTGGTTTTATCAATAAATAAGTCGCCAAACTGCAGCTCTTCGGTGGCTTTTAAGTTAGGTTGCCCACGGCGTAATAATGCGCTAATTCTTGCTAATAATACACGTGGCTCAGCCGGTTTAATAACATAGTCATCAGCGCCAAGCTCTAGCCCTATTACCTGATCAAAGTCTTCACCTTTAGCCGTTAACATTAAAATAGGAGTGGTGTATTTATCACGTACTTGTCTGCAAACACTAAAGCCATCTTTACCTGGCAGCATTACATCTAAAATAATCAGGTCGACGGGATTACTTTCAAGGTAAGTAAACACTTCATCACCACGATCTAGTACGTCGACTTCTAAGCCATTATGTTCGAGGTAATCTTTGGTTAATTGCTGTAAACCAAGATCATCTTCAACAAGTAATATTTTTGGCATTTACTACTCCTAAATTAAAAAAAGCTCCACGGTGAACGCAGCCGATACTGTTTTTTAGTATGGGCACTTTGTACTTCAACGAGTACGCTCGCAAGTGAGTCACCGGTGTGAGGATTGATCAGGGAGTATATGGTCTCCACCTGAACACGCGCTTTATAGCTAAACTGACCAGAACCTTGCTGTTGCCAGCATCGTATTTGCGTATTTTGTTGATACAAACACACATCTTTAACCGCTAACTGCTGCCATTTAAACTGCAAATTGAGATCGCAAAAATCATGCTGTTCAGAGACAACACAAACTTTGGGAGATACATCAAGAATTGTTTGCGCCACGCTAACGCCACTAAGTAGTGAAGAAATAAACACAAAAAAGATTAAATACTTCATATTAAAAAGTATGTTCAAATCCTATAAAGGCAGTCGTTGAATAATGACGTTCAAACAGCGGGCTACTATCCATAGCCGAATAGTCATAATATGCTAAATGAAAACGAAGAGCGTTGGCCTTGCTAAGGAGCCAGCGGGCATCGATTTTAGCATAAGGTTGCCAACTACTACCAACTACTATTTTACCTAACAGTGTTTCATCACTGTTTAAACCGTAATAATAGTCGTTTAATTGCGCAGACTTATAATTAACTCCCACAGTGGGCTTTAATTGCAAATTACCTACTTGCCCATGATACTGCCATTGTATTGCAGCTCGCCAACCATTATAAGCTGAGTTTACATCGTGCAATGCTTGCACGGATAACATCTGCTGCTCAGCTACAAAGGAGTAACTAATACCTGCATCTAAAACGAGCTTGCGCTTACTAATATTATTAATATTTATTTGTTGAGGCGAGGTATCTGTTTCTAACTGGATAAATTGATTATTTGAACTAACACTTTTTAGCGCAAATATATTTTGCGGGTGCCAATCAATAAAAAAACGCGACTCAGGGTTTAATTCTGTTACTAGGCTTAAGTTATGCTGTTGCGTTTGTTTAATCGAGTAGCCAACTCGGCCATTATCAAAAAACCACTGTTGGCCATAAAAGGCTATTTGAGGAATGATCACCAACGGAATATTATCTGCACCATATAATGGATTAGTTATTACTCCCGCCCCTATACTCATACTTAAATGCAGTTGCTCTGTAGATATATGTGCATCTACAGGCTCGTCACTTTGCGCTAATACCTGAGCATTAAACGAAAGAGAGATTAATAATATTATTATAAAATAAAACCGCATTGTGTTCATCGTACATATATAAAAAGGCCATTTATCCATAGTAGCAAGGTCATTGAGAACAAGCTCTAGGCAGTTACAATCATTAACAACTTTTATACAATTATGATTACTTTGCGGCTTATATGCTTAGCCTAACAGCTCTATTGATAGGCAATAGAGGAGCGGTAGGTTAAAGGCTTACGCTATCTGGGCTTTTATACTAAGAGCAACCTTAGTAAGTGTATTGCATTAAATTATTTTTTCACCCATATTTTGCGCTATATTCCACAAGGCACTTATAGCCGGGTCGTTTAATTCCTTATGTAATACTGCCAAGCCAATATCAATACCTTTAGGTGCATGTGTATTTGTTTGTAAAACGTGTACTTTGTCTTGTAGTGGACTGTTATCTAAAACTATTTTAGGGATCATTGCTATACCAAAGCCAAGGCTCACCATAGATACCATCGCTTCGTGCCCTGCTACTTGTGCATAAATTTTTCCCTGAATATTATTTTTTCGCCACCACTGCTCCAAGCGTTGCCTAGCAAACCCTTGCTCTGGCACAATAAACTCAAGCTCTGACCAATCTATACTAGGTGTATTACTAGCAAGCTTTTGCGTAATTGAGCACGCAATTTTAGGCGCAATAAATACCAGCGGTGAATAGCCAATATCAACAAAGGCAATTTGTGCAGGTAACTTATTTGGCTTAGCAGCAATAGCCATAGATTCGTGGCCATCTAAAACACGGTTTATTGCCAGCGCAGGATCGCCGGTATTTAGGGTGATTTCTATATGCTGATGTTGAGCGCGTAACTGCTCTAAAATATGATGTAAAAAACTGTACGACGCGGTTACTGAACAATAAATACTCACGTTGCCATAAATATACTGCTGTGGCTCTTTTAGGTTCGCTTTAAAGCGCTGCCAATTAGCCAATGTGGATGTGGCGTAGTCAATAAATGCCAGCCCTTCGCGGGTTAGTTTTACACTGCGGTTATCACGTAAAAATAGCACTACCCCCACTTCGCTTTCAAGCTGCTTAATATTACGGCTCAATGTCGGCGCACTTATATGACAAAGTTCACTGGCACGCGAAAAGTGCAATGTTTTTGCCAACGCTAAAAAGTAATTTAAATGCTTGTGATCCATAATCAACCCAGTGTTTCATATTATGAAACACTCTAATGCAAATATATCAGTTTACGCAAGAAAAGATTTTTCATATGGTTGAGTTAAGCAAAGCAACAGCAATGCATCTAACAAACTGAATCAATAGGACACTAACATGGCGAATTATTTTAATACCTTACCCTTACGCGAACAATTGGCGCAATTAGCCCAATGTGAATTTATGAACGCAGACGAGTTTACTGACGGCGTTGATGCTCTTAAAGGTAAAAAACTGGTTATTGTAGGCTGTGGCGCACAAGGCTTAAACCAAGGCTTAAACTTACGTGATTCTGGTTTAGATGTGTCGTATACGCTGCGTGACTCGGCCATTAGTGAACGTCGTCAATCATTTTTAAACGCGTCTGAAAATGGCTTTACTGTAGGCACTTACCAAGAACTAATTCCAACTGCCGACGTAGTATTAAATTTAACGCCTGATAAACAACATACTTCAGTGGTAAACGCAATTATGCCACTAATGAAACAAGGCTCAACCCTTGCCTACTCTCATGGCTTTAATATTGTTGAAGAAGGTATGCAAGTACGCGACGACATTACCGTTATTATGGTAGCACCTAAATGCCCAGGCTCTGAAGTGCGTGAAGAATACAAGCGTGGTTTTGGCGTACCAACTCTAATTGCTGTACACCCAGAAAACGACCCACAAGGGCATGGTTTAGCTCAAGCTAAAGCCTATGCTGCAGGTACTGGCGGCCACAGAGCCGGCGTACTTAAGTCGTCATTTATTGCTGAAGTAAAATCAGATTTAATGGGCGAGCAAACCATTTTATGTGGCATGTTACAAACCGGTTCTATTTTATGTTTTGATAAAATGATTGAAAAAGGCATTGATGCAGGTTACGCCTCAAAACTAATTCAATACGGCTGGGAAGTAATTACCGAAGCCCTTAAATACGGTGGCGTAACCAATATGCTTGACCGTCTTTCAAACCCAGCTAAAGTAAAAGCGTTTGAATTAAGCGAAGAACTAAAACAAATTATGCGCCCACTATATAACAAACATCAAGATGACATCATCGATGGTACTTTTTCACGTACCATGATGGAAGACTGGAATAATGATGATGCAAACTTACTTAAATGGCGCGCAGAAACAGCCGAAACTCACTTTGAAAAAACCCCAGCGGGCAATGTTGAAATTGCTGAGCAAGAATTTTTTGATAACGGTATTTTAATGGTCGCTATGGTTAAAGCAGGCGTAGAGCTTGCATTTGAAACCATGACTGCCGCAGGCATTATTGCAGAGTCGGCTTATTATGAGTCATTACATGAAACGCCACTGATTGCTAATACCATTGCGCGTAAAAAGTTATTTGAAATGAACCGTACAATTTCGGACACGGCTGAATATGGTTGTTATTTATATAACCACGCATGTTTACCTTTGCTACAAGACTTTATGCAAAAAATTGACACCGACGTAATTGGTAAAGGCTTAGGTGAGCATAGTAATCAAGTAGACAACCAAACGCTAATTCAAATTAATACAGCATTACGTGAACACCCTGTTGAAAAAGTAGGCGCTACATTACGCGGTTACATGTCAGCAATGAAAAAAATAGTTTAATCCCAAGTTAACCTAAGTTTCACTTGTTAGAAACCAAGCCCACCTGCTTTTGCGGTGGGCTTTTTCGTACCTGTATGGCGCGCTATTCATCACTCGCTCAAAATATATAATGTGTTAAAATAATCACCTACTTGGTTCAGTTGTAAACAAAATTACCCTTATGATGATACAAAACCTTTCTATTACTCAAAAAATCACCGCTTTAGGCAGTGTTATAGCAATCTGTGTTGCCGCGCTCATAGGCTTAACATCGTTACATAACGCAGAGGATATCATCGAAAAGCGCATGATAGAGTCTGAACTTCCAAGCAAGTTACAAACTATTAGTAACCATATTGGTGGCGAAATCAACGAGCTTTTAGGCGCCGCAGAACAACTTTCTTCAAATGTATTTCTGATCGATTGGGCAAACTCAGCCACCGAGGACGACTCTCAACTTCTTAATGAGTTAAATAGATTAGTACAGCAGTACGATCTTGCTACTGCATCATGGGCAAATAGAGACACCGCACAATACTGGAACCAAAATGGCTTTTTACGCGTATTAAAAAACGATGCCGCAGATGGCTGGTTTTTCGCATTTAAACAGTCAAAGCGCCCTTATGACATCAGTATTTATCAAGAATCTGCTAACGATGTAAAAATGTTTATTAACCATCAGCAACCCAATGGTTTAGGTTTGGCAGGGCTTGCTAAAAGCATTACCGATATGCAAAAGCTACTGCAGCAATTTAAGATTGAGCAATCTGGATTTGTTTTTCTTGCCAATAAAAATGGCTTGATCCAGTTACACAAAGACGCCAATAAAGTGGCTAAAGTAAATATAGATGCCCTGTACGGCGAAAATATACATAATAAATTATTAAATAGTAATGGCTTTTCATTGGCAGAAATTAACTTAGCCGGTGAAGACACCCTGGTTGCTGCAACACCAATAAAAAATACTGACCTTTTTGTTGTAGCCCAAGTACCTAAAAGCGAAGTGTTTTCGAGTGTGAGTAAATTAGAATGGCAAATTTTAACCTTCACTATAATTATCGCCCTTATAGCGAGCTGTATTAGTTATTTGCTTGCTCGCTCATTGTCGTCGCCACTGTCGAAAATAGCCGAGCTATTCTCTCGTTTAGGCACAGGCGATGCTAATTTAGCATATAGACTGCCTTACTCTGCGCAACCTGAGCTAAATAATTTAACCGATGGTTTTAATCAATTCATCGAAAAAATAGACACAGCAATTAAACAAGTTGCCCATGAAAGCCATGGGATCCGCCAAAGCTCTGACCACGTGTTTGCGCAAGCAAAACATAACTCACAAGCAATTGATCAGCAAAAAGAGCAAACAATATCAGTTGCTGCCGCCATTAACGAAATGGGCGCAACAGTACAAGAAATAGCACAAAGTGCCGCCAACACGGCGAAGTTAACCAATAGTAGCCGTGAAAACACCAGTAAAAGCCATCAACAGGTACTGCAAAGCCAAACGACTATTGCAGCTCTTGCTAGCGACATAGATGGCATTACAGAGCAAGTAACCTTACTTTCTAAAAAAACGCTTGATATTGCTAGTATTGTTGACTCAATTAGAGGTATTTCTGAGCAAACAAACTTACTTGCGCTTAATGCTGCTATTGAATCTGCGCGTGCGGGCGAGCACGGTCGTGGTTTTGCTGTTGTTGCCGATGAAGTGCGAGCGCTGGCTAATCGTACCTCACAATCAACCACTGAAATTCAGTCGATGATTGAAGAATTAACCCAAATATCGAATGATGTTGTTACCGATATTAGTCAGTCCAAAAGTAAAGCTCAGCAAAGTGTAGGGGCAATGCAAAACTCAGTTGAGCTGCTTGATACAATTACTGAAACAGCAAATCAAATTAATGATATGGCAACCTTAATCGCAACAGCAACAGAGCAGCAAAGTAATGTAGTAGCCGATGTAGGACGTAATATTGAGCAAATTAGTGAAATTAGCGACAAGTCGATGAATGAGCAATTAAATACTGAGCAGGCTATTCGCGATTTAGCAAATAGCGCACAAACGCTTGCGTCACTTGTTGCCACTTTTGAGGCAAATCGCTAACTCATTTTTTGTAACATTTAAATTATACCTCTGAGTAAAATTACAACTACACTTAACTGGTAAGTAGTTTTGCTTAGAGGTGTTATATGAAAGCCACTCAACTTAAATATTATTTATCATTTAGCTTTATACTTTTTTTGTGTGCGTGTAGCTCACCGCCAAAGTTAGCGCTGCCGCAACTCATTGAGCCAGCAAACTTTAAGCTACAACAGATCGAAACTCCAGCAGAAATATTTAAATTAGATACCAGCTTAACGCGGCAATTAGATTCTCATTTAAACAGTCAAAATTCAGCCCAACATATTGCACAAGGCATATTTAGCTTTTTATTAAAAAATGGTGATGACTCACTTGCCTATCGCTCATCTGCCACTTTAACCGCTGCACAAAGCTATCAAAATCTAAACGCTAACTGTTTGTCATTATCTATATTAGCGTATAGCTTAGCGGAGCACTTAGGCTTAAAAACGCAATTTCAAAAAGTACATATCCCTGAATATTGGGCACTTGATCAAGGCGTTAATTTATTAACCGGACACATAAATTTAAGCCTTAATAGCCAACCTCTAATAAAAGATGCTGGCACTTTATTTTACCAACGAGATCAGCGCTTAATTATCGACTTTGACTCTAACAGCCGACAAGCACGCTTTAAAACAACACGATTATCAAAAAATACTGTTACCGCTATGTTTTATAATAATAAAGGTGCTACTGCGCTAATAAATAAACAATATGAATTAGCCTATAGCTACTTTAATGCAGCAACTAAGGTAGCACCTAATTTTAGCGTTGCATGGGGGAACTTAGGTGTTTTATTTAAGCAATTTAACTATTTAAATGAAGCCGAGCAAGCTTATAATTACGCCCTTCATCTTGATAAAAACAACAACACAGCACAAGGTAATCTTGCTATGTTGTACTTACTTACAGAGCGAGAGATGCAAGGAACTCAAATACTTAATCAGCTTGATAAACAGCGCCAAAGTAATCCTTATTACCATATATCACTTGGTAATACCGAGTACGTACATAAATATTACGCTAAAGCACTCAAACACTTTAAAAAGGCCTATACATTATCCCCCACACTTCACGAAAGTCATTTTGGCTTGGCGCGAGTTTACTTTCAGTGGGGCGATACAAAGCAAGCAAAGTACCATTTGCGTAAAGCCGGAAAAAATGCTGATTTTTTACATGACAAAAAACGTTATGACGCAAAGTTAAAAGCGCTGCAATCATTAACCGCAAAGGTAGGTGCCCATTAAACAATTAACTGTCGTTATTATTTTTCTGCTTTTAAGCCCTTTTGTTAATAGTAAAACGGCGCAGCAGCTACTTATTGATGATTTATATTACTTAGCAGACCAGCAACTTGCAGGTAGAAAAACAGGTTCTCAAAGCGCAGAGCTTACAAGAAGCTATATAAAACACAGATTAAGCCAAGTTAATAATAACGTGGTCGAGCAGCCATTTTGCTATAAATCGGGCCTATTTAGCCAAGCGTGTGGTATTAATATTATTAGTTCCAACATAGGTGCTCTAGAGGCAGTAACAAAGGCAACCGACCCCGTACAAAAAGCCACTCGTATTATTATTACCGCACACTATGACCATTTAGGTAAACGTGGCGGAAAACTGCATCCTGGAGCAAATGATAATGCCACCGGTGTTGCTGCTTTAATTTATTTAGCAAGCGTATTTAATGATAAGCCACTGCCTTTTTCTCTTACCTTTGTAGCCACAGATGCAGAGGAAAACGGCTTACATGGCAGTAAATATTTTGCCAAAACACTGCTACCAAATAGCGTTATTATGAACATAAATTTAGACATGCTAGGGGTTAAAAAACGTCGTAGCAACTTATATGTATTAACCTCTAGATCGTTAAAAAACACCTTAAATAGTGTGTTTTTAGCCGTTGAAAATAATAATGTAAATTTAAAACCGGTTTACTCCGCAGCGCAAATGAGCAGATATATAAAATCTAAAAATATAAACTGGCATAAAGCGAGCGATCACTATTCGTTTGCAAGACAAAAAATCCCTTATGTTTACTTTGGCATGGGCTACGACAGTGCCCATCATACAAGTAATGACACCGCTGAGAATATTAACAGCAAACTTTTTACTGATGCAGTGCTATTAATAGAAGCCTTTATTAACCAGCTTGCTAAAACACCACTCCCACTTAGCCCGTCTTAAATGATGCTACATAGGCTTCTTTTTTAGCCCTAGATAATTTTTTCACTTGGTATTCTAATTTACTTGCTGCACTTTTATTGCCAACACTGTGCTGATGAATAAGTAAAAGTGGGCCTTTACCTTTAAGGTTTTTTGCACCATTACCCGCTTGGTGCGTAGCAAGACGTTGCTCAACATTGGTCGTTATACCCGTATACCAATGGCCGTAGCGGGTTTGTACTATATACAAATACCAGATAGATGGCTTTTTTAAGCAGCTCTGATCACTGCATTTTAAACTTTTTTGATTATCAGTGGTCAAATCGCTACCTTAACTTAATGCCCTTAACAAAAAACAATTGCTTAAAAGGGTTTTACCTTCAGTGACTAATCGGTATCATGCAGATTATAAAAAATAAGGATCACAACTAACAATGCAGTCGTTAAAAACTTTTTATCTTTGGCTTATCGTTGCTTTAACGCTTAGTTCAGCAGCTGGGTGTTCTAGCTGGGTATACAGAATCAACATCCCTCAAGGTAACTTTTTAGAACAATCTGATGTTGATAAACTGCGTGTAAACATGACTCGTGAGCAAGTTATTTATGTATTAGGCAAGCCTATCGCCGAAAATGCATTTGATAATAACACTTGGCGTTATGTATATAGCTTTAATAAAGGCCGTAGTAACGAGCAGTACAAATCACTGGTTATTAACTTTGAAAATGAAAAGCTTGTTTCTATTTCAGGTGATTACGAACAGCCAGAAAACTTTACTACTCCACTCGAACAATAAGCACCCTCGCTTATTAAAATTATAAAGGTGAGTTAAGCTCACCTTTATAATAGCTAAAACCTTATGCTATCGCTCTATAGGACGGCCACCGGTTACTTTATTTGCTCGCCCTTCTTCTTTCGCTTTTTCAGCTCGTTTTCTACGCGCATCTTTAGGATCGGCAATTAAAGGACGATAAATTTCAATTCTATCCCCCTCTTTTAGCTCTTGATTAGGCTTTACAGTTCTATTCCAAACACCGAGTGTTAGTGCTGTAGCATCTATTTCTGGGTGTTTTTCGATAATTCCTGATTGAATAACAGCTTGTTCTACCGTTGTTCCCTTAACAACTTCTATTGTTAAGCTTGTTGCTGTTTCGGGTAGTGCAAATACAACTTCAACATCAATCATACTCTCGCTCCATAAACCTGTTTCGCGCGCTGAGTAAACGCACTCACCATATTTTTTGCAACATCATTAAATATTTTACCAAACGCTAACTCAATCAACTTACTCGAGAATTCAAAGTCTAATTGTAACTCTACTTTGCAAGCATTTGCGTCAAGTTGTTGAAAGTGCCAACGCCCCTGCAATATTTTAAACGGACCATCTACAAGATTTAATACCACGGTTTGCTCATCAACAAAGGTATTTTCTGTGGTAAACCACTTTTTTATACCTGCTTTTGATATTTCTAAACTCGCGGTCATGCTATTATTGTGTTGCTTAATAATTTTTGAGTCTGAGCAATTAGGTAAAAACTGAGGATAGGCTTCTACATCATTAATAAGGTCAAACATCTCTTTAGTGCTGTACATAACCAGCGCACTTTTTTTTATTTGTGGCATACTCACTCCCAACTGTGTGGTGGAATTTTAGCAAGCTTTACGCGTTTCCCCAAACTTTCACGCTGCTTAAATTAATTACTAAGCTTTTAAATGCATTATTAAAAAATCGATGTAAAACATCTCGTATTACGTATAATATAGGGCACTATGGCTAAGAATAAATCATCAAAATCGACAAGCAATACCATCGCGCTTAACAAAAAAGCGCGACATGAGTATTTTTTACACGATAAGTTTGAAGCGGGTGTAGAGCTCCAAGGCTGGGAAGTAAAAAGCATCCGAGCTGGCAAAGTTAACATCACTGAAACTTATATCCATCTTAAAAACGGTGAAGCATTTTTATTAGGCGCCCAAATTCAGCCTCTTAACAGTGCATCTACCCATGTAATTTGTGATCCTTTACGTTATCGTAAGTTACTATTAAGCAGACGCGAGCTAGATCGCTTAGTAGGCGCGACTGAACGCGATGGCTATTCATTAATCGCTACTGCTATGTATTGGAAGAATTGCTGGGTGAAACTTGAATTTCATTTAGCAAAAGGTAAAAAATTACACGACAAACGCGAAGACGGTAAAGATAAAGACTGGTCGCGTGAAAAAGAACGCTTAATGAAGCATAAAGCATAAATAAAAACGCCTAATTTATTAGGGCGTGTTGATCTTTGTGGTATGAAAAACAAACAGCATGAAGAT
>TARA_R110000772_G_scaffold69434_5_pt1 | contig 25615 bp, 12 predicted proteins | sample TARA_R110000772 | Tara Oceans TARA_R110000772 (sample SAMEA4397948) | marine metagenome | biome: Polar Biome; feature: [SRF] surface water layer (ENVO:00010504); material: water (ENVO:00002006), including particulate matter (ENVO:01000060) such as... | depth 5 m | reverse complement strand
TACTTTTAACTCTTGATCTTCCTGCCGGTTTAGAAGAAGATCCACTATCATCAGATGGTGATGTAAGTAATATTATTGCTTTTGGTAGTGCTATAAATTTAGTGTATACAGATGCTGCTAGTGGGTATACACACAAAGTAAATAATCTTGCTGCAGCTAGTATAGGAAAAGTGAATACTTTAGCAACTGCTAGCATAGATAAAATAAATACTAAGTAAAAATGGTTAAAGAATATAAACATATAAATTTAATAGGTGATAGTATTACTACTTTAGTAACTCGAGATAAAAAGAAAGATATTGAAATTACAGGATTAACATTGTGTAATGTTCATGAATCAGACACTGTGTATGTAGATCTATTTTTAAGAAGTAGAACAAAACAAAAACAAGAGCCTATACTTGATTGGGATCTTATTCCAAATGTATTTGTAGATTTATATATAATGAAAAATATAGAAATTACTGCAATGAATACTTTAATTTTAGAACCACGAGAAATTGATTATGACTCTCGAGTATATGATTTAATGATACAGTTAAACACTGCAAGTAGTAAAGTAGATGTAATGATAAATTTTAAAAAAGAAAAATAATAAATTATGAGTATAATAACAAAAATATTTAGTAGCGGAGCTACAGAATTAATTAAAGGAATAGGTGGAGTTGTAGATAATTTACATACATCTAAAGAAGAAAAACTTGAAGCTGAGCATAAAATAAAAGAAATGATAATGGGGTATGAAGCTGAAATGCAAAAGCAAGTAACAGAAAGATGGAAGATGGATATGCAATCTGATTCTTGGTTATCAAAAAATATAAGACCACTAGTTTTAATATTCTTAGTAGTATCTACAATGCTATTAGTTTTTATTGATGCTGGAGTTATTGCTTTTGAAGTTAAATCTTCATGGGTAGATTTATTACAGTTAGTTTTAATAACAGTTATTGGAGCATACTTTGGTGGTAGATCATTAGAAAAAGTAAAAAAATAATATTATGACATTAAATGAAATAGCATACAATCTACTAAACCTTGTTAGAGGAGGTAGGTCTAGTAATGATGAAAACATATCATTAGATCAAATTAAATTTAACATTAAGCATTATAGAGCAATGTTTATAAGGAGAGACTATACTAAAAATGGATTTACTAGTAGGCATGTAGAACAAGATCTTGGATGTATTAAATTACAAAGAGTAGATGCAACTAAATGTTGTAGTTTACCTTCTGAATGTATTGTAGCTCAAGGAGAGGATGCTATACCTAAAACAATAAGGTATAATTTTGATGAAGCTATTACATATGTAGGAGACGTAACAGGTACAGGAACAATACCAGTAGTACAATCTAATACTATACAGTTTTTGCCTTACGACAAATATACAAATAAAAAACTCAAAGCATACATGATTGAAAATTATTTGTATATTTACAACGCAGAAGGATTAGAGTACATTAATGTTAGGGGAGTATTTGAAGATCCTGAAATAGTATCAAAATTTGGAGATTGTAATGGAGCAAAATGTTATGATGATAGTGCTACAGATTATCCAATTCCTATGGACATGTTAAGTCAAATTAATCAAGGCATATTAAGTGGAGAGTTAGCACTTTTGTCTAGTACAAAAAGTGATACAACTAATGATCGTATGCAAGATGTGCCTACTACACAACCAACACAAGCTAAAAAATAAATAAAAATGGCAAAAAAAGGATTATATTATTATATGAATAGAGCTAAGGAGAATGGTACTAGCAACTCAAAAGAGAATAGTACAATTAGCTCTGAAAATTACAAAAAAGCACAAGAAGGATTTAATGAAAACGGAGGACTAAAAAATAAAACAATGAAATTAAAAAAGAAAGGAGGATTTCCTGATATGAATAATGATGGAAAAACTACACAAGCAGATATTTTCTTAAAGAAAAAAGAAAATGGAACTATAAAGAAAAACGGAGGAGTTAGTAATAAAAAGAAAAAGTCTACAGGAGGCAGTAAAAAAATGATGTATGCTACTGGAGGATTTCTAGAGCCTAAGACACCAAATTTGGACGACTTATAAAGTGCACTATACTCTTAAAAACATATATATAGACTACAAAAAAGAGTATGATGAAGATATAAATAAAGCCTTGTATACAGATATAATACAAGAGTTTAATATTATGATTATGGATCATATTTTAGAGGGGAAAGAATTCAATATGGGGAATAACCTTTCTACTTTATCTATTATTAGAAGAGATAGAGATCCTAGATCACCAAGATTAGATTGGGGAGAAAGTAATAAGTATAAAAAAGAACTCCTAGAAGACGGTCAATTGTTATATAACTCGGAAACGGGTAAAGGAGTGAAGTGGCATATCTATCACACTGATGAGTTTTATTGTAAATACTATTGGAGAAAAGGTAAATGCAAGATACCAAACAAATCAGTGTATAGATTTGACACTACTCGTGGCGTAAAAGGAAATAAAGAAAAGTTAATACATCTATTAAAAGAAGATGACTTAGCTTATTTAAAATTTAAAAAGCATTAACATGGCAGTATATAAAACAAAATCTAGTAAAACAATAATAAGAAAAATCTTTAGAGATTTAAAACCTCAAGATGATAATTGGATTGATGACGCTATTGAGTGGATTGGTGAAGCCTTAGAGCACATAGGCTCTTCTACACAATTATTACAAAAACAATGTGTATTAACTGTAAAGAATCATAAAGTATTATTACCTACAGATTTGTATTATATAAATCAAGTAGCAATTAATAATTCAGTGTCACCAGTATCTGCTAAAGAGTTAGACGCATTAACAAGTCAAGTAAGAGAACTACAAGCTCAAATAGTAGATGCACAAGCAAATGGCATAGAATATACAAGTACTACGTCAGTGCTTCACGAAATTAATAGTAGAATAGTAATACTAGAAAACGTATATTTTAAAAATAATAATGCAATGCAACCTTTACAATACGGTGCAAGTAATTTTCACAGAAGCATGCATTGTGATGATTGTGTAAATGAGAGTGTAGCATATGAAGATACGTATATAATAGATAATGATTATATAAAAACATCATTTGAAAGTGGTAAAATCTGTTTAAGTTATAAAGCATTCCCTACAGATGAAGATTGTTATCCATTAGTACCAGACGATATAAGCTTCTCTGAAGCATTGTTTTGGTATGTATACAAAAAGATTTTATTGTCAAGACCTAGTTTTAAAAACAATGGGATTAATTATAATACCGCAGAACAACAGTGGAAGTACTATTGTACTCAAGCTAGAAACGCAGCTAACTACCCGGACATAGATAGATACGAATCGTTTATGAATCAATGGGTAAGACTTATTCCTAATATGAATAGGCATGATGTAGGATTTGAACAATTAAACAATAGAGAGGACTTATATAGAAGCTAATGGCAGATAAAAGATTTATAAAAGGATTATTTAAAGACACAGCACATATTGATCAACCGGAAGGTAGTTGGAGATATGCTAAAAATGCTGTTATCAATAATAAAAAAGGCTCTGTTTCTAATGAAGGAGGAACAGAACTTGCAGGACACTTGGGACAAGATCCTATAACAGGGGCCCAAGGGGATAAAGTTATAGGTAAAATACAAGTTGATAATAATCGTGCAATTCTTTTTGTAAAAAATGTTACAGGCTCATTTAGAAGTGAAATTGGTATATGGGCAGATGATACATATACAGTTTTATATAATCCAGCTCCTTTTGGTCCTTTAGATTTAAATTTTAACGTACTTAATCCAATAGAAGGGACATTTAAAATAGATGCTAAAGGAGACTTAGTTGTATATTTTACAGATGATTTAAATCCTCCTAGAGCATTTAATGTAGATAGACAATTAAGAGATAGAACTAGTATAAGTAATTTATACGGATTAGTTAATAATCAAATAGAAATATTAAATTTATTTCCTCATGCAGGAAGTGTACCACACATAGAGTTAGATGATTTAATTACTCATCAAGCGTCAGTATTAGAAGGTGGGGGATTATTAACTGGTGTTTATTATCTTGCTTTAGCATATGTAGATGATGATTTTGTAGCTACTAATTTTGTAACAGTTTCTAATCCTATTTCTATTGTAGATGAATTTGACCATACAGTACCATCAACTAAAAAAGATGGGGCTAAAGAAGGTAGCCAAACAACTAAAGCAATTAAGTGGAAAGTTTCTAATTTAAATTCAGACTATAGATATTTAAAAGCAGTAATTATTAGAAAGATGGGAGACGCTACAGAAGCTTTTAAACTTTCAAATATAGATATTTTATCTGTTACTACTAAAGAAGTAGTTTTTACAGGTATTGAAGGTTCAAGTCCTGCTTCTGTAGAGGATGTAATTATAGACACTACTTCTTATACTACAGCAAAAACAATACAACAATTAGATAATGTGCTTTACTTAGGTAATGTTACAAGTGATACAGATTTAGATTATCAAAAGTATGCTAACAATATTAAATTAAGATCGGTAACAAAAAGCATAAAGAATTTTGATGAAGTATATGCTACAGTAGATAATTTACAAACTGGATTTTTAGACACACCTGTAAACAATTTTGGTGGGAGTGTACAAACTGTAGACCCTACTAAATCGTATAGATACGCGCCTAATATTTTTAAATTTAAAGGGTACACAAGAGATGAAGTTTATGCTTTTTATATAGCTTTTATATTAAAAGATGGTAGTACTTCTTATGCTTATCATATACCGGGAAGATCACCACAAGACGGAGAAAATTCAGGATCATTTCCTAGTTCACTTCCTTTATACAATGATTTTAAAGAGATAAATCCTCAGTATGCTAAACAGTTTCATTTTATAGATAGCTCTGCAGCAGCTGGTGCAAGGCAAATGAACTACTGGGAAAACGCTACAGAGCAATATCCTAACACAGATAACTTTGATATATACGATCAAAATGGTAATATTGGAACATTAAGAAACCAAAATGTTAGGCATCATCATTTTCCTTCAAATAGAAATGCTGGGAGAAAATCTATTACAGGAACAAATTGTGAGTCTGCTCAGTCACAAGGAATTTCAAACCCTGCTACAACATATAATAATTTACAATTAACATATCGTAATCAGACAAACAATGAATGGACAGTTAAAGATGGAACATGGAGTAATGCACACTGTCCTACAGATTTAAATGCACATCCAGATTCTGGACTATTGTGGAATGGAACACACTTTACAGCAAATCAAGCTATGGATGTTCAAGTTCAGTGGATGCATCAATACTGGCAAACAAGTAACCCTTGGAGTGGTGTAGGAGATGTAACTACTCAATGTAGAAAAATTATTTCTGGTGTTGAAAGTACAATAAATGATAATACGATAAATGATGGAAGTTTTAATATTACTGGGTGTGTTGGATCAGATAATAATTTAGATTATAATTCTCACTCTCCAGCAGGCGCTGGAACAGTGTGGAATATAGTTGCTCCATATACAAATATGGTATTTTCTTCTGCTATACATTTAGAACCTGGAGACAAAATATATTGGAGACATCAAAGAAATGAAGACAGCTCTACTGTATACCAAGCAAAATATGGTAATGGTAGTGGTGATGGTAGTGGTAGTAATCAACAATATAATGCTACTTATGATGATGATTGTCCAAATTCAAAAACTTTTGTTACATTTAAAATTACTTCTTCTAGCCAACAAATAGATCCAGGATATTTATATGACGCTAAAATTAGTCATGATGTAGATATTTTAGGATTTGATTTGCATGATGTTAGAATACCACAAAATCTCGTAAGTAAAATACAAGGATTTAGAATATATTATGCTAAAAGAAAACATGGAGACAAAACTGTATTAGGACAGTCTCCTTTACTACCTATGAGAAAAGTAGTTTCTCAATTAGGAATATGTAAAGAAGCAGATCCTGGTCCAGATTCTGCACAGGTATTAGGAACTTTACAAAACGCTCCTGAAGAATTTTGGTCTGCAGATCCTTCTTCACTGGCATATTGGGCATATGATAACTATTCTTTATATGAAGAAGATAACACTGGCGCTAATCTTTTATCTAAAGAAGGATATAAAGTAATGAACTTACCAATATTTGATTTATTAAAAACGCATAACAGTATTTCATCTGCTACTCATATTAATATAGAGTATATTTCTAGAAATTTAGTATTTAATGCTCCTACTATAGAGCAGGATAAAAAAATGGTTTCTAAGATAGAAGAAAATGATTCAAGTGGGATTGATCAAATAACTGAAAAGTGGGGATATGATACAGATTTTAATTGCTACCCTAAAGATATAGAAGGATCAATACATATAGGGCAAGAATATGGATCTCCACATCAAATTACTATGCCTAGAATGATTGGACAAAAAGCTAAAACATATTTACCTGGAGATAGTATTTTTGATGTTAGGAGTTTAGGGTTTGGAGGGAAAATTTTTAATGAGTTTGGAGAAACAGGAATAGCAGTTGGGTTAAAAGATATGCACGAGTTAAGTGCGTATTACGCAAGAATGGAACCATATAATGATAATGGGCATAATAATTGGGCAGGTACTAATTGGGGGTATTTTGGGTATCATCATGATTCTACTCCTAGTATTTTAGTTAACCCTTTAAACTTCCAAGGAGACTGGGACAGCAACAGTAGTTATAATGGCGCTAATAGAAGTAAGTCTTGGATAGTTAATTTAAAAGCGTTTAAAACTGATGTTTATAAATCAATTGATTCTCAAGAGTTAGTATGGACAGGATTTGAAGTACTAGAAGACGATTTACAGTATTTTACAATAGGGCATAATAATGCACATTTTAAAACGGGAAGTTTAAGTACTGTTAATGGAGAAGTACACGAAGGTATATTTGGGGGTGACACTTATATATGTAGATACGGAGTGTCAAGTGCCCTTACACCAAACAATAGAAATGAAGTTTCAAATCCTCAAAAAGCTATACATTACCATATTGTAGAAAGTCAAGACAATATTAATTTTAGACACACAGAAGATGATGATAGTGTTTACTTTCCTCAAACACCTGCAAAAAATGTACTAAAAACTGTAGGAGTAAAAGATTTAAGTAGTGAAACTAATTTAAGATATAATGATAATTACTCAGAAGTAAATTCTTTTAGAACCGCATTCCCATTACCTTTAACAGATTCTTTACAAAATGATTTTCCTACTAGAACTCATCGAAGCGCTAAAGCAGATACTACTAGTTTATTAGATAATTATAGAGTATTTCTAGCAAATCAATTTAAAGATTTACCTAAAAATAGAGGAGATCTTTGGAAGCTTTCAAGTTTTAATAATCTATTATATTTCCACATGCAAGAAAGTTTATTTGCAGCTAAGGGTAAACAGTCAATGCAAATGAAAGATGGTAGTGATGCGTTTGTAGGGAGTGGAGACATATTTGCACAAGATCCTGATGAAGTAATTCAAACAGAAGGAGGATATGGAGGAACTAATTCTCAATGGTCTGCTTTAACAACTAGATACGGATATTTCTTTGTAGATTTTAAATCAAGGAAAGTATTTTTAATGGGAGAAAGTTTACAGGAAATTAGTGCTGTTGGAATGGAAGAGTGGTTTAAAACTAATCTTAAGTTTGAGTTAGAAGAGTATGGATATATTCCTGTATATGATAATCCTATATTTGGATTTGGGTTTACTTCTGTTTGGGATCCTAAAAACAGAAGAATTATTTTAACTAAAAGAGAATACGGACCTACTCAACACTTTATTACATTATATAATTTAGGCTCAATTACTTATAACGCTAGTACTAAGAGATTTCAAAACGGCTCTCTAAAAATAGAGTACACTGATGTATTGTATTTTAAATTTAGTGGCTGGACTGTATCATATACACCGGAATCAAAAACATGGACTAGTTTTCATAATTATATTCCTTATATATATTTTAACACTTCTACAGATTTTTATTCTTTAACAGACAAATACTCTCGACCTGTAGATTCAAGTTTAAATTTTACTTTAAAAGGTAATGCTGGTATATGGAGACATAACTCTGGTAAAAATAGAGGTCTTTTATATCAAGAAGGTTCTAAATTTTGTACAGAAGATCCTGTATATGCAAGCTTTGAAATAGAATTTATACACAATGAGGTTAAATCTACAGACACTTTAATTTCAAATGTTAGTTTTGTATTAGAAACATTTAATCAAAACAATATAAGTGTGTTAGAACACGGCTTTACTGATTTCCTTTTATATAATACATTACAATCATCGGGAAGTACTGAATTAGAATATATGGTAAATACAAGGAGAATAGGTAACAGTTGGACTATTAATAAATTTAGAGATATGGCAGCTGTAAGTAATAATCTAAGTTCTTATTACATGTCAAACCGTATCAATTTAATAGGAGGAATTAATACCGGAACTCTAACAAGTTCTTCTACATCAAGCATGTTTAGCGTTAATGGAATGCATGAGCCTATCAATAATATATATTTAAATCTAGCTAAAACTTGGGATCAACAAAAGAAATTTGTAGATAAATGGATAGGAATAAGGTTAATATGTGACAATAAACAAAATAATTTACTAAATTTGTACTCTACATCTGTAGGTGCACGAAAAGTACACAGATAATATGGCAATAAAAAAACTTAAAAACCGTAAAGATAAAAAGAAGCTTTATCAACCAGGGGGAATGTATGCTGATAACAGTATACCTCAAGGTCTTTCTACTACTAATTTAGTACAAGAAGAAAGTGATCCAAATATATTAGTAGCCAAAGAAGAAAAGCTTGATCAAACAAAAACAGCTTTAAATACAACGGCTGCAAATGCTGCACAAAAAATTGAACAAGACGAGCTAGTAGCTCAACAAGAAATTGAGGCGGCTGGTGCAAACGCAACTGCTGGAATAGAGGCTGGTGTAAGTGGTGTACAACAAATAGCAGGTGCATTTGTAAAACCAGAAAATGCAAAAAAATCAATTAATCCTTTTCAAGCTGCAGGCGATGCTTATAGAGGTGTTAAAGCAGCTAAAGGTACAGTAAAAGCAGCGCAAGGTTTTAATAAAGCTAAAACTGCTTTTGATATGTCTCAGAGACTAAGTGGTGCAAAAGATTTTGCTACTATTGGTAAAACAAGTCTTGACTACGGTAAAAAAGGTATAAATTTAGTTAACAATACACAAAAAGGTTTAGAAGGAGCAAAGTTAGCTACTACTATTGGTAAAGATGGTTTAGCTAGTGTGAATGCAGGAACACAAGCTTTAGCAAAAGGTAGTGCTATAGGAGCAGGATTAAAAAGTTTTGCTACATCAGGAGCAGGTATAGGAACAATTGCAAGTTTAGCCGGCGCAGGAGTTAGTAAATTATCTGATGATGGTGATGCTACTACAATGAAATTTGGTGAAGGAGCAGGCGCTACTTTATCAGGAATTGGAACAGGAATTGGAGCTGCAGCTACTACAGCAATGCTAGCAGGATCTACATTAGGTCCAGTAGGAACTCTTGTTGGAGCAGGACTTGGAGCTGTGTACGGTTTAGGTAAAGGACTTATACAAAGAAAAAAAGCTAGGAAAGAAGAAAAACAATTTGAAGCAGAAAAACTAGAATATCAAACTGAAACTAATGCAAATACAAGTAATAAGTTTGGAGCTTCTTTAGCAAATGTTAGAAGTTCTCAATTAAAAAGTAAAACATTTTCTGGATATGATCTAGGAGTAAATACAACTGCAAAACTTGGAGGATTAAGATTAGGCATGCCTAGATATGGCAATTAAAAACATAAAATAATGAAAGAAAGTATATTAAGTAGGTTAAGAAAAAAATACCAAATAGGTGGTAAATTACAAGATCCTTATTTAACTATAGGAGGAAGATCTATTAATACAGACAATGGGACACGATATGGAGCAGGAGCAAAACTTAGTGCTCCTATTTTAGAGTCTATTAGGCGTGGTAGCGATGCTTCAGGGTTAAGATTTGAAACTGATTTTGCTGGAACTAATTCAGGGCCCGTGTCTATCTCAAATGACGAGAGGGGCAAAGCGTATAATGCTTCAATTGGGTTACGTGGATACCATAACAAGTACATAAATAGAAATAACACTCTTTCTTTAAATTCAAATATTGGTGCAGGTATAGGTACTGGAGATGAAAATGGAGATGGTGAAATGAACCCATTTGTAGATGCTAATTTAAGTTTATTAAAATCAGGTAGAACTAGAAAAGGAACTGCTGTTTCTGGAGGACCTACATTATCTTATGGTACTGAGGGGTCTCCTAATCAAGGATTACAGTTAGGGTTAGAAGGTAATTATGGACGATTATCTGGAAATGTAGGATATGATATTACAAATAAATCTCCTAAAATTGGGGCATCTTTAAATTTCAAAGAAGGAGGAGTTAGTGAACATGGTGATGGAGGATACTATGATAAAGCAGCTTCTTTTGGACTTAAAGCGTTTAAAGCAATGCCTAGAGTAGCATCAATATTTGGTAAAGGAGCTAAATCTTTAACTCTTCCAAGCATGCTGTTAGGATCAGGAAGCCTAGGTGAAGGTTCTACTGTTACCGATGCAAACGGAGTAAATAAATATACAGGAGAACAAACTAATAATTTGTTTAATAATTTATCAGGAGGAAATACTCAACCTCCACCTCAATTTAATGCCAACCAAACGGCAGATGCTACTAATTATTTTAAAGGTGTAGTGGCTCCACAAATACCACAAATGGAAGATGGAGGAATGCGAAAAATGTATAATGAAGGAGGAGTTAATTTACCGGGTGGTACAATGACTCCTATTGAAGGAACCGATGCAGTAGAGTTTACAGGCGCTTCTCATGATGATGGAGGTATCCAGGTAGATCCTCAGACTGAAGTAGAAGGAGGAGAAACTATGGATAAAGTTGTAATGAGTAAAGGAGGTCCAAAAGACTATTTCTTTTCTGACCACCTAAAGAAAGGTGGAATGTCATATGCAGAACAACATAAAAACATATTACAAAATGGAGGAGGACAGCAAGAGATTAATATGCTAGCAAAAATGCAAGAGACAGCTGCTAATAGAGATCCTAAACAAGTAGCTAAATTAGGAGGTGTAGTACAATATGAAACAGGAGGAACTAAAAGAGAAAGTTTATTAAGAGCTATTAAAAGTGATCCTAGATATTTATCTGGAGACAGATCTTATTTAGCTGAAATGAATGAAGTGTTAGTAGCTTCAGGACAAGAACCTTTAGTAGATCCAAGACAACAAAGGAAAGAAGATAGAAGACCTCCTATAGTAGAACAAAAAAGAAGAAAGCTAAGAAATTTACAGTTATTTGTAGATCAAGAAAGAGAACTTACTCCAGAACAACAAGAAGAGTATAATATATTATCTAACGATAGAACTCTTAATGACGAACCTTTGTCTATAAAGACTATAGAAATGCAGCAGATACCTAATGAAATGCCTGAACAGGAACTAGCGCAGAGTACTGATATTAATGAAGGAATACCTAAATTTATTTCTGCAGGACCAGGAAGAATGGATTACATAAAAAATCCTGATTACTTTGAGCCTTCTGAACCTTCAGCTTTAAATGATGCAGGTGTTGTAGGCATGTCACAAGAAGAAGTAGATTTAGCTGGAGGCATTGACAATACTTATAATGCATATTTAGCTAGGACACAAATGTCAGGAGAAATACCAGAAGGAGGAGTATTATCTGAGAAAAAATATAACAGACAACAAAGAATAGCTGCAAGAAAATTAAATAGACAACTAAATCCTGGTATGCCTTTAGAGGCTAAGATAGGAGCGGCTGCTCAGTTTATACCCGCTGTTGCAGCTATGTTTAATAAGCAAAAAGATCCTGAAGAATTTACGTATAACTCTGGATTTAAAAATCCTATAGTAGCAGGAAGAGTTAAAGGACAAGTGTATAACGCACCTGATCAAAATGAAGCAAGAGCAAGACTAGCTAGTGCATATACAGGAGAGCAAAGATTTTTAGATACAGCTGGAGCAGGATCTTCAGCGTTTGGTAATAGACAAGCTTTATTTGCTAAAAAACTACAAGGAGAAGGAACTTTAGGAGCACAAGAATCTAAAGATGCATTAACAGCTGAAAACTTAACTAAGAAAAGTGCAGAACAAGCTAATGTTAGAAATGTACAAAATGAATTAACAGCTTCTACAACAAACGCTCAACTATCTCAAAGAGAAGCAGATAGACTTGCAGCTGTTGAAAATGCTAATATATCATTAAGAAATGCTACAGAAAATCAAAAGCAAACAAATAAAATGGCTATATTAAATAACTTCTCTCAAGGTATAGCAGGAGTAATGGGAGACACAATGCAGTATAAAGCAGATGAGCGAGTAGCAAAAGCACAAGGCTTATATGGTATATATGAAAGAGATAGACTTACAACGGCTTTAGCAGGGCAAATTAATCCAGCAACTGGAAATCCTTATACACAACAAGAGATTGCTCTTAAAGCTTCTGGACGATAAAAAAATAAATTATGGCAAAATACGAATTACCGCAATATCAATCAATGTACAAAGACACTGGGTCAGTACAAGTTAACCAGTTGAAAAGGCAAGAGTATATGGCAAATATGCAAGCTGATAATGCATTGTCTACTTCTATTATGAATATGGAAGCTTTAGAAGAAGATAATGAAACATTATATACTTTAGCTGATAAATATAATGCCGGTATTGATGAAAGAGCTCAAAGAACAGATTATGAAAATTTAGGAATGACTGTACATAGAGATGCTATGGCATTTGTTAAAGACTATACTCCTATTAAAAAAAGTAAAGATTTATACACTGCATATGAAAATATGTTAAATGAAAAAGTATCTAAAGGAGATATAACAGATTCTATAAAACAAAGAAAAATAGCACAATCTAAATCTAAATATAAAGGTATTCAGTATACTCCTTCAGGAACTGTAGATCAAGAGTCTTATTTTTCTGGGGCAGGTGTTGCTAACTATGTAGATGTAAATGATGAGTTTGCTAAAGCAATGAAAGATGTTGTAGCAAGACAAACAAAAATAGAAGGATATGAACTTCGTGATGGTAACTTTGAGATAGTTTTAGATAGCTATGGAAAATTAGAACCAGGTGAAAATGCAGGAGCTCCTGTATGGAAAATTAAAAAAGGAGATCAAATACTAGGAGAAGTAGACCCTGATTTAGTTTATAACGTAACTGGGGCAGTGTTAAAAAGAGACGATGTATCCTCTTATCTTAGACAAGAAGCTGATCTTAATACTTATATGTTTAATGAAGAAGAATCACAAGAAAAACTAAATGAATCTTTATCTATAATAGATAGTAGAATAGATGATACAATATCTGATGAAGACTTAACAGACGATGAAAAAGCAGAAAAAATAGAAGAATTTGAAGAATATAAAGAAAAAATTATAGAAAACTCTGATAAAAATGGAGCGCAAAGTACTCTACTTAGTATAACTCATGATGATTTAAATAAACAATATTTACAAGATGCACAAAATAAATATGTTTATAGTAATAGAGCTAGATCAGAAGATGCCACAGTACTAGATGAAGACGGTATTGGAAGTTTAACACCAAATGATAGTCAAGTAATTATACAAGGAGAAGTTAGTGGGGCTTTAACTGCAGATGTATTAGGAGGTAAAACATTAAAAGATAAAAGAGCTTTTCAAAACGAGTCTCAAAATTTACTAGATTCTAGAAATACAAAATTTGGAGAAGATTTTACTTCTGATATGTTAAATGTTAATACAGATGAAGACGTAGAAGCAATGGCTTTAAAGTATAATCTTGTAGCACAAGATATAAAAAGTGAATCTAAATTAGTTAAAAGAAATCAAGACAATGTAGATTTAATGGAACTTCAAATAGAAGATGCTGTTCTTAATGCAACAGGAGGTAAAACTAAAGAAGTTTATGATCAAGAGCTTAGTGATAAATATGCAACAGATTCAGATGATTATGGAGGAGGATTTCAAGTTACAGGAGAAATGTTACTTAAAGCACTACAATCTCCAACTTTTGAAACAGAAGATGAAGAAGGAGGTAAAAGAACAGGTCCTCAATTACCAGCTGATGCAACAGTTAAAGATGCAATGGATTGGATGAGAGATAATAACGCTTTTTCTTCTAGTCCAAATAATAGTCTTTTACAAGGACACACGTATCAACAAGAATTATTAAGAGCATTAGGAGAGCAAAATCTTGATCCAAACGCTATAGCAGCTTCTGGTCAAGTTCCTTTAGGTTATCCAAATGCCGCTGTAAATAATCTAGACAGAAAAGAAATATATGCTACTTTAGCAATGAACTATTTAAAATTTGCTAGTAATTATGATAAAGAAGTAAGTAGATTTGAAAAAGGAATAGAAAAACATTTAAATACGCAACAAATTAAATTTGATGACACTATAGCTACAAGTTTTGGCGATAACACTACAGATACTAGAAAAGAAATAAGAGATACTATAAAAGAAGGTATTCCAGGAGCTTTTGCAACGTACAGTGATGTTAGTAATGAACCTCAACCATGGGATAAAGTAATGGAAGAAACTTATGGTGATAAAGATTTTAAAATAATTCCAGAACAGTCAGGACTATCTAATATATCTATGGTAGATGGTACTCCTCTTATGGTTATAGCTGTAAAAAGTGAAGGTAAAATTAAAACTTTTCATATTAAAGCAAGTCAATTTAATATGCCTTCAGTAGAGACTTATACAAATTCAACAGGATATAGAGTAAGATCACTTTATGCTAGAGGACAGTGGGCAAATGTAGATGAATGGGAGCCTAAGTTATTTAGACATGAAGTACAAGTAGATGAAAATGATCCAACAAAAGGAACACAAGAAGTTAATGGTGTAGTGTTTAAGTATAAGAGTGACCCAGATTACCCTATACATGTAAGACAAGCAGATGGTAGTTATAAACCTATGTCAGAAAAAGTAGGCTTAGAATACATTGAAAAGTATGTAAAAGAAAACGGAACAGAAGAGTATATTTACTAATGGGAATACCTATAACAATAAGCAGTCAAACTAATTTACCTGATGTTACGCCTAAAACGCCTAACAAAGGTATGCCAATAGTATATAATCCAGAGATAGATAAAAAATCTTTAGATAGAGTTTCTAGAATAGATCCGTTTGATACTATAAACTTTACAAATATTTACACTGATGATTTAAGTAAATATAAAAAATATGATGTACCTACTACTAGGCATTTTAATTGGGACGATGAAAGAGCTAAGAATCAAGGCACAGGAGAAAAATGGCTTAACGGTATAAGTAAAGCATTAGTTACAACTGTAGGAGCTGTTGCAGAAAACACATTAGGAGTACTTGCTGGGTTAGGAGAATTAACATTTGGTTCAGGTTATTATTATGACAATTTTATAGGACAAAGTGTAGATAAAGCTAATGATTGGATGCGTGAGAGTATGCCTAATTACAGAACACAAGCAGAAATAGATATGACTACAGGTCAAAAACTAGGAACTGCTAACTTTTGGGCAGACACTGTAGCAAATGGTGTTGGGTATAGTTTAGGGTCTATTGCTACTATGTTTTTATCAGGAGGTACAGGAATAATAATGAGAGGTGCAGGTGCTATATCTAAAGCATCTAAATCTAAAAAAATATATGATGTATCTAAAGCTATTACAAAAGGTACTAAATTAGCAGACAAAACTTTTAAATCTAGTAAAGGACAGGCATTACTTAATTCTGCTAATACACTAGAAATGGGACTATACATGTCTTTAGCAGAAGCGTCTGTAGAAGCAAGAGAAGCTCAAAAACAAGCATATGAAGGATTAGTAAATCTAGAGCTTGAAAAAAGAGGATTAGAAAAAGAGTTTGAATTAGGAAACAAAGTTCTTGAAGACATATTAAATGCTTCGTACTCTGCAGGTAATGCAGATTTTTTAATGCAGTTACCAGTATTAGCTGGTACTAACTTACTTATGTTTGGTAAACAAATAACAGGATTTAGAACAGCGTCTAAAGTAAATAAAGACGTAGCTTTAGATGCCGCTACTAAATCTGTTATAGACAAAACAGCTGGTAGAGGTCTATTTAGAACAGGACTATCAAGATTAAAGCCTACTGCTCAGGGATCACTTACTGAAGCTTTTCAAGAAGGATGGCAATTTGCATCTAAAGTAGCAGCAGTAGATTATCATACAGATAAATATTTTAATGGAGGAGCTGCAGATATGAGCCAGGCTATGCTAGACGGCCTTAATGAAACTTTTGGAACACAAGAAGGATTAGAATCAATGTTAGTTGGAGCAATTGTAGGAGGAGGAGTTTCTGGTGTTACTAGCGCTGTGCAAAAACCTTACGCACAAAGAAAAAAGAATGCTAAATATTTAGCTGATTTATTAAATGGTGGATATTTAAGAAATGCTGCTAATAAAGGAAAAACATCAAATATGATGACGGCAGCTTTAGTACAAATGGAAAAAGCTAAACAAGAAGGTAATATAAAAGCATTTAAAGACGCTCAGAATAAACTTATTATGTATAATGCATTTGAAGCCATGGAAAATGGAGGTTTTGATGTATTTATGGAAAAATTAAATGACGCTGCAGCTTTTGAAGAAGTAGAGTTTGCTAAAGCTTTTGGATATGACACTGAAAAGTCTATACAAGAACAAACAGGTAAAACAAAAGAGCAAATAATAGAAGGCGCAAAGAAAAAATATCAAAGTTTTAAAGAAACTTATGACAGTATAAATGAGGCATTTCCGTCTGAAAATAGAAAAACCGGTCTTCCTAGAATGAGGATGAGTGAGGAAGAAATAAAAGCAGAAGAAACAGTATATCAAAGAAAAGAAGGGTTAAGAGCCCAGCTTATACTAGGTATGCATAGTATAAATGACAGAAATAGAAGATTAAAAAGCATCCACACTAAAATGCAAGGCGTATTAGATGGTTCAGTTAATCTTAATAATGGAAGTGTCATGAAAGATATTTTAGCACTACCTGGATTTGGAGGTTTAGATGCAAATGAATATAGCGCTAAAGAAGAAAGCACTAAAACTCAAAAAAGATTAAATGAAATAATAAGTCTTCTTATAAAAAATAATGTAGACCCTATAAAGGTAGCAGAATTTACAGAAGAAGCTCAAGATTATTTAGCGCTCTTAGCAGAGAATCAAGTTACAGTTGAAGCACACATTAAACTTAGCTCTGATCAGTATACTCAAAACTTATTTGAAGAAGAGAGAATAAAAAGAGAAGCAGAAGCAAAGCAAGCAGCAAAAGACTCTAAAAATGAAAAAGCAATTAGAGACGCTAAGACAGAAAAAGACATTAAAAAAAATGTAGAAGATGCAAAAGATGAAGTAAAAGTTGATTCAGAAATAAAAAGAAAAGAACTTAAAGAGCAAGAACAACAAGAAAAGAAAAAGTATTTAGATTATTATGAAGGTCTTCCTGCTGAAACACAAATACTAAATCTTAAAGCAATAGATCAAACTGATCTTACAGACTCAGAGCTTGAAGGTTTAAAAAAAGCAATTAAAGAATTAGAATATGAGGTAAATAATAAAGACGGATTTATAAAAGAAGAGCCTGTGCAAGATCTTGATAATATGGAAATTGAAGATCAAGAAGTAATTAAAGAACCACAACCTAAAAAAAGAGTTATTATAACAGACCCTAATCAATTAACTATTGATGATGAAGTTAATGAAGTTACATCTACAGAAGAAGCAGTATTAAAATCAGAGTTAGCAGTAAATCCTACTTTATGGGTAACAGATAAAAAGAAAGTAGGAGTAGATGATTCAGGTAAGCCTAATCTTGAAGTATCAGACGTAGTTACTATTAATGATGTAGTTACTCCTATTCAAATTAATCAAAATGTATTACTGACAGATGTAAAAGGAAAAGTAGTAAGTTTTGAAATTATAGAAACTGATTATTTTAAAGAAAACGACAAGGGTAAGCCGGAAGAGTATGGGTTAATTCCTATATACATTAAATTAGATGGACAATATATAGGAAAACTACAATCTGGTAAAACTGCTGAAAGAAAAGCTATAGTAGAAAAACTACAAGCAGGAGAAGCTGTAACTACAAGAATATCTGAAGTTATAGCTAATAACTATAACAACACCGTATTATCAGAAGCATCTGATACAAGCTATTTTTATGATATTAAAGAAGAAATAGGAGGAGGATCTACTAGAAATGTATTATTAGCGTTTACAGCTGGGATTCCCGGAGCAACAGAAGTAGTACAATGGGAAATATCTGAAGTAAGTGAAAATAAAAATCAAGAGAATTTACCTAAAATTACAAGAGAAGTACAAAGAGTACAAAATGAAGGGAGAATTGATCAGATAGCAGTAGTTGCAAGGCCTGAGAATGTGCCTGGAGGACAAGCTAGAATTTTATTAACTAGTACTGCAGATTTATCTGAAGCTTCTAAACGTAAAGTTTTAGAATTAATACAAAATAAACAATACGAAAAAGCAGCAGAAATAATAGCAACAAGCTCACAGCCAAAAAATGCAAATAATAACTCAATGTATTTAAGTTTTAGCTCTTTTCAAGATGGACAACAATATTTTGTATATTACAGTCCTAGTTTAGAAAAATTAGTAAGAATAAATGAGACTGAAATGTCTAAAGTATTTAATAACGAACAAGCTAGTTTTAATGTTGTAAATGTAGATAGCGATGGTAAATATGTAAATCTAGGTAAAAGAAACACTGTAAAAGATAAGTTTGATTTACTAAATGATTTTTCATCTTTTATAGAAAATAAGAAATATCATATAGATAAAGGACTTGCAAATACTACAGACGAGTATTTTAGTCCTACTACAGGTTCTAGGTATGACACTTATCAAGACTACTTATTTAGTGAGTCAGAAGTTGGTGATAGAGTAGAAGGTGAGGGACATTATTCAATATTGTCTGTAGACACTCTTCAAATAAATGAGAGTTTATTTAATAATCCTAGAGTTATTTTTGAAAGAGGAGAAATACTAGGTAAGACTGCAGAAGAAGTTATTAAAGACTCTAAATTAAATAAAACAAACCAGTTAAGTTTAGATGTACAAAGTGAAATAGTAGCACCACAAGAGTTTAAAGACAGGTTTAATAAAAAGAATTGTAAATAATGAGTTGTAGAATAGAAAATGGCAGAGCTATATTACCTAACGGTAAAGATTCAAAACTTTTAGAAGACTTAAGAAACGTTGCAGGGTCTAATGCAGAAGCAGAAGCTATATATGAATCTGTATATACTAATGAATTTAAAAAGTTTTACGGTATTGATTTTAACCAAGATAGAAATCAATTAGCGTCAAAGCTTGCTAATCTAGACGAAAATAATGAGCCTATATTATTTGTAGAGAATGGAGAGTATATGTTTATGAGTACTTTAAAAGAAGAAGGTACTAAAAATCAATACAAAACATTAAGATTTGGATTAGCTAATAGACAAAGCTCTAAACTTTTAGAATTACACAGAGGTAAACAGGCTAATATTGAGATCCAAAGCGCTCTTATAAATACTCTTGTGGGATTTATTAATAAGATAAAAAACCAAGTAGGACCAAATCAGGAAAACAACATACTTGATGACGTAAAAAATAAAACATTATTAGCAGTATTTAATGAAGACATAACTTTAGAAAAAGCACAAGAATTGTATGACATTTTAACTAAAGGTGAAAATGGGTATGATGCTTTTATAAGTAAAATAAAAAAAGAAAATATAAATTTAGCACCTAATTGGGATGTATTTGTAACAGCATATCAAGAATGGAACACTACTAGAGATTCTTATGGTAATATACAAAACATAGGAACAAGAACATTATTAAAAGAAAGTTTATCTAATTATAATTTAAAAGTAAAAGATGGACAATCTGTTATAGAAGAACTTGATGAAGAATTTATAAGAATATATAATATTTCTAGGATACAAGATAACCCTAAAAATAAACTTTCTTCTAAAGCTAAGAACATATTAAGCACTATTAAAGTAGGTACTAATATTTTAGGGTACCCAGAAACTTTACCACTAGAAAGAGCATATGCAATAGTAGCAGAAGCGGCAGTTGGTCAACCAAACTTTGAAGCTATGTTGTCTAAACTAGATTACTATTCTTCCTATAAAAATGAAGTAGAAGCAATTACAGCAAAGCTTCTTACATTAAATTCTGGTGAAAAAGCTGCCATGTTTGCAGCATTTAAAAATACATATAAACGATTTTTATTATTTAAACAAGAGTTACAAGAAGACGGTACAACAGATAACTTTATCATTAATTCTAATCAAAGCAGTGTTACAAGAAGAGCACAACAAGATTATAAAAATAATTCTGTAGAATACACCATTGCAAATCCAAGAGCAGTTTATAATGAAATAGATGGAAAGTTAACAGTTAAACCTTCTAAATTAGTTAATATTAAAAAAGCTTGGAACATTGTAAAAGACGCTCAAGGACAACAGGAATGGACTTCAGAACAAATAGAGGCTTTAGGAATGTATTTATGGGAACTAGGTATGAATTATGGACCTACTGTAGAAAGCACTATAAATAATTTAGCAAAATACTACGAGTTAGGTAATGAAGAAGGAGTTACTAGAGGAGATCTTTTTTCAAGCTTTGTGTTTGAACCTAATAAAAACTTTGTAAAACTTTTACTATATATAGAAAATACACCTGAAAAAAACTTTCATCAAGAAAACAGTGTAATAAAAAAAATTGCAGAGCTGTCTATACTATTTGACAGTAAACCTTTTGGAACTTTTATTAGTGGTACAAATAAAGCATATTATCCTATTAATCTCCCAACCTCAGTAGATGAGCTCTCAGAGCTATTTACGGACCCTAATCAAATAGATGAACTAAAAGAATATTTAGAAACACTTTCAACTGATCCCTTATTTGTTCCTAGTAGTTTAATAGAAAATACTAAATATAAATCAATATTACTTAGAGCTTTAGCAAGTAATAAAGGAAATGCTAGAAAAAACTTTTTTAATTTTACTTTAGATTCGTATAAAAAAGGATTTACTAACGCTGTTGATTATGAGAATCAAAATTCTAAAACTTCTTTAATAGAAAGAATGCTTGGTTTTGTTAATAGGGACAGTAATTTTGCTTTAAGTGCACTACACATACAAGCAGATCGACCAAATTTAGGATTTATGCAAATACCTAAAGTAAGTTCTTTAAATAAGTTTGGAGTTAATATTAGTAAAAAAGAAATTATAGAAGGCTTAATAATACAAGACCTTGCTAGAATAGACCAGGCTAATAAAGCAATAGAAGCAGCAAGGAAAACAGAAGATACTTCTAATTTAATAGAAGGATACCATTATAAAGCAGGTTCTAGTTATTATGCAGGTAATGGATCTGCATTTACAATGACACAAATATTTGGATTAGTAGACACAGAAATAGATGGTGTTAAAATGTCTAGCTTACTAGAAAACTTTTTAAATAATCAAGACAAATCAGATACAAGGCTATTTGAAAAGTTATTAGACGATCAGGTAATATATGTTACAGAAATGCTAGAAAGTTTTGAAAAAGATTTAAAACAAAGTTTAACAGACTATAACATTACTTTACAGACAGATGTAAACAAAGATCTAAATAGCAATGATAAAAAAAATCAATTTGTTACAGATTTTATTTTTCAAGATTTTGTAGGTAGAATAGAAGTTACTAAACTATTAAGAGGTGGGTATTCTTTTGCAAAAAACTCTGCAGATTTTTACAAACGTTCAGGGCTGTTAAATACTCCAGGAACTAAATTAGCTATACAAGGATTTGATGTAAACAATCCAGCTTATGGTATGATGCCGGAATACAATGCACTGGTAATAAAAGATTTTGATTACACAGATAGAGTAAAAGCTGATATTTTTGTAGCAAATTTAATAAAGAATGGATTAGATCCTAATACAGCTGAGCTTTACAGAAACACAAATAAATCAGATGCACAATCTTTTATTAGTGTAGATATGTACCGGGGAATTATGCAGGGTATGGGTAACTGGAACAAAGATTTAGATGAAGCTGCATATCAAGAATATTTAGCAGGAGGTGATTTTAATAGGCCTACTATGCCTTTAAAACCTTACCACGAACAAACAAATGTAAAGAATGGTCTTAGTACTGTACACATGGATAAGAATTCATATACAGTAATAACACCTCAACTTGCAAAAGATTTTAGTTATCTGCGTACAATGATAGATGCTATGAAAAATAAGAATATTCATGTAGTTCACACAGAAAGCGCTACTAAAGGAGCTAGAATGAATGTACAAGATTTTCAAAACACTGAAACTTTAGACACATCTAATCCTATGGTTATGGATTCAAATAAGTTAAGGTTTCCACAAATGGTTCCTACAGATTCAAAAAATGAAGTTGTATTTAATAGACAGATTAGAAAAAACATTATTACAAATGTATTCCAAAATGAAATGTATTCTTATGAAGGAAAACAAATCCCAGGAGCAATGTTGCAAGAAATGTTTGGAATGGCTATTAAAGAAAATATAGAAGAAGATACTAGAAAAGTATTAAAAGATTTAGGTATAAGTAAGGTAAAAAGCACTACGCCATTTACTTTAGAGTATAAGCTTGCAAAGTTAGAACACTTAAAACTACTTAGATCTAGGATAGAAAAAGAAATTGCAGAAAGAGATTTACCTCAAAACTATTTAGATGGTTTAGATATTGTACCTAATGGGCCTTTTGATTATAAGTTTAAAATTCCTTTAAGTTTTCCAAACTTTTCATCTAAATTTGAGTCAATTGTTTCTGGAATATTTAATAAAGAAATATATACTCAAAAATTAAAAGGAATAGAAGCAGTTCAAATTGCAGAACTAGGTGGACATGATATTAGTGGAGAGCTACAAATGTATGATGGGCAAAATGGAGGAGCAGAAGTAAGGATTAAAGCTAGTACACTTGGACTTACAATAGAAGAATTAGAAGGTAAAACAATTGCAGATTTTGCAGGAGACTCTAGATTAGAATTTATAGGTTATCGTATACCTCAGCAAGGTAAAAGCTCTGCAATGGTATTTAAAGTTGTTGACTTTCTACCTGAAAACTATTCTAAAGCTATTATGGTCCCTGGAGCATTAACTATACAACAGGGTAGTGACTTTGACTTAGATAAATTGCACCTTATATTTAAAGAAAAAGAACAATTTAAAAAATTAAGCGGTAAACAAGAAAGAAATAATATTATATATGATGTGTTTAAAAGTATATTACTAGATCCTAAACATTTACAAGAAGTTATGACACCGGTTTCTAACACTACTTTAAACCAGATGTCTAAAATTTACACAGAACAAACTGGAGAAGTTAATTATAACAATCCACTTTCTGAATTAGTAATGGAAAGTAGAAATAAAGTAGGAGTTGCTGGTAGAGGTTTATGGTCTAATATGCTTGCAGGTAGAAATGTGGCAGAAATTTTAAAAGTACTATCTATAAAAGATGAAGTAGCTCCTACAATTAATGGGCTTCTTTTAACTGAAATTACTACACGAGAAATAAATGGAACTAGATATACAGATGCAAATATATCTGAATATCTTTCTGCAGCTGTAGACGCAGCTAAATCTCCTATACAAATAGATATAAATGATAATAAATACACAATACCTGTAGCAGGAGTAATGTTAATGGTAGGAGTAAATATAGAAACTGTAGTAGCTTTTTTAGCTCAACCAGCTATTAAAGATTTTATTAAAAAAGCAGATTTAAATAGTACTACAGAAAGAGATCTATTGCGTAATATTTATATTAGTACAGAAACGTCTGACATGACTTTAGAAGCTTTAGAAGCAAACTCTATACCAAAAGAAGATTTATTAAGTAATTTTGCTTTAATGTATATGGCAGGTAAGCAGCTACAAAAAGTAAATAAAATAATTACCCCTGGAAACCTAGACAATCTTAATGAAGTGTCTGCTATAAATAGTCATTTAGATACAGAAGCTTATTATTTAAGTAAAGAAAGTCTTATACGAGGAGCAAAAGATTATATTATGCATCAACAAGACACTAAACAGCCTGAAAATCTTGTAGGAGTTGCGTATAGGGGTATACTTGATACTATAATAAACAACACATCTGATTTAGGATTTATACAAAATACTAATGCATTTAAAAGCGCTAAGACAGAAATAAAAGAAGCTTTAGGTATTGACATTCTTACATCAGAACAACATAAATTTATTGATAGAGCATTAAATCTATCTATAATGACTCAGCCTCACAGTCCTTTAATGTTAAAACGAGGAGAAAAAGCCGGATTACTATCGAGAGCAGTTATAAAAAACATGTATACTCCTGAAAATGTAAATAACATTGTAATTAAGAGTAGAGATATAGCATTAAAGTATCCTGAATTAAATAATAATCCTTTTTATAGATTGTTAAGAGAAGATCCTACTAATCCAGAAACAGGTCTAGCAAGAATAGTGTTAGATACAGGAACAGATTTGTCTACATCCGATAAAAATGATCTTAGTATTGGATTATTAAATATGATAACAAGCCCAATAGAAGAAATATCAAACTATGGTAAATTATTAGTAGCAAATCAATTTTTAACTAATGGATTTTATCCTTCATATGGAAGTTATATTGATATTATACCCTCAGAAGTTTTAACAACAGATATTTTAAATCCTGGTAACGGTTCTCCTGTAGAGTTTTTTGAAGAAGAAGTAATGGAATTAACTAACTCTAATTATTCTGGATTTAGTAACTTTACACACGAGTTTGTAAGAAATTACGGAAATAGAAAAGCTGGGGGATCTTATTTTTTACCTACATTAAGAGTAAAAGCAAAACTTGGAGTTGTACAATTTGCACCAGAAAGTCCAAAAGTATTTAACAAAGGAGTGTACATGCAATATTTTAGAACTAGAAATGATTCTATATATGTGTACACGGGAGATGCTACGTATCAAAAACTATCTACTTTAGGGGTTTCTAATAAACTTACTGAAGTAGGAACAACAAACTTAAATGATACAAGTGTATTTCCGGCTAATATGACAGCAATTACTACAGAAAGAAAACCAAATGTTTGGGGACAGAGAGAAACAGAAGATTTTGTAACAGAAGATAGAGACACAATAAACAAAAAATGTTAAACTATGGCATGTAAATATTATTTAAACGGAGTAGAAAGTAGATTATACACAGATTTATTTGGGTATATGGACAATACAGCGTCTGAAAATAAAACTGTAAAAAAATTACACAGCATATTAAAAGATTATGGTATTGCTACTAAATATTTTAAAGGGACTACTTATATACCTCAAAATAATTTTAGAGCTGCTCTTAGAGAAGTTAAAAGAATAAATGATAAATACCCAGGATTAATATCTACAAACTATGTAAAAATGACTCCGCAAACTATATATTCTCCTGCGGCAGAGTTACATGTCTTAAATATAAATGAAGATCTTTTAAAAGCTATACCTGCTGAAGGTACTAATAGTGCAGATATTACAAGTAAC
>TARA_R110000772_G_scaffold72505_17_pt1 | contig 25754 bp, 21 predicted proteins | sample TARA_R110000772 | Tara Oceans TARA_R110000772 (sample SAMEA4397948) | marine metagenome | biome: Polar Biome; feature: [SRF] surface water layer (ENVO:00010504); material: water (ENVO:00002006), including particulate matter (ENVO:01000060) such as... | depth 5 m | reverse complement strand
CCGATTTGGCGCGATTGAGCACCGGCTTGGGGATGCCTGCCAGTTTCGCGACCGCCAGACCATAGCTGCGATCCGCCGGACCTTTGGCCAGTTCGTGGAGCAGGACCAGATCGCCCTTCCATTCGCGGGCGCGGACATGATGGAGCGACAGCGCGTCGAGCCGGTCGGCCAGCCGGGTGAGCTCGTGATAATGGGTCGCGAACAGGCAGCGGCAGCGGTTGGTTTCGTGCACCGCCTCGACCACCGCCCATGCCAGCGCCAGACCATCATAGGTCGAGGTCCCCCTGCCCACTTCGTCGAGAATGACGAAACTCTGCTCGGTCGCCTGTGACAGGATCGCGGCGGTCTCGACCATCTCGACCATGAAGGTCGAACGGCCCTGTGCCAGATTGTCGGACGCGCCGACGCGGCTGAACAGGCGGTCGACCAGACTGAGCCTCGCGGAAGACGCCGGTACGAAACCGCCGGCCTGGGCCAGGATCACGATCAAAGCATTTTGCCGCAGGAAGGTCGATTTACCGCCCATATTCGGGCCCGAAACCAGCCACAGCCGCTCGTCCTGGGCGAGGCAGCAATCGTTGGCGACAAACGGATCGCCCTTGGCCGACAGCGCGGCTTCCACCACCGGATGACGTCCGGCCTGTATATCCAGAACGTTGCCGTCGACAAATTCGGGGCGGCTCCACTGGCCTTCGGCGGCGCGTTCAGCTAGCGCCGCGGAATCATCGATCCGGGCAAGCGCATCGGCGCTCTCGCCAATCTCGTGCTTGCGGGCCAGAACCTTTTCGACCAGCTCTTCAAAATGCGCGGCCTCGGCGGCCAGCGCATGGGCACCGGCCTGCGATACCCGCACGGCTTCTTCGTGCAGGTCGGTCGAATTGAACCGCACCACCCCGGCGAGCGTCTGGCGATGGGTGAAGCCGGAATTCTCCGCCATCAGGCCATCGCCATGCCGGGCGGGCACTTCGATGAAATAGCCGAGCACGGCATTATGCTTGATCTTGAGCGTGTTGATCCCGGTCGTTTCGCGGTAGCGCGCTTCGAGTATCGCGATTGACTTGCGGCCATCGGAACCGGCGCTGCGCAGTTCGTCGAGCGCCGGATCGAAACCCTGCGCGATATAGCCGCCGTTGGTCATATCGGTGGGCGGGGCATCGACCAGCGCCCGGTCGAGCAGATCGACCAGTTCGCCATGACCGTCGAGCGCGGGGAGAATTTGATCGAGCAGTTCCGGCAGACCGGCCACCAAAGTCAGCCGCTCGCGCAGGATCCGTGCACCGGCCAAGCCATCGCGGATCTGGCCGAGGTCGCGCGGGCTGCCGCGCCCGACCGAGACCCGGCCCAGCGCCCGGCCGATATCGGGCAAGGCCTTGAGCTCGGTCCGCACATCGTCGCGCACCGCCGAGCCGTCGTGGAACCATTGCACCAGCCCGAGCCGCTGGTTGATCTGCTTTTCATTGAACAAGGGCGCGGACAGGTCCCGCGCCAGCAAGCGTGCGCCAGCCGGCGTGACCGTCCGGTCGATGGCGTGGAGCAGGCTGCCCTCGCGCGCTCCGGCCAGGGTCCGGTCAATCTCGAGACTGGCCCGTGTCGGACCGTCGATCGAGAGAAATTCCCGGGTTTCGCGCCTGCCCGGCGGATGGAGATAGGGCATATTGCCCTGCGAGACATGTTCGACATAGGCCAGCAGGCCACCGGCGGTCGCCAGTTCCGCCCGCGAAAATTCACCCATGCCGTCAAGTGTCGCGACACCGAAATGATCCTGGAGACGCCGTTCCGCGCCGACGCTGTCGAAATGCTCCTTGCCCCACTCGGTTGCCCGCAGCAGCCGTGGCATAAGTCCCGGCGAACAGATGATTTCCGACGGAGCCAGCCGCGCCAGTTCGGCGTCCAGAGCATCGTCCGCTATCGTCGCCAGTTCGAAGCTGCCGGTCGAGATGTCCGCCGATGCCAGCCCGATCTCGCCCTGCACCTGCGCCAGCGCGACCAGTATATTGTCGCTCCGCGCATCGAGCAGATTATCCTCGGTCAGCGTCCCGGCGGTGACATAGCGGATGATGTCCCGCGCCACCAACGCCTTGTACCCGCCGCGCGCCTTTGCCTCTGCGGGCGTCTCTGTCTGCTCGGCAATCGCTACCTTGAAACCGGCGCGGATCAGCTTTGCCAGATAATTTTCCGCGGCATGGACCGGAACCCCGCACATCGGGATCGAATCCCCGGCATTTTTCCCGCGCGATGTCAGGGCGATGTCGAGCGCCGCCGAAGCGAGCTTGGCATCATCGTAAAATAGTTCGAAAAAATCCCCCATGCGATAGAAAAGCAGGCAGTCACTCGCCTTTTCCTTGAGGGCGAAATATTGCTCCATCATCGGCGTGACCTTGGCCGCTACCGGCGCAGAATCCCGATCTGCGTTTTTCACATTTTTCTGAGTCCGCACTGTCATGGCATCGCGATAGCCGAGTGTAGCGATACATAAAAGAGTGGCGCTTAGATCCTTTTGAAATTTACTTAATATTGCGGCTTAGCGACAAAACGAGTAGGCGGTGAACCGGGACGTGAACATCAAATCGGCACACGCGGGCCGACGATCTATGAACGGAGATATAATTTGGCCGACAAGAATGATAACGATCTAGAATTCTCCGAACGCGAAGCATTATTGTTTCACTCCCACGGCCGTCCCGGAAAAATCGAAATCATAGCGTCGAAACCGATGGCCACCCAACGCGACCTGAGCCTGGCCTATTCGCCCGGCGTCGCAGTCCCCGTCCGCGCCATCGCCGAAGATCCGTCAACCGCCTATGATTATACCGCCAAGGGCAATCTGGTCGCCGTCATTTCAAACGGCACCGCGATCCTTGGCCTGGGCAATCTCGGCGCGCTTGCGTCGAAACCGGTCATGGAAGGCAAGGCGGTATTGTTCAAACGCTTCGCCGATGTCGATGCCATCGATCTGGAACTTGACACCGAGGACGCGGAAACCTTCATCAATGCGGTCCAGATCATGGAGCCCAGCTTCGGCGGCATCAATCTGGAAGATATTGCCGCGCCCGACTGTTTCATCATCGAGCAGACCCTGCGCGACCGGATGAATATCCCTGTTTTCCACGATGACCAGCATGGCACGGCGATCATCGCGGCTGCCGGGATCATCAACGCATGCCTGCTGACCGACCGCAAGATCGAGGATATCAAGGTTGTCGTCAACGGCGCCGGCGCCGCTGCCATTGCCTGTGCCTCGCTGATCAAGAGCCTTGGGGTTCCGCATGACAATCTGACCATGTGTGACCGGACCGGCGTCATCTATCGCGGACGCGACGATGTCGACCAGTGGAAATCGGCCCATGCCATCGACACCGATGCGCGCACGCTGACGGACGCGCTTTCGGGCGCCGATGTCTTCCTCGGCCTGTCTGCTGCCGGCGCCCTGAAACCGGAAATGGTCAAGGACATGGCCGCCAAGCCGATCATCTTTGCGATGGCCAATCCGGATCCGGAAATTTCTCCTCCCGATGCCAAGGCCGCGCGCCCCGATGCGATTATCGCGACCGGCCGCTCCGATTATCCCAATCAGGTCAACAATGTGCTCGGCTTTCCTTTCATCTTCCGCGGCGCCCTCGATGTCCGGGCGACCCGCATCAACGAAGAAATGAAAGTTGCCGCCGCCCACGCGATTGCCGAACTGGCCCGCGAACAGGTTCCCGAAGAGGTCGCCGTCGCTTATGGCGGACTGGCACCGAGCTTCGGCGTCGACTATATCATCCCGGCTCCTTTTGACCCGCGCCTGATGGACGTGGTTTCCGCCGCGGTGGCCAAAGCGGCCATGGATAGCGGCGTTGCCCAGAAACCGATCGAGGATCTCGACGCCTATCGTCAGAGCCTGAAGGCGCGCCTCAATCCGACAACATCGGTCCTGACCCAGGTCTATCAGGCCTGCCGTGTCGCCCCGAAGCGGGTTATTTTCGCCGAAGCCGAGGAAGATGTCGTGCTGCGCGCGGCGATCCAGTTCCAGGACGGTGGCTACGGCACGCCGGTTCTGGTCGGGCGCGATGACCGCGTCCGCGAAAAGCTCAAGGAACTGGGGGTCCGCGATCCCGACCGGTTCGAAATACACAATAGCCGCAACAGTCCGCTGGTCCCCGACATGGTGAACATGTTGTACCAACGGCTTCACCGCCGCGGCTATATGGAGCGCGATATCAAGCGCATGGTCAATCAGGACCGGAATATCTTCGGCTCCGCCTTGCTCTCGATGGATCAGGGCGACGCGATGATCACCGGGGTGACCCGTCCCTATTCGCAATCGTTCCGCGATGTCGCCAAGGTGATCGATGTCGAAAAAGGCCGCACCGCCTTTGGCATTCACGTCATGGTCGGCCAGCATCATACCGTCTTCATGGCCGACACCACGGTCAACGAACGGCCAACCGCGCATGAACTTGCAGATATCGCCGAACAGACGGCAGCGGTTGCCCGGCAAATGGGTCACGAACCGCGTGTTGCGTTTCTCAGCTATTCGACCTTTGGCAACCCCGAAGGACGCTGGCTCGACAATCTGCGGGAAGCCGTGGCGTTGCTCGATCAACGGCGGGTCAATTTCGAATATGAAGGGGAAATGGCACCAGATGTTGCGCTCAACCCCAAGCTAATGGCCAACTATCCGTTCAGCCGCCTGTCACAGCCAGCCAATATTCTGGTCATGCCCGGCCTTCAGTCGGCCAATCTGTCGGCAAAACTGCTCCGCGAACTGGGCGGCGATTCGGTTATCGGACCAATGCTGGTCGGACTGGAAAAATCCGTGCAGATCGCGACAATGGCGTCGACGGCATCGGAACTGGTGACACTGGCAGTATTGGCCGCCAGCGGGATCGCCAAATAGGACTCAAAAACAGGAAATGAACAGGGTGCCCGGAAAGGGCGCCCTGTTTCGGTCATTTTCTAGGGCCGGGTCGGGTCGTTGCTGCCGCCCTGAGCGCCGGGAGCGCCAACCGCGCCGATATTGCCGAACAATTCTTCGAAGAAGGAGCGGTCGCGGCCCAGCGTCGGTGTCTTGTCGCCATCCGGGCTGATGCTGGCAACCAGTTCCAGACCGGTGCGGTCAACCGCCGACACATTTCCTGCGGCATCAAATTTCACCCGCATAACCTGTTGCTCGCGCGGACGCGGGGTGCTGAAGCCATATTGGCGGGTATCGCGGGACAGATAATACCATGTATCATCGTCAAACTGGCCGGTGAAGGTCGGCCGACCGAGCGAGGCTTCCACCGACTGACGGTTGTCGACGCCGGCCTGAATGGCGGACATCAACACTTCATCGGCAATATATCCCTGATGACCGCGCACCTGGGTGCATCCCGCCATCGTCATGGCGCCAGCCATGAGCCCAAGCCACAAGCTGTGTTTTTTGATATTGCCGACCATCGAACTGATTCTCCACTGTACAGCCGACACCGTACCGGTGCCTGACTTGTCATCGCCCATTGCATCTCGCGCCATAAATATCAATATGCCCTGTATCCAGACTTAACAAACGACCCGATCGTCCATAAACTTGCGATCCAACCAGCGGAACCAGCAATGTCATTTTTCAGCAAGATATTTTCCAAAGACAAACCCAATGCCGGGATGCGGCCATTGTACGAATCGATCGTGCAGGAAGGACGGCAGATCGCCTGGTATGAGGAAGGTCAGGTTCCGGACAGTATCGACGGCCGGTTCGACATGATTGCCGCGATATTCGCTCTGGTCATGATCCGGCTCGAGAAAGAGGAGGACCGGGGCCAGGACATTGCGTGGCTGACCGAAATATTCATCTCCGACATGGACGGCCAATTGCGCCAGATCGGTATCGGCGAGATGGTCGTCGGCAAGCATGTCGGACGGATGATGGGCGCGCTGGGTGGCCGGGTCGGTGCCTATCGCGAAGCGCTGGAAAATGGCGCGAACCTCGAAGACGCCATATTGCGCAACATTTTCCGCGGCGAGAAGCCCGATGATGCGGCGCTCGCCTATGTTGCCCGGCAACTGGCTGCCTATCACGCCGCGCTGCAAGGCCTGGATAGCAGCGAGATCATCGCCGGCAAACTCCCCGACAGCGGATCAGCAAAATGATCGATACGCCCGAATTTTCCCATATCGTCAGACTGTCCGAAATCGGATCGAAGCCGCAGACCGGCAAGCTTGCCGCTGACGCAGAAGAGAGAAACGCACTGGCCTTGCGGTTCGATATTCCGAAAATTTCCTCGATGACAGCAACCTACAAGCTGATCGCCGGGGAAAGGGGCATTGCGTTCACCGGATCGCTGGCATCCGATCTGCACCAGAGCTGCGCGATTACCGGCGAAGCCATCCCGGTCAAGATTCGTGACGAGTTTGATATTCTGTTCGTTCCGAAGCCGGACCCAGGCGATCTGGAAGAAGAAATCGAGCTGACCGAGGATGAATGCGACATCGTCGAATATGAACAGGCCCAGATCGATCTTGGCGAGGCGATTGCCCAAACCCTCTATCTGTCGCTCGACCCCTATCCGCGCGGCCCGGACGCGGATGAGGTGGCCAGAAAAAGAGGCCTGAAATCCGAAGCAGAAGCCGGTCCTTTTGGCGCTTTGGCGGCGCTGAAGGACAAGCTCGGCTAGGCAGCCACCTTGTCGGGATTTGCCGCTGCGGCCTTGGTCAGGCGTTTCTGAAGCCCGTTCAACCGCTGCTTGCTGGTGATCTTGGAACCCAGAAGATCGGTGATGTAGAATGTGTCCACCGCGCGCTCGCCATAAGTGGCGATATGGGCGCTGTGCACCGTCACTTTCGATTCAAACAATGCATAGGCGAGTTCGTTGAGCAAGGCCGGACGATCCTGCGCATTGACTTCGATCACGGTAAACCGGTTGGATGCGTCATTGTCGACCAGCGCGAAAGGCGTGATGGCAAAGGCACCGGCCCGTGAATGGGCGAGCGGTCTCGCCTCCAGTTTGGTCGACAGCTTGGACCGGTTGGCCAGAGCGTCTTCAACCGCCTGCTTGAGCCGGTCCACTTGCCCGTCTTCGGAAAACGGCTTGCCATGCGGGTCCTGAACGAGAAAATTGTCCAGTGCCATGCCGTCGCGGGTGGTGTGGATACGCGCGTCGATGATATTGCCACCCGAGACATGGATGCCGCCGGCGATCCGGTAGAACAGGCCCGGATGATCGGCTGCGTAGACGGTGATCAACGTCGCCCCGCGCTCCGCATAGACATCGCCAAAAATTGCAAGGTTGGTTTCTCCTGCATCGAGCACGAGCTGCGCATTCTGGGCGATGATGTCGTCGGGCTCGGCGATCCAGTAAGGATCGGTAAACCGCTTGGCGAGCTTCCTGAATTCCGCTTCCGGCAGGTTAAGCGTTTCCGCCAGAACCGCCTTCTTCTCGTCGATCCGCTGCTTGCGTCCGCGCTGCTTGTGGCCGAGCAGCAGCATTTCCTGCGCTGCCTCGAACAGATCGGTCAGCAACTGCCGTTTCCAGCTGTTCCAGACGCCGGGTCCAACCGCGCGAATATCGACCACCGTAAGGACCAGAAGCTGGCGGAGCCGTTCGACGCTTTTCACCTGGCTGGCAAAATCCTGAATGGTCTTGAAATCGGACAGGTCTCGCTTGAAAGCAACCGCAGACATCAGCAGATGGTTGCGGACCAGCCATGCCACAAGTTCGGTTTCGTGCGGCTTCAGCCCCAGTCGCGGGCAGAGTTTCATCGCGACTTCCGCGCCCAATATGCTGTGGTCGCCGCCGCGGCCCTTGGCAATATCGTGCAACAGGGTGGCGACAAATATCACTCGCCGGTTCTGCAATTTTTCCATCGTCGCGGTGCTGTTCGGATGATCGGCTGCGAGATCTCCTCGCCCAATCCTGGCGAGCAGCCCGATGGCACGGATAGTGTGCTCGTCGACCGTATAGTGATGGTACATATCGAACTGCATCTGCGCCACGACACGGCCGAAATCGGGAATGAACCGGCCAAAAATCGCCGCTTCGTTCATCCAGCGCAGCACCAGCTCGGGGTCGCGCGGCGAGCAGAGCACGTCGAGGAACAGCTTGTTGGCCCGCGCATCCGTGCGGACCTTGTTGTCGATCAGCTTGGCATCGCGCCGCGCCGCCCGCATCGCCAGCGGGTGAATTTCAAGTCCGTGCTTGTCGGCCAGCCAGAATATCTCGACCAGCCGGACCGGATCCTCTTCGAAAAAACTTTCGTCCGGCAGAGCGAGACGGCCACGATCGAGGACGAAGCCCTTGAGCTTCTTCGGCTTGCGGGTCAGCGACGGCAGGAAGCGTCGGACCCCCGCATTATGCGTTTCGTCGAGATGGGCGAGGAACACGCCGGTCAGGTTGCCGACCACTTTCGCGTTGAGAAAATAATATTGCATGAACCGCTCGACCGAGGATTTGCCGGGCCGGTCGGCAAAATGCATTCGCCGGGCCACCTCGGGTTGCAGGTCAAAGGTGAGCCGGTCCTCTGCGCGACCGGTCATGTCGTGCATGTGGCAGCGAACCGCCCACAGGAAATTGGCGGCCTTGCGGAAACGCTTGAATTCATCGGCGGTCAGCAGGCCGACCTCGACAAGATCCTCGGCCGACGCCACCTGGTGAATATATTTGCCGATCCAGTAGAGGGTTTGCAGATCACGCATCCCCCCCTTGCCTTCCTTGACATTGGGTTCGACGACATAGCGGCTGTCGCCCATTTTCTTGTGCCGCAAATCGCGCTCGGCCAGCTTTTCCGCAACGAAAGTACTGTCGGTTCCGGCAACGACGTCCTGGAAGAAGCGATGTTTCGCCTCTTCATAGACACCGGTATCGCCCCAGATATAACGGCCTTCAAGCAGTGCGGTGCGAATCGAAAGGTCGCTCTTGGCCATCCGCACCATCTCGTCGATCGAGCGGCTGCTCTGGCCCACCTTCAGTCCGAGATCCCAGAGCCAGTAGAGCATCGCCTCGACAACCTGCTCGGTCCAGCTGGTGGCCTTGTGCGGTGTCAGGAACGCGATATCGACATCGCTATGCGGTGCCATTTCGCCCCGGCCATAGCCGCCGACCGCCATTACCGCGATTCGCTCGCCCGACGAGGGGTTGCCGACCGGATATTGGTGCTGGACGGCAATATCGTGGATCAACCGGACCAGCTGATCGACCAGGAATGACTGAGCGGCTGCCATTTCATGACCAGCCGAGGGTCTTTTCAGCAACCGCCTGCTGATCTCCGCCCGGCCGTCCGACAGCGCATTCTGCAGCAGCGGGAGGATTTTCGACCGGGCATCGGGCATGCCATGCTCGGCGATAAGCTCTTCTATTTCTTCAGCAAGCGCCCGACGATTGATAATGTCCCGCTGTCGCACGATCCGCTTGCCCGGATCGTCGGGGGCAGCGGGAATATTGGCGCGAACATTCATCCGGTAGCGGCCAGTTCGTCACGATGCTTTTTCGCCAGGACGATCTTGGCGATTTTGGCAGTGCCGAGTTTGGGCAACGGCTCGTCATATTGCCAGACATGGACCGGCATTTTATAGGGCGCGAGCTGGCTCTTGAGCGATTCCAGCAATTGCTCGTCGGTCAGGCTGTGACCGTCCTTGGTATGATAGACCAGTGCAGGAACCTCTCCGAACCGTTCATCATGCACGCCGAAGATACAGGCTTCTGCGACCGCCGGATTGGCATAAACTGCGGCTTCGACTTCCTGACAGCTGATATTCTCGCCACCGCGGATGATGATTTCCTTCTTGCGGTCGACGATGAAAAGATAGCCTTCGGGGTCGAGATAGCCGATGTCACCGGTGCGGAAAAAGCCGTCATCGGTAAAGGCGTCTCTGGTCGCTTCTTCGTTGTTCCAATAGCCCGTGAAATTCGCTGCCGTACGGATGCAGACCTCGCCGCGCTCGCCCTGCGGCATCTTGTTGCCGTCATCATCGAGAATTGCGACTTCGACAATCGGCGGCGTCGCGCGACCGGTGCTGTCCGGCTTGGCGAGATAATTTTCATTCTGGTTGGAACAGCCGACACCGTTGGTTTCGGTCAGGCCGTAGCCGATCACCGGATAGCCATCCCCCATCTTCTCCTTGATCCGTTTGACATGTTCCGCCGGGCGCGGTGCGCCACCAGCGGCCATGGTGACGCAGCTGCTAAGATCATATTTGTCAAAATTCGGATGCGAATAGATTTCCATGCTCATCAGCGGCACGCCGACAAAATAGGTCACCCGCTCTTTCTCGATCAGGCGCATCGCCTCTTCGGCATCCCATTTGTTGAGAAACACCAGTTTGCGACCAATCGCATAGCTCACCAGCACCAGAGGCACGGAAGCGGTCACGTGGAACAGTGGCACGCAAACCATGGCCGTGGGCTGCCCCTCCGGCATCGTGCCCTGCTTTTCCATGATATGGACCAGCACCATCACCGTGCCAACGAAGCTCATCGCCCCCTGCACAACCGAACGATGTTCGGCATAAGCGCCCTTGGAACGGCCCGTAGAGCCCGAGGTAAACAATATCGTCGCATTGTCTTCCGGCGCCATTTGCGGCAACGGCGTCTCGGCTCCGCCGCCTTTTTCCAGCATGACTTTCAACCCTTCAAGCGGTTGCTTGTCATGTTCGAATATCAGCAACTCGGCGCCATGATCGCGTTTCGATTCCACCAGTCGCTTGCCCCGCTGACGATCGGCGAACACGAAGCGGCAGCCGACATCCTCAATTCCGTCGGCCAGCTCGTCGCCCTGCCACCAGCCATTCAATTTAGTCGAAACGCCACCGGCCATGGTGATCGCCATGTCGAGAATGACCCAGTTGGCGGAGTTGCGCGCGGCAATTCCGATTCGGTCGCCCTTCTGGACACCATAGCCTTCGACCAGTCCGCCAGCCAATACACGGGCAGCGGCGTAAGTCTCTCCGAAGGTCAGGCGAATATCGCCATCGATCAGAAATTCCTTGTCGGCGTGCTGATGGCAGAAATAGGCGAGATAGTCGGAAACATTCTGTGGCGCGTTCTTGAAGATCGGCATATCGACGCCATATTTATTGATCGTGTCGAGCTCGAGCAGCTGACCGGGCTGCGTGAGCACTTCAAGCGTCTTGTCGATTACCATATCCAGTTCAGAAGCAGCCATTATTCAAGTCTCCAATTGTTCCCTCTTGGTCTCAGGGGATTTCCCTTTATATGGACAGGAAACCACGCGGGGAAAAGAGTTGATTGATATTATATTGGCCAATGCGGCACAGTTTACGCGGTTTGAGGAACTTGGCCTGTCTCCCAATGCTCTCGACCTCGGATTTTTTCAGCTCAAATGGTATTCGCTGGCCTATCTGGCCGGAATATTGATCGGCTATTGGTATCTGATCAAACTGGTCGCCCAGCCGGGTTCACCAATGGCCCGCCGCCATGCCGATGACCTGATCTTCTGGGCAACGCTCGGCATCATAGTCGGTGGACGACTGGGCTATGTGTTTTTCTACAATCCCGAAATATTGCTCGAACCGGTCAAGATATTGCAGGTCTGGAACGGCGGCATGTCGCTGCACGGCGGCACGATCGGTGTTGTGCTTGCCCTGTGGTGGAGCGCGCGGCGCGAGAAGCTCGATTTCCTGCGGATGTGTGACTATATCGCCTGCGTCATTCCCTTCGGCCTGTTCTTCGGAAGGCTCGCCAATTTCGTCAATGGCGAGCTTTGGGGACGGCAAACCGACGTCGCCTGGGCGATCATCTTCCCGATGGGCGGCGAGGTTGCCCGCCATCCAAGCCAGCTTTACGAAGCGGGGCTGGAAGGCCTGCTCTATTTCATCATCCTGTCGCTGATGTTCTGGAAAACCGACGCCCGCTACCAGCCCGGCAAATTGCTCGGGGCCGGCCTGCTGGTCTATGGCTTCAGCCGGTTCACCGTTGAATTCTTCCGCCAGCCCGACGTCCAGCTGACCTGGCTGGTCGAACAGTCGGGCTTCAGCATGGGCCAGTGGCTGACGGTGCCGATGATATTGCTTGGCGCCTGGCTGGTTCTGACCGCAAAACGGCGGCGTGCACGGGTTGAAGCGGTGGCCGGAGACAAGAGCGTTGCCTGACGGCATCAAGGCGGACCGACCCAGCGCAGCCCATGTAATTGCCGACCGGATCGACCGCGAAGGTCCGATTCCGCTCGGCGAATATATGGCGATCGCCAACGAACATTATTATGCCAGCAAGGACCCGCTCGGCGAAGAGGGCGATTTTGTCACCGCGCCCGAGATCAGCCAGATGTTCGGAGAAATCGTCGGCATCTGGCTGGCTGATCTTTGGCTGCGCAAAGGGTCACCGGACCATTGCCATTATGTCGAGCTGGGACCCGGTCGCGGAACCCTGGCCCAGGATGCGCTGCGTTCCCTCGCCAAGTTCGGCTGCACGCCGACGATCCATTTCGTCGAGACCAGCCCGGTATTGAAAGCCAAGCAGGCGCTGCTGCATCCTGAAGCAATCTGGCATGACGATATAGGCAGCCTGCCCGACGACGGTCCGCTGCTGGTCGTCGCCAATGAATTTTTCGACGCGCTGCCGATCGAGCAATTTGTCGCGACATCCGGCGGCTGGCGACGGCAGATGGTCGCGCGCGACCGGAGCAAATTTGTCGCCGTGGCGAGTGCCGAAGTTGCAGAAGACCGGATTGGCGGCAGCATGAGCGGCTTTCCGGACGGCACGATATTGGAACGTTCCCCGGTCAGCGTCGAACTGGCCGGTCATCTTGCCAATCGGCTGGCCAAACAGGGCGGCACGTTGCTGATCATCGACTATGGCTATGCGCGTCCGGGGACCGGCAGCACCTTGCAGGCGGTGAAAGGCCATATGCCGATCAGCCCGTTCGACAGTCCGGGCACGTCCGATCTCACCGCCCATGTCGACTTTCATACGCTGGCAAATATCGCCCGGAACCGTCTGCTTTCCGTTCACGGCCCTGCGGAACAGGGGCAATGGCTCAAGTCGCTCGGGATTGACCAGCGCGCGGAGGCATTGATCAATGCGACGCCGAAACAGGCCGATAATATCCGGGCTGCGCACCAGCGGCTAACCCATGCCGACGAGATGGGATGCCTGTTCCGGGTGATGGCGGCGACCCCGATCGACTGGCCGGAACCCGAGGGTTTCAGCTACGGCGAGGCATAAAGGGCGCTGCTAGGCTGCTAGCCCACCCATTCAGCGACTTCCGCAGCCACTTTGTTGGCCGCCCGGTTCAGACCTTCTCCGACCGGATTTGGTTCGGCCGCAAAGACCTTTTCACTGGCCTGAAAGCGCTTTTTCTCGACCGGCTTGTCGGTGACCATCTTTACCGCGTCATAGGTGACGGTGACGGTCAGGCTGGGGCCGTCGAGGCCGAAATTGACCAGTTCACCGGTAATATAGGTTTGCGCGTTGCCGCCCGCTTCGGTTGCCGTGAGCACCAGCCGGTTGTTCGTGGCAGCGATGGTTTCGCTGAGCAGGTCCTGAAACAGGCGCGCCGGCTTGTCGACCCACACGGCGTCCTTGAGATAGGCGATGCCGGTACCGGTGGTTTGTACCGGCACCCGGATCGTATTCAGCTTCTGGGGCGCGGCGGGCAATGCAACGACCAGAGAACCGGCCTGCGGTCCGCTGCGCACGGCCCCGGCCGAAAGCTTCTGGTCGGGCGACAGCGCCAATAGCGACGGGGGCGGTTCAGCGCCGCCAAAGCTCACGCAGGCGCCCAGCGCGGTGGTTGCGGCCAGCAGACCGACGGCTTTCAAAAATTTGCTCATCATATCTGCCCCTTCATTTTCCTGGCTCGTAATCCGGCAGTGTCGGTGCCGACAAGAGGGACCCTGCCCCGCCCTGATCCAGCCGCTCGGTCACATTGGTCATCGATTTGGTCAGCGCCTGCATATCCTCGACCAGCTGGTCGATTTCCGGCAAAGTCTTGTTCGAGAAACGCTCCGCACCGGGCTGCGCATTTTTCAATACGCCTTCGAGAGCGAGCAGGCTCTTGGAGGCGGAATCCAGCGTGGTAGCGAGATTTTTCGCCACAGGCTCGCCGTTGTCGGTCAGGAAAGCATTGGTATTGTCGGCGACCAGCCCCAGCTTCTCGGCGGTCTGGCCGGCGTTGCGAATGGCGATCCGCGATTCTTCCATCAGTGCCTCGAGGGCCGGCGCCTGTCTTGCCAGCGTGCCGGTCAACTTGTCGGTATTGGCCAGAATTCCGCTGATCGATTTCTGGTTGTCGTCCGACAGCAACAGGGTCAGCCGGTCGGTCAATGTTGCCAGCCGCTCGACCACCAGCGGCGCGCTGTTGAGCAATTCCCCTAGCGCTCCCGGTTTGGTCGGGATGACCGGCACCCCTTCGGGGCCGAGATCGGTAATCGGCGGCGCGCCCTTTTTGGCGCCGTCGAGCTGGATATTCGGTGGCGCGGTAAAGCTGACGCTCTGGATCGTGGCGGTAGTGCCTTCGAGGATCGGCGTGTCTTCGCTCACCGCGATGCGGACGCGGACAAAATTCGGGTCCTTCTTCCACAGCTCGACCTTGGTCACCTGGCCGGAAGGGACACCCGCAAATGTCACACCGGTTCCCGAGGCCAGCCCGCCAACCGACTGGGCAAAGAAAATATCATATTCCTTGGTCGCGCCATCGCCAAAACGGACGATCCAGACCAGAAAGGCAGCGACGAGCGCCAGCATCGCCAAAGTGACAACACCGACAAGGATATGGTTCGAGCGCGTTTCCATCTATTTCACCTCTATGACCGGCGGTGCCGTCAGCTGCAACAATTCTCTAAACCGGTGGCCCATTCTCATCCTAGCATCTTTTTGCCGCTGGAGGCCATCCGGCCGCGCGGCCCGTTGAAATATTCCTGTATCCACGGATGGTCGAGCGCGAGCAATTCGTCGATCGTGCCGACGGCAATCACCTGCTGATCGGCGAGTACCGCGACCCGGTCGCAAATCGCGTGGAGCGTATCCAGATCATGGGTGATCAGGAACACCGTCAGCCCCAGCGTCTGCTGCAACTCCTTGGTCAGATTGTCGAACGCGGCGGCGCCAATCGGGTCGAGCCCTGCGGTCGGTTCATCGAGAAACAGCAGCTCGGGATCGAGCGCGAGCGCCCGCGCGATGCCTGCCCGCTTGCGCATTCCACCCGACAATTGCGAGGGATATTTCGGCGCCGCATCGGGCGGCAATCCGGAAAGACAGACCTTATATTTGGCCACTTCCCGCCGGAACTCGCGATCCATATCGGGATAGAATTCGCGGATCGGCACCATGACATTTTCTGCCACGGTCAGCGTGGAAAATAGCGCGCCGCCCTGGAACAAGACGCCCCAGCGCTTGCGGATCTCGATTGTCTCGGCGTCGGACTTGCCGAGGATATGCTGGCCAAAAACCTCGACTTCGCCTTCATTGGGCATTTGCAATCCGATGATCGAACGCATCAGCACCGATTTGCCGGTACCGGACCCGCCCACGACGCCGATGATCTCGCCGCGCCGGACATCGAGATCGAGATTGTCGTGCACCACCTGTTCGCCAAAGCTGTTGCGCAGCCCGCGCACGCTGATGATCGGACCGTCATAGTCAGGATTATAGGCGATGGTCTGCGACGCGCTCATCAATTCCATCCGATCCAGCTGAAGAAGACCGCGAAAAAGGCGTCGAGCACGATCACCAGGAAAATGGCCTGGACCACCGCTGCGGTTGTCCGCTTGCCGACATCCTCGGCATTGCCCTTGACCTGCATGCCCTGATAGCAGCCGGTGATCGCGATGATCGCACCGAATACCGGCGCCTTCACCAGCCCGACATAGACGTCGGTCAGCGGCACGACCTCGCGGATGCGGGCAAAGAATGTTGCCGGTGGAATGTCCAGTTCAACCCAGCTCAGCAGGCCGCCGCCGATGATCGCCACGACCGATGCGTAAAAACCGAGCAAGGGCAGCATGATCACCGCAGCAAGGAAGCGCGGCAGCACCAGGGCCTCGATCGGCGACACGCCGATGGTGCGCATCGCGTCGATTTCCTCGGTCAGTTTCATTGTGCCGATCTGTGCGGCAAAGGCCGAGCCGGAGCGTCCCGCAACCATGATCGCGGTCATTAGCACGCCCAGTTCGCGCAGCGTCAGCCGGCCGACGAGATTGACGGTGAACACTTCCGCGCCGAATTGCCGCAATTGCACAGCGCCCTGCTGGGCAATCACCAGCCCGATCAGGAAGCTCATCAGGCCGACAATGCCGAGAGCGCGGACGCCGACAACGTCGAAACGCTGGATCACCGCATTCCACCTGATCTGGCCGGGATGGCGGACCAGCCGGAAAAAACCGACCATGATCGCCCCGAAAAATCCGATGAGGCCGGTCAATGTCGTAAAGGCCAAAGCGGTCGATTCGCCGATTTCCCCGAGTACACGGACCACCGGGTTCAATGCGTCGGGCCGGATTTCGGTCGCCTGATCGGCACCAGCGACGGCGGCAATCAGCCGCTCCGCGTCATCATCGGCACCGACAATCTCGGCTTCCATATCGCGCGCGGTGCGGTGGATCAGCCATGCCCCGACCGTGTCGACATAGCCGGTACCGGAAATATCGAGCCTTTTGGCCTGGCTAGCAAAGTCTCTCAGCCGCTCCGGCAGGTCGCCGATACTGGCAATCGAGAGGTCGCCGGAAAAATGCAGCGTAACCGCACCATCCTCGGCTGTCTCTTCGACAAAATCGCTGGGTATCGACATCGCGCCTATAGGTGACGGAAATTGCGACAAAGCTCAAGAGATTAAACTGTTCAAATATTTGGTGCTTTGGCAGGCGGGCTGCTAAGGAGCGCGCGAACGGCAATATCGGGACAGCATGCAGAAAATATCACTTTACGACATGGACCGCACGATCACCGTGCGCGGAACCTATACGCCGTTCCTGTTCCATATGGTCTTTGCCAGAGCGCCGTGGCGGCTGGTGTTTCTGCCGATCCTGCCGTTCGGTTTCATCGCCTATGGGCTCAAGCTGATCAGCCGCGGGCGACTGAAGACGTTCAACCAGCAGATGCTGCTCGGCAACGGTCCGGAACTGTCGCTATTGCAACCGCATATCGAGCGTTTCGTGGACAAGGTCCTGCGCTCCAACCATCACAAAAAGGCGATCGAGCAGGTGGAAGCGGACCGCGCGGACGGACGCAAGCTGGTGCTGGTTACCGCATCCTATGAACTTTACGCCGAAGCCATAGCCCGCCGTCTGGGATTTGATCATCTGATCGGCACCCAGCTAATGGTCGACAACGAAGGACGCGTGTTGCCGCAGATCATCGGCGAGAATTGCTATGACGACGCCAAGATCGGCCGGATCGAGGCGCTGTTCGCCAGCCAGGGATGGCAGCGCTCCCAATCCCATGTCCGCGCCTATTCCGACCATGTCAGCGATCAGGCGATGCTGGAATGGGCCGACGAGGCGATAGCCACAACCCCGACCCCCAAATTGCGCCATCTGGCGAAGCAGCGCGGCTGGAAAATCGTCGACTGGCGCTGACCCGACAGAGACCAAATCTGTCAGAGCGAGGGGCCAAAAACTGATTCTGCCATAACCAGCATCCTGATTCCGGTGGACAGGCAAGCGGCGATAAACCAAATCGACTGGATTGCCAGCCATGGGCCCCTTTCGGAGAAAACCACACATGTCACTCACGCAGTTGCTCGTACCGACCTATACACAAATGCTGAAGGCTCTCTCGGGCTGGCTCGAGAAGGCCCAGGATCAGTTGCCAGAAGCGGAAGCGAATGCGCTGCTGTCTGCGCGCCTCGCGCCCGACATGTTTCCCCTGTCCACCCAAATTCGCTTTGCCTGCGTGCAAGCGCAGGAAGCGGTGTTCCGTCTGCAAGGCGAGATTTTTCCCACTGCGCTCGGAGAACTTGTCGATGAAGGGCGCAATGCGGGAGAACAGCCCAGTTCGTTCGCGGATGCAAAGGCAAGGATTGAGGAAACCTTGGCACTGCTGGAGAAGCTGAGCCCCGACACGCTGGATAGAGATCCGGGCGAAGCGATCGCGCACGAACTGCCGAACGGCATGGTGTTTGACCTCACCGCGGAGCAATATGCCCGGGACTGGACGCTCGGCCAGTTCTATTTCCACCTCATGACCGCTTATGCGATAATGCGCCGCGAAGGGGTAGAACTCGGCAAGGCCGATTATATTCCGCACATGTTTCCCTATATTCGGGCCGATACGATACCGAAAAGTTGATGGCCGGGCTGCAGGGCGTCACCATATAGTTGACAGTCCGGCCCTTCCGTCGCAAGCGGCGCGGCATGGCAATTATCGCAACCATCATGAACAGCGCCACCGGTCAGCCGATCCAGAAGATGACCTTTGGCCGCATGCCCAAACCCTGGGCCTCCTTCAGCCTCGAGAGCGGTGAACTGGTCACCGCCGAACGCATCGACGTCGGCACGCCGGCGCATGGCAAATTTGTTGCGCCGGTCTCGATCTGGGTAACACCAAAAGCAGCCAAAGCCTGAGCGATGAGCGTTGCTTTCCGCAGAGAAGGTGATGACGAGCATCTCGAACCCAAGTTCGAGCATCCGATTCCCGTCGGGCCCAATCTGGTCACACCGCGCGGATTGCAACTGATCAAGGACCGTGTGGCGGAATTGCAGGCAAAGGTCGCTGCGCTGACCGACGACGAGGTGGCGCTGAAAATAGCCAAGCGCGACCTGCGCTACTGGAACACCAGGCAATCGACCGCGGAACTGCCGCCGGTGCCGAGCGGCGAAAAGGTCGAATTCGGCACCACGGTCACGTTCCTGCTCGACGGCAAGGAAAAGACTCTTTCCATCGTCGGCGATGACGAAGCCGATCCGGCCAGCGCGCTGGTGTCCTTTTCCGCGCCGGTCAGCCGCGCGCTGATCGGGCTGGAACCCGGCGACCTCGGTGATTTTGCCGGGCGGGAAGATGCCATCGAGATATTGGCGATCGCGGCCACGGCCTGACTCAGGCCAGATCAGTTGCAGGGCGGCTGTTGAATCAGCCGACGAGGATCACTCTCAAGTCGTTCACATTGGTGCCCGACGGCCCGGTCATCAGCAGGGCGCCGGCCTTTTCAAAGGCCAGATAGCTATTGTCCTGTTCGAGCAGTTCTCGCGCCTGCCCTGCCCCGCCCATCAGGTCCAATATCCCGGGCCACAAGTAGCCACCGGCATTGTCTTCCGAACCGTCGATGCCGTCGCTGTCGGCAGCAAAGCCGCAGATATCGCGCTCACCCTGCAATGCCAGGGCGCAGGCCAGCAGATAGGCGGTGCAGCGGCCACCGCGACCATTGCGGTTGCGCAAGGTCACCGTCGCCTCGCCACCGGATATCAGGGCCGCCTTGCGACCACTGGCCTTGATTGCCAGCGCCTGTGCGGCATGGTCGCGCCCGAGTTCCAGCGCGTCGCCCTCCAGCGCATCGCCCAGCATGATCGCTTCATAGCCCATGGCACGAACGGCTTCGACCGCCGCCGCGCACATATCCGCCGGCCGGGCGCATAGGGTGGCGGTCGTCCGCTGCATCTTCGGATCGTCGGCCTTCGGCGTTTCCAGCGCGCCGGAGAGCAACCGGCTCTGGATCGCTGGCGGTAATATGATGTCATATTTGTCGGCAATCGCCAGCGTATCGGCGCAGGTCGAGCTGTCCGCGGCCGTAGGACCCGAGCCGATCATCGCGATATCGTCGCCGGGAATATCGGAAATGGCGATCATATGGGTCGCCGCCGGCCAGGCTCTCGCCGCCAGCCTTCCTCCCTTGATCGCCGAGAGATGTTTGCGGACCATGTTCATCTCGCTGATCGGCGCGCCGCTGCCCAGCAAAGCTCGGGTGACAGCCTGTTTCTCGGCCAGCGATATCCCGTCGGCCGGAGCGGGGAGCAGCGCGCTGGCGCCGCCCGACATCAGCACCAGCAGCAGATCATCTGCGCCAAGCGCGTCCGCCGCCTGCAATGCGCGTTGCGCCGCCTCCGCGCCGACCGAATCCGGGACCGGATGCGAGGCTTCGACAATCTGCAGATTGTCCGGCGCAAAGCTCGGCTCGACATAGCCCTGACGCGTGACGATCAAACCGTCGACATTTTCCGGCAGACGATCGAGGATAGCAGAAGCCATCTGGCTGGCCGCCTTGCCAATGGACAGCAGGTAGGTCCGGCCGGGCACCTGTGGCCATTGGACGGCGCGCATCGCGTTGGTCGGAAGCGCCGGTTGTAGCGCCTGCAAATAGAGATCCGCTAAAAAGGCTTTTATTGAATCGGGATTTGTTGTTTGATGCACTGCACAATAAGGGCCCGATTGTTCCGCCGGGGTCAAGAAGATTTTCGGAGTGACAGAAGCAGCCATGAACGACCGCGCCACTATCGACCATCTTCTGCAACGGCTGACGGCGCATCTGGGCGCGGTCTACCCCGATCATGATTGCGAGGCGCTGGCAAAGCGCATCGTCGAACTGTTCTGGCCCGACAAGAGCAAGATGATCCCGCGGTCGGAAATCGCCGACAAGCATTTGTGGGACGAGAGCGATGTCGCGATGATCACCTATGGCGGCACGATCCGCTCGGATGACGAGCGGCCGCTGCGGACACTGCATCGCTTCCTGAAGCAGCATATCGGCCAGACGATCGGTGCCGTGCATATCCTGCCGTTTTTTCCCTATAGCTGCGATGACGGGTTCGGGGTGATCGACTATCTCGCGGTCGACGAGGAGCTGGGCGACTGGTCCGATATCGAGGCCATTGCCGGCGACTATCGGCTGATGGGCGATCTGGTGATCAATCACGGATCGAGCAAATCGGTCTGGTTCCAGCAATTTCTGTCCGATGAAGCGCCGGGCAAGGATTATTATTATACCGCCGATCCAGCCGCCGACCTCGGGCAGGTGGTGCGTCCGCGGGCACATCCGCTGCTGACGCCGTTTCGCACGGCGTCCGGCGACCGCCATGTCTGGAGCACATTCAGCCGCGACCAGCTGGATTTCGATTTCACCAATCCCGAGCTGCTGATCGAATTTGTCAAGATCATCGCCGCCTATATCGACCATGGCGTGCGGATTTTCCGGCTCGACGCGGTTGCGTTCCTGTGGAAGAAAATCGGCACGCCCTCGATCAATCTCGACGAAACCCACGAGATCATCAGGCTCCTCCGGACGCTGATGGACCATCATGCGGAGACGCTGATCATCATCACCGAGACCAACATTCCCAATCACGAGAATCTGACCTATTTCGGCAACCAGAACGAAGCGCATGTCATCTATAATTTCTCGCTGCCGCCGCTGCTGGTCCACGCGCTGCTGACCGGCAACGCACTCTATCTGAAACGTCTGACGCGGAGCAATCCGCCGGCGCTGACCGGCTGCACCTATCTCAATTTCACCGCCAGCCACGACGGGATCGGCCTGCGTCCGACCGAGGGGGCGCTGCCGCAAGGCGAGGTCGACCAGATGCTGGCCACTATCCAGGGCTTTGGCGGGCGCGTGTCGATGCGGCGCGGTCCGGGCGGAACCGAGAAGCCCTATGAGATGAACATCTCCTTTTTTGAAGCGATGCAGGGCACGCTGGACGGACCGGACGAATATCAGATCGACCGGTTCATGGCGGCGATGGGGATCATGCTGGCGCTGGAGGGGATTCCGGCCATCTATATCCACAGCCTGCTGGCGACGCCGAACAGCTATGAGGATGTCAACCTGACCGGGCACAACCGGTCGATCAACCGGTCCCAGCTGGACTATGATATGATCAGCGCGAAACTGGCCGACCCGGAAACCGTCGAGGCGCAGGTCTTCTCGCGGTTTCTTTCACTGGTCGAGATCCGCAAGCAGCAACCGGCCTTTCACCCCAATGCGGTGCAATTCACGCTGGCGCTGCCCGAAGGGCTGTTCGGCATCTGGCGCCAGAGTCGCGAACGGACACAGAGCATCTTCGCGATCAGCAATGTGACAAATGACGAAAAGACACTGTCGCTCGCGGACATCAATCTGATCGCCGGTGACCGCTGGTGGGATCTGATCTCCGGCCATATCATCACCGACATCGAGGGTGATTTCAGCCTGTCGCCCTATCGCACCGTCTGGTTCAGCAACGTCGCGCCCGACCCGGCCTAGTCTTCCCTGGCCTAATCTTCGTTGTCGAGCCGGACCGCTTCCTTGAACCGGTCGGTGAAATCCGGAATGGCGCTGTTGATCCGGTTCCAGTTGGCCATGAAGGGCGTTTCGTTCGGTGATTCGAGAAAGACTTCCCCAGCGGTCATGATATTTTGCGCGAACAGTTCAACCGTCGTTTCTTCCTCGTGCCGGTCGAGCGTCAGGCCGTTCATCACTGCGTCATTGTAGAAGGTCTCGATTCTGTCGAGTGCAATCCGGAAATAGGTCGCTTTCAGTGTGCGGAAGGTACCGGAGGAAAAGACCTGACCATCGGTTGCCAGCTTGCGGAACAGCGATTTGGTGATGTCGATGCTCATCTTCGACAGACCGCCTTCGGGATTGTCGTGCGAAACCGACTGGTGCTTGTGGTCGTAATTGTCGGCAATCTCGACCTGGCAGATCGACTGGGTCGACTGGTTCCGCCACACTTCGGACAGGACCCCCACTTCCAGACCCCAGTCGGAGGGGATGCGGATATTCTTGACCACCTGCCGGCCCATCGCAAATTCGCCGGCCAGTGCGTAGCGGAAGCTGTTCAGATAGGTGATATAGTCGTTGGGCTCGCAAACTTTCTTGAGAGCGGCGAGCAAGGGGCCGATCAGCAGGCGGACGACGCGACCGTTGAATTTCTCCTCGGTTGTTCGTGCATAATAGCCTTTGGAAAAAACATAGGGAAATGTCGGATTGGCCACCGGATACATCAGCCGCGCGAGCAATTCCCGGTCATAGGTCAATATGTCGCAATCGTGCAGCCCGACCACCTGGGCATTGGTGGCGGAGAGGAAATAGCCGAAGCAGAACCAGACATTGCGTCCCTTCCCCGGTTCCGCTGGTGACAGGCCGCATTCTTTCAGCTCGCCATCAAGCGCGGTCAGCCGCGGGCCGCTGTTCCACAGGATATGATGGCGTTGCGGCAGGCGCGCAAAATATTGCTTTGCATATTCGAACTGTTCCTTGTCGGCGCGGTCCAGTCCGATGATGATGTCGTCCAGATAGGGCACCTTGCAAAGTTCATCGACGATATTTTCAAGCGCTGGGCCTTCCAGTTCGGAAAACAGGCTGGGTAAAACCAGCGCCATCGGGTTGGCTTTGCGAAAGCCCATCAAATCGGCTTCCAGCGATTCTACCGAGCGATCGGACAGGTTGTGGAGCGTGGAAATTGAACCGTTTTGATGAAAATCAGCCATAGATGTCCCTGTTCTTGCAGAGAGACGAGCCTAATCAGCTTTCGGGAATGTTTAAACCCAATTCTGCCAGAATTTCTGTCACCGCGGTCACCCAGCCCGCTGGTCCCGGCGCCGGAGCGGTGCGGACGGCGGGCCTGGTCGAAATGATGGTAACGCCTTGCGGATTGGGCATGATCACCCCGAAATCGGCCGTCTCGATCATCGCCAGATCATTGGGCCCATCCCCGAGAGCGATCGAAACGAGATTGCAATCGGGCTTGTGACCGGCGATCTTTTCGATGATCCGTGCCATCGCCTGTTCCTTGGTCGCGCGGCCGGTCAGATGGTAGAATCGCCCGCCGCGCTGAATCCGCAGACCGGCTTCGGCGACGATCGCCACGAGCGTTTCCAGTTCGCCGTCCGTACCGGACCAGAGAAAGGGCTCGGTCGCCTGACGGTCTTTCGCGCGCCGCGCGTCATCGGGGGCCAGTCCGGTGGCATCGACAACCTCGTCGACGGACATATCTCCAAAACCGCGGAAATGGCTGCGCAGCGAACGGGGCAATTTGCCGATCTGATCCATTATTGCCGGATAGGCGATGCCCAGCGTGATCCTGCCGGATCGACCATCCTCGCCCGGAAAATAGCTTTCGGGACCATGGATGACCGAACCGTTTTCCGTCACGCATAGCGAGAAAGGAAGCGGAATTTCCTGCTGCAGGCAGAGCAGTTCCGCGTGGGTCTTGCTGGTGACCGGAATGATTTCCGCGAGCGACTGTCTGGAAAGCCTTGCCGCCAGCGCATCGGCCGGTTTGGCCGAATAGCTGTGATGGTCGAGCAGCGTGCCATCCAGATCGGTGAATATCACAGGGTAGACGGGTCGCTTTGTCATGACCGTGATATAGCATTCCGGCCTGAACCGGAAAGCGCTAATCTGGAGAAGCTTTCAGTCTGCCATCAAACCGCCGCCAGAGCCTGGTCAAAATCGGCGATCAGATCGTCCGGGTCCTCGACACCGATCGAAATGCGCACCAGATTGTCGGTGATGCCGAGCGCGGCGCGGCGTTCGTCGGGGACCGAGATATGGGTCATCGCGGCTGGCAGACTGGCCAGCGTTTCGGTGCCGCCGAGACTCACCGCCAGCTTGGCGATCTTCATTGTATCGAGGAAGCGGAAGGCCTCTGCTTCGCCGCCCTTGATGAACACCGAGAAGGTTGATCCGGCGCCGCTGCAATGACGGTCGTAAATATCCTGCTGGCGCGCGTCCGCGATGAAACCGAGATAGCCGAGGCCTTCGACCTTGGGGTGGTCGCGCAGGAAGGCGCAGACCTTTTCGGCATTTTCTCCGGCCCGGGTCATCCGCAATTCCAGCGTCTCGAGGCTGCGCATCAGCATCCATGCGGTATTGGGATCGCAGATCGTGCCAATGGTGTTCCGGATCGCGCGGATCGGGTCCATATGGGCCTTGCTGCCGAGCACGCCACCGGCAACCAGATCGCTGTGGCCGCCGACATATTTGGTCAGGCTGTAGATGACGATATCCGCACCATGTTTGAGCGGCTGCTGCCAGAGCGGGCCGAGAAAGGTGTTGTCGATGGCGATCGGTGGCGCGCCGTCGGCGCCGAAGACCTGCTCGCGCGCGTCGGCAACGCCTTCGATATCGACCAGAGCGTTGGTCGGGTTGGCCGGGCTTTCGAGATAGATGATCGCGACCTTGCCGCCATTGGCCGCGGCCTGCTGCTTGGCCTGCTCGAGCATCACGGCAACTTCGGACGGAGCAGCGCCAGCCGGGAAATCTAGGAAGGTTACGCCGAAACGACCGAGGATCTTGTTGATCAATGTCTCGGTCGCGGCATAGAGCGGTCCGCTGTGGACAACGACATCGCCCTGGTTGACATTGGCCAGCAACACGGTCGAAATGGCCGACATGCCGCTGGAAAATACCAGCGCATCCTCGGCCTCGTCCCAGATGCTCAGCCGGTCCTCCAGGATTTCCTGGTTGGGGCCGTTGAAGCGCGAATAGACGAGTCCGTCCGAACCGCCGGGACGCTTGCCGGTGATCCCCTCGAAGAAGCGCTTGCCGGCCGCGGCATTTTCAAAGGCAAAGGTCGAGGTGAGAAAAATCGGCGGTTTGAGCGCGCCTTCGGACAGTTCCGGATCATAGCCGTGCCCCATCATCAGGGTCGCCGGTTTCAGCTTGCGGCCGCCGATTTTCTCGATCGGTGCCTTGGGCATGCGGCGCGTGACCGGGACGGCTGCGTTGGGATCTTCTTGCTTGGCCATATTCTGTCTCTCCACATCAATATATTTGCATGAAGTCTTGCCCGAAAATCTAACTGGTTACAATGGAAACCATCCAGATGCAGCCGATTATGATCGGGATGCCGGCAAGGTCGAGCAGCAGCCCCGATTTCAGCATTTTCGGCAGTTCGATATGGCCGGTCGACCAGGCAATCGCATTGGGACCGG
>TARA_R110000772_G_scaffold268734_1_pt1 | contig 25898 bp, 16 predicted proteins | sample TARA_R110000772 | Tara Oceans TARA_R110000772 (sample SAMEA4397948) | marine metagenome | biome: Polar Biome; feature: [SRF] surface water layer (ENVO:00010504); material: water (ENVO:00002006), including particulate matter (ENVO:01000060) such as... | depth 5 m | reverse complement strand
TCATAACCTGAAGGTCGTAGGTTCAAATCCTACTCCCGCAACCAACTTTCCCAAAGATTACAAAGCTCTACAAGCCTCGCTGTTACCAGTGAGGCTTTTTTGCGTTCTAACTGTAAGCATATAGTAAGCAGACTGGGGCGCAGAGAAGCGTATTGAAGAGTGGTTCTGGGAAATTGTGTTCATGGAACTTCATTCCAGCTTGTCAAAAACCAGATCCAAGCCACGCCTTAAACAACTCTTTCCTTGGCGTGCCGCCCGAGCCTTTAGGACAGTTTCTTCTGGCTTTCGTTCGCTTCCGAGTAAGTAAGCTTAAAGAAGACGCCACAACCTCACGAATGGAATCGACTGTTTTTAGGCAGTGAAGTACCGAATGTTGATTCGTGATTATGCTAATTCGTTGGAAAATATCGCAATATAGCAGTACTAGCCAGTTTACGGAGGGAGTGATGTCGAATGTTTAGAAACTGCCACCTTCGGATCGGCGAAGCGCCTTTTACTAGCTGCATGCCATTCAATCCGGAGCTTTTGGCGAGTCTATATGCCTTGCCGCTTTTTGATGAGAAGCCCCTGCGTGCGGCTCTCGAGGGCTTAGGCAACGATGTTCCCTGGTCGGAGAGCTTTGCTATAGCGTCCGAACAGACCACTACTGCTGTGGGTGCGATGCTGCGGCACATCATGATGGCGACGCCCGACCTTGAGGCTACTTCTATAAAATGCGATTTGCTGCCGGGAGAAGGCAGGGCACGCCTTCACCTCGAGGCCCTGCGTAATCTATGGATCAGCGATCAGACCCTCGTTCCGTCGGACCTCGCGACGCTGAAGGCGTTCCTTCATTGCGACGCAAGCGAGGCTCTCCAGTCGTTCAAAATTATCTGGGACCGGGACTCCAACCTGATGACCGCGATTGAGCGCGCGGTATTGGACCGTCTGGAAAGCCACCACGGAACTGTGGGCGAAGACGACGAAGATTTCGTTCGTTTGATTGCTGACCGGAAAGTTGCGCAGGCACCCTCCACACATATAGCTGGTCATGTGCAACGCCATTTTCTTGACGCCGATGCGCCGGCCATGCCCTTGGACGACAGCTTTGCGATCCTTTCTGTCCGGGACTCTCTCCGTGAATGCGAGGCCGCGGCCGCGATCGTGCAACGATGGCTCACAGACGATGCAACCCTTGTGGCCAGCGACATTGGCGTCATTGTGCCGCAAGGCCAGGAATATTGTTTTTACCTGACGGAGGCCTTCGGACATGCGGGCCTGATTGCCTCATCATTGCCTGGCGTCCCTGATCGAAGGAATATTGGCGGCGAGGCCCTTCTGCATTTCCTTCAATGCCGCCGCCGCCCGGCTCCCGCAATGGCGCTCGCATCGCTTTACTGTTCGCCGGTTCTGTGCTTGCCATCAGACGTGGGAACGGCCCTTGCTGCTGCCGTCATGGCCGGGGATTTTCAGCCGAGACTTGCCCAGGGTTTCAGCGGGAAGCAGGCTGCTCTGTTCACTCTCATTCGTTCGCCATCGCCCGCGACCAACGGCCAGCTCAAGGAGCAGATTCGGTCTTTCCAGAGGCTGCTCAGCGAGGAAGAAACGCTCGCAAATGAGGTTGCTGAGGCGAAACAGCAGGCATCGCGCATCCTCGCAGCGCTTGGGTCTGCCGATGATGCAGCGGAAGCGGAACTGGAGAAGGCCATTCAGATGGCTGCGGCGTATCAGGCTGTGCCCTCGGCGAGAGGAGCCTATTTCCTTGGGGGTAGTTCGGTGATGATGAGCCACGAAGCCCCCAGAAGGCAGTTTCGCAAACTGCTAGTCCTGGGCTTTAATGACGGAGCGTATCCGTCACCGCCTGCTGGCAACCCATTCTTCCTCGATAGCGAGGTGGTTTCGATCACCGATGCGATGGGTGTCGAACTCCCGTCGCAGGAAAAACAGCTTGGTGCTGCGCTCGAGCTCTTCACCCGTCAGATCGGCGCTGCCAGCGAGCAAATCGTCGTCCTTCTGTCCGAGCGTGATCGCAGCGGTGGTTCGCTTTCGGTATCGTCGAGCTTGCCGCTGATTTCCCGGCTCGTGGACGGGATCGATGATCCGGAAAAGCTTATTGTCCCGCTGAACTACAGCGAAGGGACGATCTGGGACAGGTTGGTCGCCTGGAAACCCCGACCGGCATTTGATCCCGCGCAGCATACAGAGATCCCAATCCATTACGAGTTTGGCTTCAATCTCCTGGGGCTGCGTCAAAAGGAGGATGGGACGTTTAGAGCCCAGAGTCCGAGCCGTCTTGAAAAACTGCTGGTCAGCCCTTTGGCCTGGCTTCTGGCCGAACTCGGCGCTGAGCATGTTGCATGGCAGCCCGAGGCGCTGGATGTCATGCTACGTGGTTCTCTCGCGCACGAAGTCTTTGAACGCCTCTTCCTGCCGGGCAAGGATCACCCATCCAACGAAGTGATCGAAGCCAGAGTGCCGGAACTGCTGCTGGATCGTATTTTCGCACTAGCTCCGTTCCTGCACACCTCCGCCTGGGCGGTTGAGCGTAACACGCTCGAGGCGGAGATCACCAAAGCCGCCAAGCATTGGTCCATGGTCCTGAACTCCCTCGATGCCGAGATCGTGGGCAATGAGTTCTGGCTCTCGGGAGACCTGTTCGGTCATCCGGTGCACGGCAAAGCCGACTGCTTGCTGCGGCTTCCGAATGGTCAGCCCATCGTCGTGGACTATAAGAAGAGCAGTTCGGGGACGCGCCGCCAGCGCCTTCAGAAGGGATGGGATCTGCAGGTAGATCTCTACCGGCGCATGAGCGTTCGGCTCGACGAGCGCAGCAACGAAGGAGTTATTCGCATTGCCGAGGCGTTGAGCGGCTGGTCGAAGCTCCCGGCAGTCGCCTATCATACGCTCAACGACGGAAATGTGCTGCTCAACGGGATCGACGAATTCGACAGTGCTGAGGTCGAACTTGTTGTGGGCGATATTGCCGAACATGCGCTCGCGCTTATTTCGGCCCGGTTCGATGCCCTGAAAGCAGGTCGTCTCGACACCAACGCCACCGCCGATGAGAAGTTCTTCCAGCGGTCCGCCGCGCTAGGCACCTATGCTCTGGAAGACAGTCCGTTGATCGCCGCGTTCATCCGCGACGACATCACCCCTTCGGTGGCCCTTATGGAACATAAAGATGACTGAACTCTCGATTGTACCTGCCGGGGCAGGGGCAGGAAAAACCCACCACATCCAGGAAACTCTCACTGAGTGGGTGCGGGACAACAAGGTCCGGCCCGAACGGATTCTGGCCGTCACATTCACCGAGGCAGCTGCCGGCGAATTGCGCCAGAGGATACGCGGCGCGCTCATTGCCGATGGCAATCTGCAGGCGGCGCTGGCTATTGAACGAGCCTACGTTTCTACCATCCACGGCCTTGGGCGCCGATTGCTGATTGAGCATGCTTTTGCGGCTGGATCATCGCCGCAGCAACGCCTGATAGCCGAAGACGAGCAGGACTTGCTCATCCGACGCTCGATCGAGGAGAACCAGGCGCTGAGCGAACTTTCCCGTAATTTGGGGGCCTACGGCTATCGGGGCAGCTTTAACTCGGACGACACAGCTGAAGACAGTTTCCGTAAGACGCTGCTCGGCGTCATTGCACTCCTGCGAACGCTTGGACCGCGTGGATACAATCCTGCGATGGCGGACTTTGTAGAGGCGTCGATCAGGCAAGGATATCGTCAGCCAGTCGGTACGGCCAAAGCTCTTGCGACATCGTTGAAGAGAGCTGTCGATGCACTGCTGCTCGCCTTTCCCAGATCTCTCGCTGAGGGGGCGGGAAGCGTTGCAGCTCAGACGGCGTTTCGGGACAATTTCCGTACCCTGAAGCAGGCCGAGCGATTGCTTGCGACGGGTCGGAAAGACTGGAAACTCTGGCAAAAATTGCGCGACCTTCGCCAATCAAAGCGCGGCAGTCCAACGCCCGATGGCTACGATCAACTTGCGGCCGCGGTCATGGCGGCAGCCGACGGATTGATATTTCATCCGGGACCGCTCGAGGATGCCGTTTCTCATGCGCGCGCGCTTGTCGAAGGCGCGCAATCGGCCATGGCCGATTACGAGACCCGCAAGCGAGAACTCGGCGTCATCGACTTCAGCGACATGGTCACGAACGCCGCTCGAATACTCGACGAAAAGCCGGAGGTGCTGAGCGCGATCATGGCCGAGGTGGACTGCGTCATTGTCGACGAATTCCAGGACACCAATCCGATCCAGTTCACCTTTCTCTGGGCGCTGGCACGCCAGGCAAAGCAGGCCCTTATCGTCGGCGATACCAAGCAGGCTATCATGGGCTTTCAAGGTGCCGATCCCAGATTAACGGTCGCGCTCACGAAGCAGTTCGCCACCAGCCCACTCAACAGGAACTGGCGCTCCGATCCGCGGATCATGGATTTCGTAAATGCGCTGGGGCCCTGCCTGTTCGGTGACGATTACACCCTGCTCACCGCTCAGAATGCCGCTGGGCATGACACCGCCCTTGAGTTCATTGAACTGGCCAACAAGCGCGGCGCCCGCTCGGGCGGAAAGCCCCAGCACTTTGTCGCAGATCGGCTTCTGTCCTTGTTGACGGACGATCAGGTGACCATCGTTGATAGACACTCCAAGGCATTGCGAGCTCTGGAGCCCAGAGACATCGCAGTTCTATGTCCCACGCATAGCCAGTGCGAAAACTATGCCGATGCTCTGCGTTCACTCGGGCTGCCAGTCCGGGTCGCCGAAGGTGGCTGGTGGCAAAGTAAGATTATTCAGGCCGCTTGTTTCGCTCTTCGTTTCGCCGTCGATCCTGCCGACCGCCATGCTGCGATCTGCACCGCAACGCTTGGTCCTGGAGCGACGCCACTTCCCGACGCGATAAGGGCGCTTGCCCAACAGGGCCGGATTGACACGCCCGAACTGTCTGCGCTGGAGGATCTTTGGCCAGACTCTCTCGCGACCCCGGTGGACCGCCTGGTCCATCAGGTGATCATGGTTGCAGGGCTTCGGGATTGGTGTGACAGTCTCGAAGACCCAGCCCAGATGAAGGCAGACCTGCTACGGTTCGAGGCTGAAGCGGCCGAATTCATGGATGCTCACCGCGACATGCGCGAAGCGTCAGGCTTCTATGGGCAGAGCGCGAACGTTTTCCTAGGATGGCTCGAAAACAAGATTGGTCTCAAGGGCGAAGATCTCCGTCCCAATCCATCCGGCAGCAAGGTCGGTGGCATCGAAATCGTCACTTGGCACGCATCCAAGGGACGTGAATGGCCAGTCGTGGTCGTATGTGGTCTCGACCACAAGCTTGATCCGAGGGCCGGAACCTTCACCACAAAGTTTCCCGGCTTCGACGATCTTGATCACGTTATCGAGGGGGCAACGCTTGCCTATGCGCCCGAATTTGTGGCTCCTGAAGCGACAGATCGATTTCTCCATGAACTTCACCCGGAGGCCGAGGAAACGGCACGGCGATTGCTTTACGTCGCACTGACCCGTGCGCGTGATCGCCTGATCATCGAATGGCCGCAGGATGACGATAAGGCCGATCCGCCTTTGCCCATCACCGCACGCCGCCTCCTCGACGACGTCTGTGGCATCGAATTACACGGGAACCAGATCAGTGTCGGCGCTGAGGATTTCCCAACCCGCGTGACCGTCTGCGAAAAGGAGATGCCAGCTTCGTTCAATACCGAAACGAAGGTCCACCTTGATGGCTCGGAGCGTGAGCCGAGGTTTGCTCTTGAGCGTCGCCCAGTCGGGGAGTTGACCAGCGTGGTGAGTCCCTCGCGGGCAGTCTCCACCGTCCGGCCCCTCCCTCTTAAGGTTGAAACGAGAGCGGTTGCGCCAGGCGTCCGGATCTCTGGACCTGACCTGACGCTTGCGACCGACAAGGGTACGGCGATTCACGAAGCGCTTCGTATTCTTCTCTGCCGACCGGACTTGCAGCATCGCGTTCGTGAGCACTGCGGGATGGACGATGTTCAAGTGGACCTACTGGCGCAGCAGGCAAGTTCTCTTCGCGAGACCTTGGCCAACCTCGGCTATGCCCGTCTCCACGTCGAGCAACCGATCGATATCACTTTGTCTGATGGCGGGCGTCAGGCCATCATTCTCGATCTCATTGCAGAAGGGGATGATGGCTTCATCATCGTCGATCACAAAAGCGGAGCAGTCGCAGACCATGCGCTGCGCTTTGAAAGCTACTGGGCTCAGTTGGCCGCTTACGTCGATGCTATCGGGGAGAGGGGTGGAAAGTCAATTGATGCCATCGCCATATTCTGGACCGACACTGGCGAACTGACGATAGGATCCGGGATTTGAGGGGCATAGTCTATGCACAGGTGGGGAATATTGGGGCCGGACGAAATAGTATCGGTAAGGCGCGCGCGCACTTTAGGTGTAAGCCAAATTATACGAGAGTATAATGAACTGGCGGTCCCGGGATTGGGGAATGTCTATTTTGGGAAGCAGATTTTGCTTGCTCTTCTTGGTATATGTTTTGGCCAAGAAATGCGGGCTGAAAACCGCAAGTTATCCAATATTGCTGCCGCGAATGCGATTGAAGCCTTAGGCTGTCTTTGGGCTTACAGAGAAACCAGATTTGAATCTAATCCCCGTCTGCGCGGGAGCACAAAACTGCACGGCAATGATGACGGTTTCAAGTCGCTTTCCGCTCCGGGTGCATATGTGTCGCAACCGATGCGAATGGCTACTGGCCAAGCACTTTACGAATTTGGACTGGTTGAAAGCGACGGAAGCAGGCGTTTTAATAGCTACCGGTGCAGCGATATCGGGCGCAAACTTATTGAACTCAGTTATTCATCAGGTCAGGGCAGGCCAGATCCTATCGGACAATTTATAAACTGGGTCCAAGGCAGGTCGATGCGCGGGATGAATCCGTATCTGTTGCCCACTGAGGGATTGAGTAGCGGAGCAGCAAAGTTTTTACTCGAATTGTTGGCTAGCAATAGCACCCATCGGTCCAAATTATTGCGCTGGATGGGCACCCTGCCTGAAACTGGAAAAGTTACATGGTCAATGCTGAAGAAAGCCAATCTGGAGGAGGAGCATTTTGCACAAATCCGGGATGGCGCTAATTTTGTCGCAATGCGCGACGCTGCCATTGCCTTACTTGAGGGTTGTGAGAGTATTATGTCCAACGACGATTTAAAGGCATTAAAGCTATCAAACCTTGCGATTAACACTCTCAAAGTATCTAGCGACAAACTTAAAAATACCGCCAAAACCTATTCTGACGGCTGGAGCCGAATTGATTATAGCTCCAATGAGGCACGGCAGTTTGCAGAGATCTGTATTCAGTCTGATTTGCGTGAGGTTTTGCAACAGCTAGTAAGCAGAGACAACGTGGTACTGCGTTTGGTTGACGATGAAATAAAGCGTGGCCCTGCATTTGATCAGAATTTTTCGCTGAGCGATGATGATGATGATGATGAAGAGACAGCTCTGTTGCAATGGCCGGACAAACTTTCGCCTCGAATTCAGAACCTGTTTGAATTGATGACAGATCTCAAGAGTTCGATTGGTTCATACCAATGAGCGATAACTTAACTCCTTCATTGTTAGGCCTTTTTGATCCGCCCGCCGATATGGTTGGCTCATTCGGATGGGTTTGCGGCTTTTCAGCGACCGAAGGCTTTATGGAAGAAGCCGTTCATCGTTTTTCGATGGCAGGCAAAGCGTCTCGCGCCGCCAACGGGCATATCTTGCTTGGGTTAATGCTCGATCCGTCCAATCACCCCATCGTTCGCGTTCCTGGAGTTGCGCACTTTCCGGCAAATGCTGGCTCAAATGTTAGGAAACGAGCCCGGCTGATACACGCCAAAGTTGCTATTCTACTTTTTCAGGATCGAAATGGGGGAGAAGGCAGAACAATCCGACTTGTAGCCAGTACGGGAAACTGGACTGGGCAAACTGTCGAAGATAGCATCGATCTGTTCTGGAGCTTTGATTTTGCAGTTCAGCAAGATACGGACGAGCAAAAATGTTCGGATCTGACAGCAGCCTGGAGCATGTTCGACTGGCTACTTCAAGGCTATGATCTCAGACTCTTGAAAAGACCTGGACAACCCTTAGAGCTGCAAGAGGATGTCGAACTAGGCAAGATACTAAGGTCAATCTCTCGCAAAAAGCCGCAGGCTCGGTTTATAGACAACCGGTCAGCAAGTCTGCTTTCCATAATTCAAAAGACGTTAAGCGCCAACGAATGCAGACGAAGCGCGCGGCTGGTAATGGGATCAGGCTTTTTCGAGGGCGGCGATAACGAGAATTTACCTAAAGTGCCCCAAAAAATTGTGCAGGCGCTAGGCAAGCACAATCTGGTTGATCAAAAAACCCAGATTGCTTTGGTTGTAAACCCCTTGCAGTGTCAGGCTGTGGCAAATTCACAAAAAGCAATTTTGCAGGAAAATTGGAGAATTTATGAAGGCGGCACTCCCGCTAATTTTGGGCCGCACACGAGGAGCTTGCACGCCAAATTTGTCTTCGGGGGCAGTGCGCCAACTGCGGGCGGGAAGTGTCGCCACAACTGGATATATCTCGGATCCGGGAATCTGACCGGGCCTGGATTTATAAATAAAACCGGCAGCCTCGGTAATCTGGAAGCAGGCGTGCTGCTCATAAATGAGAAATTGGAATGGTCAGGAAATAATTCCGATCTTCAAATAAATCGTCGGCTTCCGTTTGAATGGAGCGACGAGGAGCAGCTGCTTCCAAAATTGAGCTCGGGTGATGCTAGTCCGGATTTTGAAGCCCAGTTTATGGCTTCACCGATCCCATACTTGTTGTGGCATCCCGCGACGCCGGCTGGCGATGCTCAGCTCGAGTGCCCCCGTGAAATCTCGATTACCGGCGTAGAGCTGATAACTGGGGAGGCCAAGTCAGCCACAATATCTTCTCTTGGTTGGTATTGGAAAGGCGACCAGCCTTCTTACGTCAGGATCAAAGCGGCAGGTGTCGAACATGAGATACCGGTCGTTGATCAGTGCGGAAGAATTGCGACCGGAATTCTGCCACCTGTGTCGCTTGACGAAGCGATTGCCAGGTTGGAAAGCTTTCCGGTTTTAGCGCCCGATGAAACCGACGTTGATGAAGACGGTCTGGAAATTCGAGACGGTCGTGAACTTTCTTGTACCAATGATTGGAAGCCTTTGGCAGCCATTGGAAGCATCAGGCCGATGGTTCAGGCTTTGGAGCGGATTGCGGTGATCCAGTGTGATGTCAATAAAGAGCAATGGTCCCTGTGGTGTCAGCGGTTAGAAACTGTTTTGATCGATATGGCTGGCAGCAGCTTTGTTAGAGATTTCGTGCTTTTAGAGACCGGACTTGATCCACTTACCATCCTATCAGAAAAATCGTTCCGCCCGGTCTTCGCCGAACAAGACAATGCCACGGAAGGCAAAAGATATGTGAAAATGATTGGTCGAGTTAGAGCCGTGTGGGAGCTGGAGCAATTTGCATTTGGGAGCCTAGAATGACACGATTCAGTGGTTGGGAGTGTGTCGCAGAAAGACTTTTCAAGTTTGCCGAGGAAGACGGCTATGACTTGGGCAACGTAAATTTCCTCAATCCGGGTCAGAGGCTTAGCTTGGAAGTAATTGCTCGGCGTTTACCAAAGCATGGGATCATCTTAGCCGACGAGGTAGGAATGGGTAAGACACGCATTGCTGTTGCTCTGGCGCGAGCGGTCACGTCATGCGGCGGTAGGGTGGCGATCGTGGTGCCACCGGGCCTTGCCAATCAATGGACTGCCGAACTGCGTAGTGGCAAAGTAGAGACTCAGGGCGAAACACTACGCAGCATCTGGAGTTTTTATAACTATTGGAAAGATGGCAGGGCCGAAGATAATTCTTGGGCTGGAAGCGAGGTTCAGATTATTTCGCAGAATTTTGCGAATTGGCAGAATAGGGCTAATGGTAACGATGAGTTAGCCCCCCAAAATTTGCTACTTCCAGCGCTATACGCAATTTACCACAGCAAGTTTCGAAGTCCTCATCATCCGAATTCGGAAAGTCATTGGCCCTCAAATTGGCACCGATATACTCTACGAGCTGCTACAAGCATTGCTCGCTCTATAGGCAAGCGAGAACTTCGAAAGATAGCTGAATCTGGCAATTTCCGAAATTGGAAAAAGCAATCTAGCTATGAAAAACACAGTGATACTCGGAGGACACTGCACCAAGCCATTGGGCGTGGCTTAGGTAAATTCGATCTTGTCATTATTGATGAAGCCCACAAAAATAGAGGCAGCTCTGGAAATTTGTCAGTTTTGCTGAATGAGATTTTATGGACAACATATGGTTCCAGGCACCTGGGTATGACGGCCACCCCCGTAGAAATTGATCTGCATCAGTGGACGCAATCTCTCACTAGGGTTGCACTGCACTATGATGTTATCAAACGAGATATTGAGCCTGCAATTGAGAGCTATGCCAAAATCGTGACAGAATTGCGAACTTGTTGGCGAACAGATGATACCATTGTGGGGAAGTACAAGCACGCCGCAAAGGCCTTTGAAGATGCGCTATCTCCATATCTGCTACGCCGTGATAAACGTGAAGATCCTGTTGTCGGAGCGTTCGCGTCGTTGGCTGACCATAGTGAGCAAAATGGCTTGGATTACCGAAAAGTCGAACCGATAAAAGTTGAATTCAAAACATTAGAGGATGACTGGAAAAAGGCAGTGGTGGCAGCCGAAGCGCTTTCATGCATGGCGCAAAGCGACCAAAGCGTAAAGCGGTTGCGTCTCACAATAGGCAACGGACACGGAATTGCCAACATTATGGGTTCTTTCACAAAATCTGATATGGATGAAGCCCAAGCGGAGGAGGATAATTACCAAGATAGCAAATTAGAGCAAATTGGTTTGCGTAGGTATACTTCCAGCAGCGAAAAGGAGCAGGGAACAAAAACCATGCACCGGTCTGCGTTTTGGAAAAATTTATGTCTGAGGGCGGCTGGCACGAATGATCCTGAAATAGCACTTTTGAGGCATCCAGCAGTGAAAGCTGCCGCTTGCGCAATCAACGCGCTCCCCGAAGATGAAAAAGTTCTTGTATTTGGTCGTTTCACAGCGCCAATCAGGGCGCTTACTCTCCTGCTCAATGTCCAAGCCATAATTCATAGCGTAGACGAGAATGGGTTCTGGCCACATGCCGATCTAACCGACATGGAGCGACGCGCATTTCGCGAGCTGTACCCCGCAAGATGCCTGAACGAGTTAACCGAGCAACTTCAAAAAGGCATGCGTAATTTTGAAAATCGGCGCGGCCGGGTCAAGAGGTTTCTTGAACAAAAGTCCACAATAGCGGAGCTAAAAGATTCTAGCTCAGCGCAAGATAGGAAAATTGCTGAGATACTTGGGCTTTCCGCACAGACTGACACTTTTTCCTCGCTTGTAAGAAACGTGGCTGAGGCACTAGCGAATGAGGAGAGTGCGGAGGAGAATTCTAGGATTTTTTCTATCCTGCATGAAATTATCGATCCGATGCTTGCTGCCGATGACAATGGCGATAACGAACAAGATGATACGGACGAATTTGCCAAAGAGATATGGGAGAACCTGTCTGAGCAGCTGGAAGCTGAATATGGTGATGGAAGTAGCAACGTTCCGCGATCAGCATATGCTCGCATGCTCGTCGGCGGGACCGCTTATACTTCGCGTAAATACTTGCAGGCTGCGTTTAACAATACGTCACGATATCCGCGAGTACTCGTAGCGCAGTCTCTGGTCGGCAGAGAAGGCCTGAACCTTCACACTGCATGCCGGACGGTCATACTTTTGCATCTTGAATGGAACCCGGGCGTCGTCGAGCAGCAAATCGGACGGGTTGACCGTATTGGAAGTCGGTGGGCTGAGCTCTTAGAAAAACACCAGTCACACTCGGGCGATGAACTTCCCCGGATTAACGTACGTCCCGTCGTATTCGAGGGGACTTATGATGAGGGTCATTGGTCCGTTCTGCAGACCCGATGGCAAGACTTACGCGCCCAATTGCACGGCGAGGTTATTCCTCCCAGTGAGCGTATCGGCTTGACTGCGGAGGAAATGGCGAAAGTTAAATTGTTAGAGGGATACGCTCCGAACTTCTCGCCTTTCCGTGGGAGAAAAATAGGCTGATTAAATCGTACTAAACGCTAACATTCGAGAGTCATTCAGAATGGATAGAATAAAATAAAAATTGCGGGTGTCCGTCGACAGAACTTTTTCCACTGATGGCTGCGTAAATTAGCGGAGCATGGCTAATCGTTACTACAAATTCAGTCTGCTGGCGCGGATCCAGGTGGCGCATAAGTCACTGTGCACTGACGCCGGTCATTGTAGAGTGCTTCTACTCCGCGACCTATTGTGAGCTCGTGACGCTTTATTGCACCACCCGCGTGCCGAACATCCACTTCAATGAAGCGATCATGGAAATCATCGGCCCTTGATCGCTTGCTGCGGCGTGAAAGAACGAGCCTTGGCGGAGAAGCGCCAAAGAATGTGGCATATCCCGATCCAAATTCTCGGCGACTCGCACCATCATCAATATCACCTTCGGCTTCAGGTGCATATTCGATGAGCACGCTCTCAAGGGTGCCAGCGGAATCTCGGAGCGCCCCTAAGAATTGAATTTGGGAATTGCGCGCTGAATAAGACGCTAGAGCGTAAGGATCTCGGATTGTGACCTGCGTAATGTGTCGACCAGCGAACAACGCCAAAATCTCGCCAGTGGGCCGCGGTTCACCTGGGCCTCTGCGCCAGAGCTTGATCTGTGCATCGGCAACGGCTTTGGGCAGCGAAAGTACAGGACGGCTAGCGTCTTTTTCAGTTTCCTCAGCAGATTGCTCGTTTGCGGCGGCCACTTCATTTTCAGAAGATTTCTCGCTGGGCACCCTAGTTCTTTCACCCGTCCTGTGATGCTCAGCTTTGGGAGGAGCACCAGCTGCTTCGGTGCTTTCAGCCGCAGCGCGATCGGTATCGACGTTGGAAGTAATGGGTTCTTCCACAGTTTCTTGATTAATCTGCCGCTCGAGAGAGACTTCGCGGAACAGATCGCCCAGCTCGCCATCACTTGCATCAGGCGGGAAGAATAGGTCGCGGGTTAGTTTACGCTTGCGCTCGATAAGGGCATTGAGGCGAAGATCGAAGCTGGAGGGGGCAAGGTCGGGGTCAGGATGAACCGCCATTGGTAGGTAAACATGGACATCCTGCGTCTGTCCAATCCGGAAAACCCGGTCTGTTGCCTGATCTTCCACTGCTGGGTTCCACCAACGTGATAGATGAATGACATGGTTAGCTGCGGTCAGTGTCAGTCCGACGCCGCCAGCCTTGGGCGATAGGATCATGACATCAAAAATGCCGGCACGCGCCTGAAATGCTTCGACCAACGCTTGGCGTTTGTGGCCAGGGACGCCGCCATTGATTTTGGTCGGCTGGCTCCCAAGTTTAAAGCGGTCTTGGATCAAACCGACAAGTCGATCCTGCATGGCAAGATCTTCGACGAAGATGAGCGCTTTCTCCTTCGCCTGTGAAACAGTTTCGAGGATCGTAAGTGTCTGGGCGAGGCGAGCAGAATCCTGTGCGTAGTCGTCTAGGTCGTCCGGAGCCAGACGAGGGTCAATCGGGTGAAGCGAGATGCCGCGCATGTTTGCGAGAGTCGTCAGCATTCCGCCTTTACCCAGAGTTCCAGCCGCGCCAGCGGCAGCTGCCCGAATGACCAGGTCTCGGTAGGCGCTGGCTTGTGCTGGCGGCATGTCCATTTCAAGTGCATGCACGGTTTTCGTAGGCATACCGTCGAGCACTTCGCCTTTCATGCGGCGCAGCATGTAGGGCGGGCGGCCTTTAATCGGATCGGTCAGTTGGCCTTTGAGGCGGGCCAGAGCCTCTGGATCATCCGTTGGATGCCGCTTTTCAAAATCGCGGCTTGCCCCAAGAAAGCCAGGTGCAATAACGTCCATAATCGACCACAGGTCCTGCAAGCGGTTCTCCACGGGGGTACCGGTCATTCCCAGCGTAAAATCAGCATTGAGCGATTTAGCGGCCCGGGTCATCTGGCTGCCTGGGTTCTTCAACTTCTGAATTTCATCATAGATGATCAAACCGAAGCGCGTTCTCGCAAAGCTAAAGTGATAATCGCGCAGGGTTTCGTAGGTTGTCAGCACCACTCCTGCATCCCGCCAATTGGCGGCATCAAGGGAAGCTTTGCCGGTTTCGATATCGCGAGATCCGAAACTATCTTCATCGCGAAGAAGTTTAAGATTACTTCCAAATGCCGGGACAAGGTGGCCCAATTGAGGATCGTGAAGGTGTTTTTCTATTTCAGCGCGCCACGTCCCGAGGAGGCCGGTAGGCGCAACGATCAAAAACGGCGCGCGCGGTCTTACACCTGTTGCTTGGTCATGCTGCAGCCAGGCCATGAACGCGATCGCCTGGATCGTTTTTCCAAGGCCCATATCATCAGCTAGAAGAGCTCCTGGCCGGCCGGCCAATGCATTGTGTGCGAGCCATGTCAGGCCTTCTTCCTGGTGCGATTTAAGGGTTGATTTCAGGAGTGCAGGGTTCCCGATCGGTGGAGAAGTTTCTTCATCAAGGTTATCGGTCAGGCCAAGCGGTGCGTAGTCGACCTCTTCGAAGTTGTCGTGAACGACCAGAAAGAGCTTGCCCTGGGTAGCTGCATCCCATTGTCCATCGTCTGCATCGGGATCGGGTCCGTCTGCGAGATTGGGGTCTTCGGAGAACGGCGCTAGGCTTGCAAGCGCTGCTCGGCTTTGTTCATTGACCGGTAATCGTTGCGGCGGAGGAGGGCCTTCCTCATCGGCTGGCTCAAGTAATCCTTCGACGTCAGCGTCGGGCTGGTTGGCCTGCGCTGCATCTTCAATACGGCGAGTTACTTCAGCGACATTCTTGGCTGGAAGCGCAAAATAGTCCTCACCTACGCGCAGACCGAACTTCTCCGGAATCCACTTGTTCTTCTCGGAAGGGACAATCCAAGGCAAGACAGGCGCGCGCCAAATATCAACTCCTGCAACACGGGCAGAAAACTGTTCCGTATCAATGAAGAGATTTTCGAGATCAATTTCTTCTGCCTTCTCCTCTCCCAATGCCTCCCGCATAACTTTGCGCGGATTGAGAATGAAGGAGCGGCGCTGATCCTCGGGCGCTTCCTGCAGCCGGCGTACAACGTTGAGTGCTGGGCGCAAAGAGGGATCAATGAATAAATATTCGCCGTTCTGGAGAACGTAAACTGGGCGCGCCTCTGCTTCGCGTCGGAAACGGTCGTTGGCGAAGAGCTTTTGCGCAGAAGGTGCAAGGATGCTGTCTGCATCTTCGTCGAGAGTTTCTCCACCCTCGCCAGCGTCGGAAACCGTACGAGCACTGAAGAGAACGGGATCAAATTCGGTGCGGTCGGGCGTAAGTGTCTTTAGTTTGAGTGAAAGGCTTGCGGCGTAGTGCACGCGCAAATCTTTAAGATAGGCTTCGCTTTCGATCGGGAGTTGGGGGTCCTCAGGCCAATGTTCGCGTAATTTGGCAAGCGCTTCAAAGCGGTCAGATTTATCGAGTGCACGTGTGAGGGGCTCAGCGGCATTATGGAGCGACCAGAGGGGCTCCGGAACGCGCCGAGGTCCGCTGTCTGTATCGAGTATGGCACCGCGAAGCTGGAACCGAACCGGCTGTCCGCCAGGGCGAACCCATCGAACAGAAAGGCGGAAATTGTCCTGATCAATACGGTTTTGCGCTCGCAGATCGAGCGCCAAAGGTGTCGGCGCTGGCAGGCCGAGAAGCGTCGCAGTGCTCGCATTGAGCGAGGCGACAGCTTCTGGGGCCAGTCTCAGATGTGAATCGGTAATTTGTGCGGTAGGTAAAGCTTCATCTTGACCGTCATTCGCGGACAGCAGGGATGAAATGGCAGCTGTGGTATCTGGGCGGAGGTTTGGCCACTGCGCTGTTGGTATAGGCTTGCCCGCCTCTTCGAGCGTGACGATCAAGTCGTCGCCTTCTTCGCGCCAGCCAAAGGCGGCCTGTTCACCCTTCCGGAACGGGTTTCTAAACAACTTTTGGACTCCATGCTGGCTTGGGGGAAAAGAAGACGCGACCTTCGATGATCTTCGCTAGCCGTCGCTGCCAGGTGTAGGTCCTCGGCGAGACATGGCTTTCCTGGATGGGAGCATTGTAAAGCGTACCGTACCTATAACTGTCCTTGAAGAGCGAGGGAATTCCTCTCTGTCCCCGTTTCCAGACTTGGTATTTGGCCGAATGGCTCCAATCGACGATCGTTAGATCGCCCATTTGTAGAATGAGAGCTGCGTGCTGAGGCGATTTATCATATTGCTTACCGAAAGCGGTAAAGGACTTATCGCCGGTTTCTCGCGCTGTTTTTCTGGCCAGCCGAGCGCCGTCGTCACCGAATGCAACCCAGGCAGCGTCAATGCCGGGAGCCGATCCGTCGCTGAGTAGATAAGACATCCAGAAAGCGCGGCGATAGGACCACATGAGTTTTGAGGCGTGATCGGGCATGAGTCGATCGACAATATCGAGAAATTGAAGAACTGACGCGCGTGTCAGCCAGCGCACGAGCACGGCATAGGCACCAGGAGCGCGGTCCATGACCGTGCGCCAGCGTCCGGGATCGGCGCGAGGGTCGCCCCCACCAAAGCGTTCAAGCATTTCGAGAAGCGCTGATTTATGTGCTTCGCTTGGCTCTTCCACTTCCCATGGTGTGAGGCTCGCTTCAACGAAGTCTGGCCATGCACGTTGGTAGCCAAAATCGCCGTCTTCGTCGCGTGCCCATTCGATAAGTTTGCGCTGCCCGGATACCGCTTCCTGGCCTTTCATCCGTATGACTAGATGACAGGCAAAGCGGAAGGCCGCTTCAGCAAGACCACCGAACCGCCGGCCAACTGTATCGAGCCCCGCATCTTGGAATACTCTCTTTGGCGATTCTTTGCCTGCCAGGATCAGGCGCGCTAGGTTTTCTGGCGCGCGAGCTGGGTCCATGAGTGAGAATTCAGATATCTTGGCAGGCCACACATCGCCGTCACGCCAAGGCCAGCGAGCGGTCATTTTCTCAAGTCTGCGCGCAAGACTCAGGATTGTCTCACTTTCGTTATCGAATCCATCAAGGTATGCGTCGATCACGGCAAAAAAGGCTGCCCTGCGCTTTTTACGTTCAACTTCTTCGAGCAGGCGTTCGAGGACGGCTTCGTTTTCGGCTGGCGCAAGTGGTGGATGGAGAACCGCCTGGCAACCGATGCGAAGATCACGCCTAGAAAGATTATCTTTGGAATCGGTCTTTGCCCAAGCTGCGATACGATGCTGGAGATCTCCGATTTCCTCTGCTTCGATGAAGCTATCGCTGCCATTATACTGAATCTGGGAAACGGCGCGGCGAAGCTGTGCAGGCTCTGTCGCACCAATACGCATGCGCGCGACCAAAAGCTTGGGATCTGCAGCGAGGTTGGCTAGGTGAGTCATTCGTTCTCTAACCTTTCCTCGAGAACCTGTCTGGTTTCACCGGAGTCTGGCGCCATCATTATCAAGCGCAGGTCGATCCGTCGGTTCTGTTTTTTCCTGTCCTCTTCAGTACCATGTGATTCTGGTACCGGGCGCTGGGGCCCATAGCCGCTCACGCTAAGTATGGGCTCGCATCTCGTCCGCTTGGGTGAGCAGAGCTTGACTAGGTCAGGCTGTAGCTCGGTCAGTGCTCGGAACGTGTTAGTCGCGCGGACCACTGAAAGATCCCAATTATCTTTCAATGCTCCGTTACCGGCGAACCGGTCGCTGTCGGTATGGCCTTCAATATAGACCGATTCTATTTGATGCTTTTTGGAAGGGCATGAAGAGCTTCTTTTAAGGCCCGTAGTGTAACATGGAAGAACGTCATGGAGCGCATCTGCGAGATAGCCCACATTTACGCGACCTTCAGGCTTGAGCTGGTTCTGACCACTATCGAACAGGATCGAGTCCGGCAAACGCAGGATGCCGTTCTCGCGGTCAATTATGACCGGTACGCCTTTGTCCTTTAGAGTTGCCTGAAGCTGTTCGAGGATTTCGGTTCGCGTCTGGTTGGCTCCAGTTAAATTCTCTGTGACTTGCTGAAACTGGAGGGCAAAATACATGAGTAGGATGATGAAGATGAACACTAGTCCAACCATGAGATCGGTCATGGAAACAAAGTAGTTTTCTTCCTCTGCAACGGGCTCATGGACTTCCTCGAAGATCATTCAGCCGCTTCCCGCATGTTGCGCGATTCATCGACATACTCATCAAGAGATCCTGCATATTCCTCGATCTGCGTCATCATGTTTCCAAGCCGGCCGACTGCAGATGCCATTTCTCGATCGGTTTCTTGGGCAAATTTCCGGAATTGTGTCAGGCTGTCGCCTAGCGTTTCCGCCAGTTTGTCGGTCGCTTCTGAAAGCGCGCGATCCACGCCTTCGAAACGGGCACGATAGTCGCGCCAAGCCTCTTCAGCGGCTTCCTGTGTTCCGCGGATCGATTCTGCAAGGGATTTCATTTCACTGAGCGCGTGGGAATCCGCTACCCGATCTGCTTCCACTGTGTCGGCGACTCTTGTGGCGGCCAGATTGACCGCTCGAGCGGCTTCAGCGACCGGACCGGCAGCATTTGCAAAACCCTGAGCGGCTTCGCTCATTGAAGATGCAACGATTCTCGCGCTGTCGGTGACCTTTCGCATGGCTTCTGTTGTTTGCTCGGCCTTGTCGCCCGTTTGCGCGAAGCCTGCTCCTGCCCGTTCGACCTGCTGAGCAGCTTCGGCTACAGCCTTGCTGAGATTTCCCGTGGTTTCGCGGAGTGCTTCACCTGATTCTTCGATCGCAATGCGGAATGTCTGCTGGCTTGCCTCAACGCCGCTCTTGAGTGCGTCCCCAACTTCCTTCTGCATCGTACCAGCTGCTTCGGTTCCCGCTGTCTGCAGCGCAGTCAGCATTGTGGTTAGCATGTCGTTTGAGCGTGCCTGTGCATCCTCAACCCCGGCCATGATGTCTGCAAGCGCTTTCTGTTGCGCGGCGTTTGTCGCTTCACCCTGTTCGGTAATCCGTGTGCCCATGCCGTCGACCTGACCGGTTAGACGATCAAAGGCTTCGCGGATGTCGGAAGCTGCCGTAGCAAAATCTTCGCCTGCCAGACGAATCTGTCTCGCCGCATCATCGCCAGAATTTCCGACTGATTGACCTATCGCATCCAGGCGCCCGCGAAGATCACCCAATGTCTCGCTGAGTCCCCGTAACTGCTCGCCGCTGACCTTCTCGATAGCTTCTCGCGCGCCCGCGCCAATTCCCTGCGTAACCGAGGTCATGTTATCGTTGAGCTGTGTCAGTGACGCCGCCACGGGTGCGATGGCTTGGGTAAACTGGGCGCCAATCCTCTCTGAGAGTTGCAATGCTACATCGGTGTTAAAGAATTTTAGCTGATCGCGCTGTTCGCGAAGGACCTCGAGCTGTTCAACGGCAAGTCTCTGAGGCGAAACATATAGAAGTCCTCGCTCCAGCAGTTCGCAGATGAGATCGGTTTCTCTACGAATTTTATGGCTTAGATTATATTCGGTGAAACGTAGCCAGATCGATGCCCCTAACCCCGCGACAGAGGTAAAGAATTTTGCTCCGGCAACAGTCAAAAGATGTTCAAGCGATAATTTTGCTTCGCTGATATCCTGGCCCATGTTCTGGGCAGCCGTGTTGAGGGCCACGATCAATCCAAGGAAGGTCAAGATAAGCCCAGCGCCAACGAAGATGTTGGAAGCGAATGTTAATACTGTGAGCTTTGGCGCTGCTCTGTTGAAGAAAGCGCTGGGCCGACTGGTATTGCGGATCGGTGCGGCGCTTTCATCTACCATTGATTCCTGGAACTCGCGCCAGGCGAGCACTAGATTGTGGGCACCTTCATGATCAGTGGTCATGGCGCTCGATACGGAAATGTAGTTTTCGGCGAACGATTGTCTTTCAGCGACCGGATCGTTATCCGAATTAAGGGCCGACCGAAGAGTTTCAACCCTTTCTCTTGCGGCAACGAGATAAGGACGGACCCTGCGCGTTGCTTTATACCGCACGTAGGCGGCCGCCAAGAACATGATGGGTAGAAGGACGAAGGGTGCAACCCACCGTTCGCCGTATACATAGTCCAATAAACCCATCAACACGTCGAGTATTCGCTCGAAAACTTCGTTCATTTTTCCCCCCGGGATCAGGTAAAATTCGGAAGAATAAACCTCAGAGTTATTCACGAGCCTTTTACCGTCAAGTCGTTACTTGTCATCTAAGTGGCTGGAAAAGCAAGAGTGAATCGGGATTTTATGCTCTATCGGCAAGCAGACTCAGCAGATTTACAATCTGCCTAGATAAACTTGTAAGATCAGCCAAGTCGAATGTTGCCGCAAGTGTGTGTCCCGGCTGGGGGCAATTCCATGACAGTTGGTAGTTCCAGCCCTGCGCTTCACGCAGTTGTGTTACGGGGAAAGAAGTATGAACCTTGGACGCTCCAACCACTGTTGCTAAATTTTACAAAGGTTCAAATCCGCAACGACTCAGAAACTCAAAAATCTCATCATAGACTTGCGAAGGACGAGTGTGATCATTTTGATCTCCTTCAGGAACGAAGATCACAAGGCCTTGGCGGGCCCTGGTAAGTAACACTCTATACGAGTTTGCAATGTATGATTGCCTCTCTAGATTGTTGACTGCTTGCCACTGCGATCCGCGAAACTGGAGCATTTTCCAGCCCCCGTTGATTAAGCGAAGATTGGCATCCCAGCACAAACAAGCCCAATCAAGCTCGAGCCCTTGGACGTCAAACTCGGTTGCTGCATCTTCTAGAGCATCTGAAGACCGAACATCGCCGACATCCGCGAGAAACCATTTTTCTGGCTCGATCTTCGCTTTGACAAATATACCATGAGGCTTGAGACGCGCAGCATTTGAAGATGCCAGGAGGCCTGCTCGTTCGGTTCCTCGCCTTTGAGACCTGAGCCATTCTCTAGCTTTGCTGAGATCTCGGGTTATCAATAACGGGTAGCCTGGAAGCTCCTTATAAACTTGCTTCGCGGCAACATGATCGCCGTCGATCACATGTCCGATAAAATCTGATAGTTTCTCCGCCCGGAATGACCTGATTGAGGTTGCCAGGTGGAGAGAGGGCGCGCGGACCTGACCTGGCAGTGTGATGTTGGTTTTTAGCGCGTCAGGAATATGCGCTTCCCAATGAGGGAACGATCTTTCCAATGCTCGGAGCCATTCATCTATTCCCGCCTCACCAGTATTGATCTCTTGCCCGCCGCCAACCAAGCAGACGATCGCGCACCAGTCTGCGTGACGGTCCATTACGCTGAGCAAGAATTCGGGTTCAGACATTGAGAACCCTATCTGTCCCTTCTTCTGCTGCATGAACTTTGACGTTTGCTCGACATCCCAGGCTCGCTGAGCTTCATCGAAGACCGCGACCTTCTCATCCGGCGGGAGGTCTGAAGCGAGTGCGTCATCACGAAAGTGATGAATATTTTGAATGAAGGCGGACGCTCTCCTTTTTTCCAAGGTCTTCGTTGTTGGGGTTTCGTTCGCCTTTGCTTGAGCTACGGCATCCAACGCAAGAGCTTCTCGAAGCACGTCAACTAGTGGGCCATTGCCTGAAAGGAAAACGGCATGTTCGTCTGAATGCGAACGCTGCCGCGCCGTGGCAAGGTTGAGGCCAGCAAGTGTTTTCCCAGATCCGGGGACCCCGGTGACAAAGCAAATGATTTTCTTTTTCTGATCTTTGGCCTCCTCGATCGCCGCGGATACGTAGTCCGCCGTTTTTGTAAGGTTCTCAGCGCCGGCCTCGGAGCGAGAGATCTCTTCGACATCGTGGCCACTGTACAAGGCTTGCGCCGCTTCCACGATCGTCGGTGTGGGCCGATATCGGCCGGCTAACCATGCAGTTGGATCAATAGGGTCAACACCGCCCCAGGTCCGGCAGATGCGGTCTATTGTTGGAGCAACTTCATCCGCATTAACTGACAACGGTTTTGCAAGACCATCGTCGTCCCATTCGGGATCGGTACAGTTTCCACCAGCCGCTTTAGTCGCTACTAGTATGGGAATAATCCGCCGTTCGTGGCTTGGTTCGTGGAAATGCTTGAGGTCGAGGCCATAACCATAGGTCTGGTTAAGGCTGGAGCGATCATAACTTTCCGATCCAACCTTATACTCGACCACAAAAACAAGCCCCGACAGCAAGATGATCAGGTCCGCCCTGCGTCCCATCCTCGGGATAAGAAATTCCATCGCGAAATATGCGTCTGGCAAATCTCGTGCGAGTTCACGCAAATGGCCGATTTGGTAATTCCACGCTGAGCGTTGAGCGGGTTCTACTGGGAACGAGAGTTTGCCTGAAAGTTGGCCATAGAGTTCAGTATCGCTGGCGTCGCTGACGTTTGAGGCGGCTATAGAGACAAAGGTACGGTGCATCTTTCATGAATGTCCCATTCCCAGGAAAGAGGCAACGCTTTCAAACACCTCGAAGATTTTAAACTATGTCGATCTGGCGTATTCGAAATTTCTATCCCCCTCCCGGTCATTGGCTTAGAGTCGAAAGACGGCCCTCGACCGTGTTGTCGGATCCCAGTTACTCTGAAATGCTTCGGAATAGGGAGGGTGCGTCCGAACCATAAATCTTCGGTTGAGGGCCATTTTGACTGCAACGCCGGCCGGTAATCCAGATTCTGCTGTCCTACATAGAACAAATGTAGAACATAGAGTTCTCCGAATCATGGAAGACGTGTCCTATGCTAATCATCGACAGTGCAATCGTGGCAGCTTTTGCGGCAGTTATAGCGAGCATATCCTCGCTCATCTGGGCATTGCGCCGTAAACCATGAGTTATGTCTCCGAAGACAGGCTCGTCTAGATGGCACTGGTGGTGCTCGAAGATGTGTTGGAGCAGTGCGGAAGCCGTAAAGATAATCTGCAATCGCGTAGCATTGCGGTTTGCCTTGCTTATCTTGCGACACGGCGGCCGGTCGCCCGATGGCCGTTCGATGACTTCTGGACCTATCTAGCGGATCTTGACCCAATCCGGCGTTCGGCCAATCTCAACCGCTGCATCAATGCCATCTGCCGTCAATTGAAGACCACGCGGCCGGAGCGAAGTGCATGCCAAAAAAATGTGGAAAGGAAAAAGCGATAGGCATATCGTCTCAATATGCTGAGTCACGAAATCAGACAGCGACTTCAATCGATGCTCATCTATGTCGGGGCAACCCTCGAGTGAAGTATCTGCCTAAACTCGCGCGTATTTGGCGACGTACGGGGTCTGTCCGCAACGTTTTGACCAGCCGCCGACTACAAGGTAGGGCCGGATAATGATGATAAGCGTGTACCTCGCTTTAGCGAGTTCTGTAGTTCCGGCCGGTCAGGCCTTCGAATGCACTCCAGTCGCTGTGTGGGACGGAGACGGTCCTATATGGTGCGCGGAAGGACCGAGAATCAGATTGTCTGGTATAGCTGCACGCGAGATTGATAATAGCTGTAGGACCGGACATCCTTGTCCCAATGCAACCGGCATTGAAGCAAGAGAGGGACTGGTTAAGTTGCTTGGCCGGCCGACTGGAATTGGGCCCCATGGTCACATTCAGATAAAGGGACCGGTATTGTCTTGCCAGTCATTAGGCGGGGCAGGGGGCAGCCGAACAGCTGCTTGGTGCAGTTCGGCTGAAATTGGCGATGTTTCTTGTGCTATGGTCAGTAGCGGCCTCGCCCTGAAATGGCAGAAATATTGGAAAAGCCACCGATGCTAAATTTGAGAATTCTGGTTTTAGGCCTGCTGTTGCCGCTCGGCGGTGTTTCGTTGCCGGCTGGAGCGCATGGCGGAGGCTTAGCTGCGGACGGTTGTCACAATGACCGTAAAAACGGCGGGCGGCACTGTCATGGCGCTAAGTCTGGACCTGTCCGTGCCAAGTCCGGCGTCAGTGATTATTATCCAAATTGTACTGCCGCCCGTGCTGCCGGTGCTGCTCCGGTGAGGAGAGGTCAACGGGGCTATGGTTCGCATCTTGACCGTGACAATGATGGAGTTGGATGTGAGTGATTCAATACTATAAAAGCTGGTGCACCGTGATATTTGGTTATGGAAATTTGTCGTCGAGATCTCGTTGGAAAGAGCGCCAATTCCATACGATTGGAGAAATATTGACATGAGCGAGAAGGTCAAAAAAACAATAGGTTGCGGTATTTCAGAGCGGTCAGTAGACCAAAGCCCCATTGACCTCTCTAGTGCTGAAGGAAACGAAGAGCTTAAGAATTTTTTCATGCGGCAAGGTGAGAAACGTGACAGACCGTGGTCGTTACATAAAGAGTTAATCGAGTCCTTCTCCATTAGATATGCGGAAATTCTAGAATCTGCGATGTCCAAATACCCCGATCCACCCAATGATGGTTCGGTTGACGATCGTGCAAAGTATGCAGTCAACGCGAACGCTAGGGAGCAGCGGTTCTTCAGGGCTCGCGAGATGGAAGGCTGGTATGTCCGATATATCACTAAACTAGCGAGCGCGGTCGAGAAAAACGTGGCGGATGATGCAGTCTGGGACGCAGCGGCAAACTGCATCGATTTGGGTATGCTGATCAGCGAATTTGTAATTTCCAGTGAGTGGAATGAACACGCTATCTATGGACGGACGCAAAAAGAACAAGATTTAAACCGTGCTGCAAATGCGCGTGGCTGGTCATCCGAGAAGCGAACCGAATGCTTTGAAAGGCATTTTATGAATGGAAAAAATTCGGCCTGCCCAACCAAAGAAGCTGCCTACCAATTGGTTGTCGATGAAGAGTGCATCGACAATGTTCCGCGCACGATCTCATTGAGCCAAGTAAAAACAGACATCCTTGAGTATAAGAAAACTCAAAAATACCGAGATAAATTTGGATGAAGGTTTGGACTGCTAGTGGACAGTCCAGAAAGCGTCCTATTACTGAGTAGCCCTTCTTAATAAAAGGGAACTCAACGCATGAGCCAACACGCGAACAAAAGCCCGTTCTTAAACCAGATCGAATTGAGCCGACGTTGGTTCATATCACCCCGAACATTGGAACGTTGGCGATATGAGCGTAAGCTTCCGAGCTATATCAAAATTGGCAATCGAGTGTTGTATCGTCTTGAAGAAGTCGAGCGGTGCGAGGCATTAAAGGAGAAAAATGGTGAACCTTGGTGACCGCTTCAACTATCAGCTTGGCTGTGGCAAATTATCATGTCGAGCACCTGGAAGGTCCCGCAAAGCAAGGTATTAAGGCATCCGAGAGTTTCTCTCAGAATGCCAAACATGGGGCATTAGATTGGTCACGCAAAATCAATGTCGGCAACTCTCGCGCTCGACAAGTGCTGATGGTGATGTCGATCGCGGGTAATTTGTCGCATAACGTCTTTATGGCGCTTGGAACGATCAAGCAAGAGACGGAGTTAACGTTAGCTACCATCCGCAAAGCCATTCAGCAGCTTCTCGATATCAATGCGATAACAGAAATGCCATCGAGAAGCGGCGGCGTCCGGAGGTTCCGTATTAATGTTCATTACGTTGATGGGGTAGCAAGTTTGCCGGGATCCTGTTTACGTAGGGAGGGGGCTAGCAAGTTTGCTACCCAGAATCTTAATGAATCTAAATCAATAAAAAAAGAAGATTCAAAATTTGATTATTATTTTGGTAGCTCTGCGTTGCCTAGTTCGTGGGGGCCTCTTTGGCAGGATTATGTTAAAAAACGAACTAGTGAAGGAAATCGTCTCACCAAGAGTACCGCAAATGAATTCCTCTCCATTCTACGACGTCTGGACGCCGGGAAAAGACCTGTACAGCTCATTTTAAGAGACGCGATAGAGTGAACCGCCCCGGTATTGCCGGAGGCTCCAACTCTTGAGTAGAAG
>TARA_R110000772_G_scaffold78559_1_pt1 | contig 25981 bp, 42 predicted proteins | sample TARA_R110000772 | Tara Oceans TARA_R110000772 (sample SAMEA4397948) | marine metagenome | biome: Polar Biome; feature: [SRF] surface water layer (ENVO:00010504); material: water (ENVO:00002006), including particulate matter (ENVO:01000060) such as... | depth 5 m | reverse complement strand
TACGTTACTAAAGACGCAATCTCACACCGAGGCGTCACCGTTAATAAAGGTGACATCATCGAGGAGACGGACAGAAATCACATCGGCGGGCTTCAATCGGTAGGTTGTCAGAAGTATGACGAAGCGATCCACGGGCAACCAAAAGCGGAGGCGCCAAAGCCAACACCGGAAGTGATCGTTGAGGAGCCTAAGCCTAAGCCGGAGCCAGCTAAGAAAGAGGCACCGAAGAAAAAGCAGGGTAGAAGCAAACGACAATGAAAACGAAACCGCAATACCTCGCCCCGTCCGCGATGCCACACAAGGCAACCAAGGCGGCTCAATTACTCCACCACATCAAGCAGTCAACTCTGCTTGCTTCTGGTGCCCTTGTCGATGCCGCTGCGAATCTAAACAAATTTGACGCACTTCCCGCGCAAGAGAAAGAAGCCGCTGTAAAGGCTCTCGAGGCCGGTGAACTGCTCAATCTTTCCAAGGCTCTAATAGCCGCCACTAAATCCGTTAAAGAAAAATTTTAATACCCCGTCAGGTATAACCCAAGGGGTCGGCAGGAGTTTGTTTGCATCATTGTTGTCTTCTGCTGGCCCCGACCCCCTCCTTCATGTCAAACACCGTCACAGCCGACCACGTAAAAGCCTTTGACGAGTCATTTGCGCTCTCGGGTTCTGTCGTCGCTGATATTGATGGAACGTCGGTAAATGTGATTGTGTCACGCGAGTTTGAAACCTCGCAAGGGTTTGACCAGGATGGAACGAATCAAGTGATCTCCACTGGTGAGGTAACGGCCAAAACGGCAGACCTTCCAGCCATCACGATTGCTACATTGGTCACGCTCGAAACGGTCGTATACCGGATTACCGACAACAACGCCGAGGGCAAAATCTGCCGGACCTTAGAACTTGAATCACCGTAATGGCAAAGCCTTTGAACAAGCGAATCGAGGACGCGGTAAGTGCCGTCATCGTCGGCCAATTAGCATCGGAACAGGTGCTTGTATTTGGCGACGAGACACCGGCCAATAAAGCCTATTCCAGCATTCGCGTGATCAGCACCGGAGAAGATCCTCCCGGCACTGGCATTTTCGTTTTCGATTGCACTGTGATCATGCATGGCGATCACACCGACGATGATCTCCTGACGATGGAAACTATTTTTGATAACTCGTACGCATTCGCCTCAGCGCTGAGGACTGCGGGCGCACTCACTTTCGTAATGCCTCAAGGTGAGGCCGTCGAGATCGAGCCTAGCTCAAGGACGGGCGTAGGACTCGATACGGAAACCACTTTCACATTCGGTTGCTGGGCACAGACCAAAGAGGTCAGCGATGCAGCCTAAACACCACACCAAATTATATAATGCCTACACCAACTTACGTATCAGCCGGAAGCGTCACTAAAGGAGTAACTGACGCAGAATCAGGAATTAACGTTAGCTCTTTCCGTGAGAGCTTTGCCAACCCAAAGGAGGAGATCATGGACAGGTTTGGAGGCGTCACAGGGATCGTCACCGATTTTAATGTCTCATCTACTTGCACTATTGAGGGCGAAGTCAATACGGCGCTCACTGCTGTATTGGGTGTCGCATGGGCAACTGCTGAGGTTGTTGCAAACTCAACGGTCGGATATGGTTTGGCAACAGGTGACTACCTGATGGATGATATCGAGATTTCACAAGATCGCGGTTCACTCGTTACGGCGTCAATCAACCTCACACGGGTTGAAGGAATGACTGTTGCCTAATAATGGGGAACCTGACGGACGCGGTATTAAATGAGCACTAAAATAGGAACCACATTCACGCCGGTAGGATCGGATACGGACGAGCGAAATTACTTCGTTGCGGCCCTATTCGCTATCGGCTTTTCGCTTGCTGACAACAGTCCTGGCATCACTCACGTTTACAGCGCTGAACGAAAGTACGAGCACGAACAAAGGGGCGATGTTCGTTACTTGTTCAACGGGAAGTTCCACGGAATCCCTGTAAATGATTTTATCGCTACGTGGAAGAACCCAGACCAAGCGCTACGCGATGCTGAGGGGCTTCCTGCGCGTATAAGGTCTGCTGACACTCCCTTGTTAATGCTCGACGTGTCGCGACGCTTTGAGCTTGTTTATCTACGTGCGGCTATTGCTCACATGCGGTTGGTTTCATTAGGCCGGATCAATGCCGCCGGTTTCGATTACGAGGCCAACGATCAAGAGAAGGCGTCTACCGACTTTCTCGATACCGCAGCCAGCCGCCTCGAACAAGCACACACCCCGAAGCATCGGGAAGTATTAGCCAAGACCATCTTCAAGCACTGGAAACCCGCAATGGTTTCATGGTTAAAAGCCTACCGGGGGCACGTCCTCGAATTGAATAATCTTTGGAAGGAAGCACCGGAATCTATCAAAATTGATACTGGTGATCGCTTTCCAATTATAATCCCCAAGGGACCTAAATTCAAACAACTACTAGAAAGATGGACATAGAACAACCTGACGAAGAACAAGAATTCCTCAACGCTCAAGAGGCAAACGAAGAATCAATGAACCTTGAGGAAAGCAACGAACCTGAAGTCGATTCCATTTCCGCCAAGGATGTGGCATTCGTCCGCTCCGCTGGTGGCTCGATTGTTTTCAATGGCGTGTCTTACAAGATGCAACCATTCAACTCGATCCGCCAAATGGCAGCCCAGAAGCTAGGCATGGAATTTCTCAACATGGGAGAGGAAGCACTGGAGGAATTTCAATCGCGGCAGACCTACAACGGGATCTTTTGGGATGCTGTCGTTTGCGTTTACCTTTGCCTGAAACCACTAAGCGTCGCCACAAAGGCAATTGATAGAACGGCAACGGTGCGTAAAGACGCGATGAATTGGGCACAGGCTCAGAAAATCGAAATCGGTGGAGAGGCCCACAGTACTCTTATTGATGCTTTCGGCGTGATTCTCTCGGACGTTATGGAGAGCATTGCCGAGGTAGACGAAACCGGGTTACCCGATGGTAAGGATAGCCTGGGGGAGTCGTAGGCAGCCTAGTCGAGATCATAGGGCTTGTGACGGTTGCCACAAGTGGAAGCCTATCACCTCAGAAAATACTTGAATTACCCGTCGCCCAATGCTATCAACTGCGAACCCTTGGACTACTTAAACAGAATGTAGCAATGAAACCGGCAGGAGGCTCAAAACTACGCAATCAGGTTGAATCGATTCTAGGCGATAGGCTTGAAGAATGGTTGGCCGAATGTGAGTAAATGAAGATAATCTTACTTTCCACGAAAAAACTCAGAAAGCCCTGCAAAAAATGCGACTATGTTAAGTAAATATCAATACAGCTTAAGGCGGCGGCACTGCAAGCCTCGCTCAACTCCACGCGCAACGATCAGCGTAAAGGTCGAGCCGGAACACGCTGAGAAGTTTCGCGCAATCTGCAAGGCTGAGGGCAAAAGCCAATCAGAGCAGATCACTGACTGGATCAAACACGCTCCTAAATAAATGATGATTAGTGAGCACTAATGAGGTAACGTATAGAACCTGACGGGCTGTGAATTACTCATGGCCGCAACCGCTAATCTCAAGTCAAAGATATCGCTAGACTCCACGGAGTTCAAAGCGGGTATTCGTCGCGTAAAACTTACCGCCGCCGCAGCATCACGCTCAATCGGTAAAGGGTTTCGCTCAATGGGTGCGGGACTCGGTAAGGTTGCCGGAATGATGGCAGGATTGGCAAAAAGTCTTGCCAAATTCGGCGCGATTGTCGGGGCGATTACTTTCGGGGCCGCGATTGCCGGGGCGGTTGTTCTCTCAAAAGTTCTAAGGGGGGCTATTAGTGAGGCGGCGAGTTATGAACAGATAAAAGTCACGATGACGGCATTCCTTAAAGATGCCGATAAAGCGCGGGACACATTGGCTGAAATCAACGACTTTTCAGTAGTCACGCCATTTGAAACCAAGGGACTCCAGGAGGCTACTAACAAGATGTTAGGCGCGGGTATTGCGGGTGATCAGGTCGTCGATGTTCTCAAGGAGATTTCAGCCGTATCAAAATCAACGGAGCAAGTGGGCGAGTTGGCCGATGCTCTTTCCAAAGGGTTCGCAAAAGGGAAATTCCAAACTGAGGAATTAAACAAGTTCCTTGAGCGTGGAATCAACCTAATGCCTGAACTCGCGAGGGTGACCGGCAAGACCGGTGAAGAGTTGCAAAAAGCCGTTCAAAAAGGGCTTAAATTTGACGACGTGAGAAGCGCTTTAGCAGCGATGAGCGCCGAGGGTGGTTTATTCTTCGGTGTGCTGGGTAAGCAGTCCACCACTTTCAACGGGTTGATATCTACGCTGATATCCAACTGGCAAGCGTTCCAAACTCAGCTAGGTAAACCGATTAACGACGCGTTAAAACCGCTACTCATATTCGCCACCACTAAAATTCAGGAGATGACAGCCGGTGCGGAAAGTTTCGGCGCGGCTATCGGTGAGCGTATCGCTAATTTTACCAAGCTTATCGAGGGAATTGATTTTGTGGGAGTGGGTAAACGATTCATTGCGGGATTCAACATCGCGAACCTGAAGAATCTTCTCATTAGCGCTTTCACCGTTGCGGGTGCCTACCTCGGGAACCAGCTCATAAAGGCGGCAATCGTAAGCGCTGAATATATGGAGATTTTATGGACCGACAAAGGAACCAAAATTGCCCAGAAAATAGGGGCGGCGCTCAAAGATGCGGCGACAACCTACGTCAGAACGCTGTTAAACCCTTCTCAAGCCATAGGCGTCATCGCTAAAGGTGCTTCCGCTATAGGTGGGGCGGCATCGGACGCGGGAGAGGCGGGAGCATCACTCAGCCAGAAGCTGGAGGACGGGATTACCAGCGTTTTAGAAAAATACGATAGAAACGGTGATGTTTTTGGAATTGGTAAAGCCACGGAAAGGCTCGACGAGGTGCTTAAGAATTGGGGCAAGGAGCAGAATAGTAACGCGGCAGTGCAATCAGACATCCTCGAAAAACAAAATCAAGCAAAGGCAAAGGAAGGTCAGAGAGTAGCCGATGATGCAAGGCGTAAGAAGCTGGAATCCACCTTTGAGCTTAGCGATGCCGCCAAAAAACAGGCAGAATCTAGAGCAAAAAGAGCGAAGCGGGAGAGCGATTTCGACAAGGGAGTCGGGGCAAAACACGCGACGTTACCAAAATCATTCGAGGCATTTGGCCCGCCATCAAGTCTCGCTAACAAGCTACCAAGCCTGACCGGCAAATTCGGTTCAGCGTTCGGCTCTAACGGCGCGAAGGGAGGGCTTAGAACGGGCGGGCTTGGCGACGTGAGACGAGTAGGCCAGAAGGGCAGGGAAGCGGCAGCCAAAAAAGAAGATTCACTCGTCAGCACTAACGAACATCTCACCACGCAAAACGGACTGATGCAAGAGCAGATCGCACTACTACGGGAAGGGTTGGGAGTATGAGCACTTACATAGGAGATACCACCTTCCGAACGATTTCCGAGGAGGAGAGCCATGAGGACACGTCATTTGATACGTTGAGAGTGACCAGGCGCGGAAAATACACTTCACTTGATGCGGAAAAGGCACTTTGGCCGAAGGGGAAAACAGCGACATCGCTCGGATATCCCTACATGACGTTGCGATCAAAGCGGGTTAGTTCGGGCGGCGGTTCCAGCTTCGGCATTATCGATCTGTATTTCGAGGGATTCCTAACGACCGACGCGGGACGAGGTTACGTTGACAACAGCGATGATATCTCACTACAAGCGGGTAGCTTTCCCGTTTCAGGCGATGACGAAACAACCGTCCAAGCGTCATATTTCGCCCAATCAAACACGACTAGATGGTTGTCGCGAACGGCGGCACCACCAGCAAGCCCACGTTTTCCGATTGTCCTGGCGAGTTCCATTAACGTTGCGACCCTGTTCGACCACTATCCCGCCCGCTATCCCGGAACAGTCCTAGCCAAGCCGGTCGGTAGGCTTACTCAATTTCAACGGACGGAACTCGCTCCTAGCGTTTGGGCAGTGGTGGAAACTTGGGTTAATAGAGTCGAGGCCGACCCATGAGCAAGCAGGATCTCGACCTAGTGACCAGCGGATTCGGTAAAAAGACTTTCAACCGGATTATTCGGGCGATTCATAAAAATCGCGTTCTTGTCGTTCGTCCAGGTTGGGAGCAGACAGCTGAGGGTATTCTTCCGCCTCCATCCGTAGAGGCAGGGGGTGGTGCCGGGTTGTTTCCGTGGGGACTCTATAAAGCAGCTGAGGCCGAGGATGGCGTTTGGTCAGTTCAACTCGGGCGAATACTCCTCCAGTATGCTGACGTCGGGGTCGAATTTACCGTTGATCTCGACGCATCGGCAAGTCCAATGATTCCGGCAGACGAGGGGATTATCTACCTTGAGATTGAGGCAGGGGCAACAACGGCAACCCTCAAATATGGGACTACGTGGCCCGACTATCCAAAAGCCTACGAAGCGACTTACGACGATACCACGTTCAACGTTGAACACGTAGCTTACCGGTTCCCGTTGTGGTATTTCACCTCGACCAAAGTCGATAGAAATAGCGTTTCCATTGGTGCTGGCGTTTACGGGAACCAAATGATTTACACTCACCTAGCCCTGTCTCACGCAATCCACCGGTATTCAGAGCCTCCCGTAGTCGGTGAGGGTCCAGCTTACCGCGTCCCATTTCTAACTCCCTCTCATGGCCCTATATCCAGACCTGTTGTTGAGTGATGCTTTAATTGATGCTGACTCAATTAGCGACGATTCCCCTTTTGCTGCGGCGTTAATCGATACGCCCATTCAGGTGAAAGAGACAATCGATGACGCCGACACGACTCCGTTTCCTGAAGATTTAACGAGGAGCAAGCTTCGATCCGTACGCTCTTTGCCGGGGTTGGATATCAACGAATGCCCCAGCTATTTCGTGAGCCGTCACTTTGCCAAGAGTTTTCAAGTGTTGACCACGTGGAGCGCTGGAGGTTTATCGATTAGTATTGATCAGGCGGCATTAGTTGGGAACAGCTACACAACGGTTAATGGGGTGGGCACCGTTACAGGCGACCAGGCGAGGCCAACGAGCTTTTCAGATCGGCTGAAGGGTTCTCGCGTGTGGACGGCTGAGGGTGATGCGCCCAACCTCCAGCGAGCTGCTGAGGTTGAATACGCGATTGGTGATACTAGATTCGATGTGAGAAACCTGGACGGCGACGAATTAGTGGTGTCTGCAATTCAATTCCAGATTTACAAAAATCCGTTGTATTACCACGCCGACACGGGCGTGTTTTCAGCTAATGACATCTCACTATTGGCGAGTATCGAGACTGATGACGGCGGCGAACAGGGAGGGGTAGGAGCCTTTGGACGTCAATCATACGCCACTAACTTGGGAATCTTTTGCGGAATGGACGTGGCGATCGAGGAGGATCTAGGAATAGCGGGATCGTTCGACGTTACGTTTTCCGAGTTCCTGCCGTGGGATGATGTTTGATTAATTCAATCGGTCAGGGCTGGTTGTCAGCGCAATCGATCCATTTAGTAATCGTTGCTGATTGGCTTTTATTTGCAGCCTTGCAGATCGCTCGAAACTTCTCAGCGTGTTCCGGCTCGACCTTTACGCTGATCGTTGTGCGTGGAGTTGATCGAGGTTTCCGCCCCGCTCCTTTTCGTTTTCCTCCTGCTTTCATTTTGTTTTCTTCGCTCTCTCTTGCTGCGCTCTTTAGTGCTTGCTCTGACATCGGGATATGATTTCCCCAACCTGCCGCCCCTGCTGACGGTGGAGTGTATCTCATGATTCTCTATGCTTGCAGTCAGGGCACGAAACCCATTTATTATTTTTCGCGTATCTTCCAGAATCGCAGCATGTAGGACAATCAAACCATCCTAAGCCGTGAGATTGCGATCCATCCATACCAACTCCTGCTCGAATGGCCTTGCGTGCTGATGGCGAGCAATCCAGCGTGTGCATCCAATGTAAAATACAAGCAGCAACACCAAGCGGCTGTTGTGAGAAAAACTCACCAATCAAGCGGTTTTTGGTCACTAACTCACGATCAGGCTTCATACGCTTCTTTTTTGCTTTGGTAATTTCCACTTACGCGAGATTTGAGGACCATTCCTTTTTTGCTATCCATGTAAAACTCAGGCTTAAACTTCCCCATGCGGAATTTCACCGGGATTACCTTGTAGTGCGTTTCAGTTTCGTTGCAAACAAAAGCCGGAAGCGAATCAGAAAATTGACCTTTGTTTTCAACCTTTGCATAAAACCCTTTGAACTTTGCTGATGTCATGTTTTTAGATTAATCCCTATTTGAATAAGCGCAAGCTCTTTTTCAAATGAAAGTAAGATTATTCTCAATCGCTAACCACCGTTCATAACATGCGTAAGGCTATTTAGCGAGCCGAGTATTTCGCGGCGGTCTTATCCAGCTTGCCTTGCGCATGTCTCGCGATGTCTTTCGACACCTCCCGAATGGCTGAGTTTAGAGCGTCAACCATAACGGCATCACGCAGCGCTATATCCATATTGCCAGTATCCAGCCACGCAACGGGGTTGGTTGATTTAGCCGCGATTCCCTTAGCGCCCTTTACGTTGAATTTACCCCTCAGCTTTGCGCCAAGATCGGCGGCAATGGAATACCAAATCTGTTTCGAGTAACCGAGTGCGCTCTTCCGGCTATTGAATATTTTCAAGGCTACATCTCGGTTTCCCTCACCCCTGACGGCCTTGCCGTATTTCGTCTTTCCGCCGGACGCGAGGGCATGGAAGAGGCCATGCTTGTATTCCCCTTTTCGCTTTTTAGGCTTGTGATTATTGATTGATGAGGCAGTTGCCTTCGGTGTTTTCTTTGCCGCTAGAAAACAAATCTTTCGGGCGTTGAAGTTGATAACGTCCGCCATATCCCGATTTGTCGTGCTCTCATAGAGGATTAGAGCATCGCGAAACTCCGAGACATCCAGCGTAAATTCTTCGTCGTTTGCTGCCATTACCCTCAATCTAATAGCAAGCATGAAGTTAGGCAATTGCAAATACGTTGTGGCATGTTACCGTAAAGAGATTTTAAGGGCCTTTGACGGACGTTTGACACCGCCACCATGAATTTATTTTTTGATTTACGACTCCGGTATTTTGTTGAAACGCCCGGGCTGAATAATGCAGTTTCTGAACTGACATTTAAGCAGGGCGACGGGGAAGAGGTTGTGATTCAATTTGGCCGATCACCTGACTCAAACGGTCCCGTTTCCGTTGTCCAGGCTCCTACTTGGGTAGCGGAAAGCTTGTCAGCTACCGGTTCTATGAAGATCGGAATTAAGGCGGCAGGGGATTACTCAGACGGCGACCTTTTAGCGGGCCTGAGTTCCTTCACTCATGACGCGGCTTTACACACCTACACCGGTTCGCTCGATCTCAATACAACGGCGATAAATACGCTGCTCAACGCTGGTGATGCGGACGACACAAACGACGTTGCCGCAATTGAACTCGCTCTATTTGAGCTGACCTTCAAGACGGCCACTGGTGAGCCTGACCGGTCATCGATTAACGACATCACGACAACGATAAAGCATTCGGTTTTATCGGGTACGGAGGGCACCCCAACTAACGCGGGCGACCCTGATGATTACGCGCTGATTGTAAACGTTCCTCAGTATCTACCGACGATCACGGGTATGGTTGGCGGGACAGCTACTGACCTTGATTCAATAGCTACGACATCAACTCCAGTAGGATCGCTTTATCAATTGGTTGATGCGTCCACCGGAAAGATACGCTCTTATGAACTCGTTGCCGGTACGGACGCGGAAAGCAGTCCTACAGTAGTGCGCCCAGACGATTACTCAGGAACAAACGAGAAAGTTTACAAGCTTGTAGATCCTGCTGCGGGTCTTGGAGGGTCACTCGATAACGTATCGGAAGACGCCACACCCGATCTAGGCGGACCACTCAACACCAACTCTCACTCGGTCTATTTCTCCAAGGGTGCCGACATTACTGACGGCGCAACGATCACTCCAGGCGCGGACGGAAACCAATTCAATTTAATTACCTCGACAACGACGATTACGGCAATTGCCGACATCGCGGTAGGGGCAAGATACTCCTTCACGTTCGATACCATTCGAACGATCAACCATTCGAGCGCGTTAATTCTACCGTTCGCCAGTGCTAACGTAGTCACGGCGGTAGGTGATACGGCGGTATTTGAACAAACGGCAACAGGTACGGCTGTTTGGAAGTGTGTCAATTATCAGCGATTTGACGGTAAAGCGCTCACTGCCGGATTGACTGAATTGGCCGACGATCTCACACCAACGGCAGGAGGTCCTCTTTCGATGGGTGGTCATCAGTTGCGCGAGTCGGTCGGCACGTCAATCGCCTCAGCTTCCGAATTGGTTATCCCGGCTGATGGGAATAGTTTTGTAGTTTCTGGCGACGTAACAGTTTCAAGTCTCTCCTCGGTCGCTATCGGGACGGAGGTAGAGTTGCGATTCACGGGAGCGCCTACACTTAATCACGTTACCGCGTTACAACTGCCGAGTGCGGCTAATATCGTCGTAGTGGCGGGAGATGTTGCGACATTCAGACAGACGGCCTCGGCAGTATGGCAATGCATGAGCTATACGCGATGGGACGGAACTGCGCTAATTGTGCCGACTAATGTGGCCGCGCAAGTGGTTATCATGTCAGACGTTAAAGCTTACAACGCGGCCGGAGGAACTTTCACTGCTGGCGCGGTAAGAACTCGCGATCTAAACACCGTTGATTCGGGAGGCGATTACGTAACCCTAGCTAGTAACCGATTTAAACTTGATGCGGGGACATGGTTAGTCACAGCATCAGCTCCAGCTCGACAGGTGGATTCACACTGGACGACACTTTACAACTACACTCAATCATCAGCTGTTGCTGTAGGTGTGACTGATTGGGCGGGCAACACTTCCGATAATCAAAGCCGGTCACACGTATCGGGTGTGTTTGTGGCAGATGGGACGGATGAATTAATAGTCCAGCATGAATGTCTTACCTCTAGAGCCACTACCGGTTTTGGCTCAAACACCGGAACATCGGGCCACGACTCCATTTATACCAACGTTACCTGTCAAAGAATCGCTTAATCAACTAAAGAAACACTATGAAAAACCCAATCCTAAAAGGAAAACTAACGAAAGTCAGCGCGGCACTTCTAGCGCTGGTTCAAATTCCAAACCTGCTTTCCGATCTCTCGGGAGCATCAGCAACCTTTGCCGAAAATGCAGAGAAGCCGCTCTCAGTCGTTTCCGTAGTCGCCGCTCTCGGGATTATCTGGGGAGGTGTTCGCCGCTCCCTTAACTATTTTAACTAATGGGTTTAATCGCCGCTGTGGTTGGCGCTCTAAGGGCGCTGACTGCTTACCTGACGATTATTTGGCCTGTTCAAAAGACTCGGGAGATCACTCGCGAAATTGAGGCGTATGAAGATGAGATTTTTAACCTGGCTGATTCCGGTTCTGCTTCTGACAAGTTGCGCCTCGAAACCCTCCACATCCGAGCGGCAAGGGCGCGTAAACAGATCAGCCTTATACGATCCGCCAACGGTCACTCTGATTGAGGGCCAATCCTACCACGTAGAAGAGGGTATCATCGCCGGCCGTGGTCAGAAATTTCATAGCCATTACTCGTATTTGCGAGCCATTACCATCGGACAATAAATTATGACAGACGACCAAATAGACGAACTTCTAGACTTGGCCTATACGGTCAACTGGTTCATTGCCGAGAGATGGAATGACCCTAAGTCGCAAGAACTCGCCAAGACCAAAAACGTGGAGATGCTTAAAATCCTAACGGGTGGCGCTTATGGCGCTGACGAGGAAACAAAGCCAATTATCCCCGTCGCAGCGTCGGATGGTCCGGCGCTAAAAGTTGCTGTTGTGGTTGGTCACAATTCCCGAAACAAGGGGGCATATATTAAAGGATCACTCAACGAGTTTGAGTATGATTTCAACAACGAAGTAGCCGAGGAGATGATCCGGCAGAAGTGGCCGGAACTTACCTTGAAGCGTTTCAATCGATCTTATGCTGGCTCCTACTCCTCAGAAATCGCCAAGGTTTACCGATCAGTAAATGCCTGGAACCCTGATTTTATTCTGGAACTCCATTTCAACGGCTACAATGGCAAGGTCGGGTATTCATTCATGCTTCATTACGCAGGCTCTGAAACGTCGAGGAAATGCGCCAAAGCAATGAATGATGCAGCCGTAAAGGTAACAGGATTCGAGGACAAAGGGACTCGCGCCCTCAGCTCAGGTGATCGCGGTTACCTGTCGGTAAAATCAGCCGGTGCGCCTGCTGTTCTCACAGAGCCTTTCTTCGGTGACTATAGCCCACATGCTGAAAAGGTTTCTGTAATGGGTCACGCTGGCATTGCTAGGCTCTATCTCGACGGGATCAAAGAAGTCGCCAAAATCCTATAATGAGCCTTTTCCAAAGTGACATCAATCTAATGCCCACTGTCGATAAGTTCTTGCTCCTCGCAAGCCTTCCCATCGCGATGACAACGGCACAACTCAACGAGTATCTAGGTTTCGCTGTCGGCATTCTTACGGTGCTGGTTTTAATCCCCCGGGTGTTCATCGGTTGGGGTGACTTCCTGCGAAAACGTCGGGATAAAAAGAAGTGATTTAATCTCAAAAAAACAACATGGCCGCAAAACGTTTTCTATTCGGGACAGATTCACACGGGGACATGATCGACCCCGAAACGGCGCGTCGATTCTGTAAGTTCTCAGAAGAATACAAACCCCATTATCGGATTCATGGGGGCGATGTGTTTGACTTTCGACCATTGCGCGAGGGTGCAGGAGCAGAAGAGAAAACTGAATCAATGGAGAATGATGTCAGGGCTGGAATCGAGTTCCTGAATGAATATCGCCCTACTCAAATCCTGATTGGTAATCACGACGTTAGACTGTGGAAAAAGGCAGAGAACAGGACGAACGGCGCCATGCGGGATCTATGCTCTCGACTCGCCACTGAGATCGAAAAGCAACCCTCATGGAAAAGGGCGAAAGTCTTTCCTTATGACGTGCGAGCGGGTGTGTTCAACATTGGTAGCCTTCAATTCGTCCACGGGTATCACGCGGGGGCTAATGCCGCTCGACAGGCAATCGGAACCTATAAAGGAACCGGCTCAGTCATTCAGGGTCACGTCCATTCCTTTTCCCGTTATTCAGACACCGGCCTCAATCGGGCTGAGGGGATAACGTGCGGCATGTTGGGTAAAATCGACATGCCATACAACGAGAAGACGCCTCGAAAGTTGGCGTATGAAAACGGGTGGCTCTTTGGCGAAGTATTTGAAAGAAAAGGCTCCTCACCTTGGGAAGCATGGTTTGTAAGAAAAGATGGAAACGAATGGATATCTCCAATAAAAACAGCTTAAAAAACCTTTGTGATTCTCTAGCGGAAATCGGGCTGAGTGAATGCCCTGACCGTTACGAGGATTTGAAGCTTAAAGGATGGGTGAGCGTCGATGATGTGTCGAGCATCACAAACCGCGCAGTTTCCACCTCAAGACTGACCCTAAAAGCTGCCGTTAAATCCGGCACTTGGGAATCAATGCCCGCAGTGGTCGGTGGAAACCGGAGACTGACCGTCTACAGGGCTAAGTCGCGGAAGGGGCGGAAGGCATAGCTTCCCACCGTTCGAGGTCAAAGCACCTCGAGCACGGGTCTTCGTCAATCCGCAAATCGCCATGCTTGCAATTATGGCAGCCACCATGCAGTTTGGTCGCTTGGTTCCTCCTAATCCTGTCATAAGTCGCCCGGAACTTATCGCCATCGACGGGCCTGTTGTTATCTCCTTTTCCTGCCATAATTTAAATGTGGTGTTTGGTTTGTAAAAATCTGAGAACAGGTCGATGAAGCCGACCCTTTCAGGACGGCTTATCTTGGCTGTTCTGCGGAAATGCTGCCGCCATGATCTGCGCTCCAATATCGGGATGGACGCAATTCCTTAGCACCTGAGCTGGACAATGATTGTTCGCGTAATAGATGTTCCCATCGTAGGACAAGCCTAGCCAATCCTTGAGGTCTTGCGCTGATGCTTGCTTCTTTCCTGATGCGATAAAGTCCTTCGGTCTTGCTACGTCGTGAGCGGTGAAATGGAAGTTGCTCCAGAACAAGTGCCGCCCAATTTTGACTGTTGGAGCGATCAACGGCTTGTAGTATGGAACCACATTCTCAACAACCCATTTACCCTTGTGGTAGGTCTGCAAAAACAATATTTCCTCGTAGAGTTTCAGGTCTGCATAGCGTGGTCGATTCCGACTATTTGCACGATCCATCTTGCTGTGCGATTGGCATGGTGGACTCGACCAGATGAAGTCAAATCGGTCGAAGTTTTCCGCCAGGTATTTGTGAGCATCACCCACTATCACATCGTCGTCTGGATATTGTGAACGGTAGGCGTTTGCTATGTCATCTTGCCATTCAACCGCAGTCACATCGCATCCCCAGTGTTTCCGATTTCCGCCGATTCCTGCATACAAATTAAGAGCAAAACAAAACGTCGCAGACGAATCCACTTCGCGGTTCGAGATGTCGGGAGTTTCTAGGCTGAATAGGGTTTCTTGTGTCATTCAACAGTGTTTGGTTTGGGGTCAGTGGATCGCTGGACTGGAGTGTTCAGCTTTCTCGTAAGTGGTTATTAATCGCCTTAATATAACTCGCCGCCAACGGGTGCCCCTTACTGAGTAATTGATTGGCGGCGAGGTCGGCATGTGCCACCAGTTCGCGTTTTGTCATTCCTGCAAGACGCTTGCCCGACCCCTCATAGACTGAGAGGCACCGGGCTTTTTCGTCTTGGGCGTTATTGATGTGTTTTAGCATCAGTTAAAACGGAATGTCGTCATCACTTGCAACGGCAGCCGGTTGAGCTTGCTGTTGCGCGGGTTGGGGCGCTTGCTGTTGTCCCTTGTCGCGGATCTCAAACAGACTGAGCCACAGCGTATCCTTACCTTGTGTCGCAGCGTGTAGGATAGCGCTGTCAGGCACTCCATCCCAGGCAATCGCTAATCTACCGTCATCAGCCTTCAATAGGCTGCCGCAATTGGAGTATCGGTTTTTGTCATTACCTTCGCTGTCCTGGTAAGTTCCGGTTACTGCTACAATATCTCTTATTTTTTTCATTTTGTTTTATGGGTTGGGTTAAAATATTAAGATGCTTTCTCTATCATCTTGCGGGCGATCAATTCGTATTTAGGGCGCTTTATACGTTCGGCTGCGAGTGCATAAACGAAAACGTCTAACGCTTCATTACGAACGCCCTTAGGGCAATCAAAAGCTCGCACAAATTCACCTGTTGCTGTGCTTCTTTTCATTTGGGAATCTTCCGCTAATAACATCTCGAAAAAGCCAGTTGCCTCGCCACCAGCATCAGGTCCAAATTCATCAATTCGCGGGACATGGATATAGCCTCTTGGGTATTCGGTGGCATCCTCAGGCGGCTGTTCCAATTCTAGCCTTTGGTAGATCAAATCTTTTGCCTCATTCGTGCCCACATTGTATAGCATGACAGCGGGCCTCCCTTGCTTCGTTGGCTTACCATCCATTAGTGGTCGGTCTAGTGCCTTCGCTCCTTTACAGGCGTAAACACTGCGACGATATCGGGGGCGCGTATAGGCGTAAACAGTATCCCTCCAATTACCGGAGTCTACCAGTGTGCAAATAGGCTTCAGCGGCGGGCCTATCTCATGCCGCCAAGGTTTTGCCAACAGCTCATCAAGGGCGGATTGCGTCGCGATCTTTGAAAAGCTGCCTAGAATCACGCGGTAAGAGATAGTCCAGATTTCCGCGTTCAATCCATGACCTAAAATAATAACCTCGATCCGGTTTTTCTGGATATCAACACCAGCAGTCAACACCAGTACCCCGGCGGGTAACATCTCGTTGGGATTCCAATCACTTTCTCGACGTGAATAGAGATCATCCGGTTCCGGCTTAGTCTCACTTTCCTCAGCAAACGATTCCGCGTCGCGAGTGTTAACGAAAACTTGCCGCGCTTTTTCGGGATTGGCGGCGTTCTTGTATCCCTCCATTTCAGCGGCGATTTCGTGCAAATATCCGTCATAAGCCATGTTTGAATCCCCAACGTGTGACATGCAATTGACGTGGAACCCTCTGGCAACTCCTGATTCAGCGGGCGTTTCCATCTCCCTGTTGAGGTAAAGGCCGGAATCAGCCATCTTGAAGCGTTGCTCATCGGTAATCTCCACCTCACACGCAGGGCAAATAAGCCTAGCTGTCTGGGGCTTGCCTGGAGTCCACACCATTTGCTTTGTGTGCATCTCGTATTGATGCCCGCAACGGTGGCAGTTCACATACCAGCGGCACCCGTCCGACTGATTATAGCGGGCGTCAATTTTGGAATGGCCTTTGATGGAAGGGTAGGAGGTGAGCCATTTGTATTGCTTCCTTCGCCCTCGGCCACGCATCAAGAACTGGTCAACCTTGTCGCCCTCATCCGTAATCGTCTGGACTACCGCGTCAATCTCATCAGCAAACATGATGGACGCTTGAAGCCGTCGAATCAGGGTAGACGAATTTGAACCAAGGGCAGTTAGGTTCGCGCCATTCATCCAGCTTTTATAACTCATGACATCACGATCCATTCGCAGATTCGCAATTGAGGGTGTGGCGTCGATCACCTTTTGCAATTCAGCGCCGACCCATCCCTCGACGGCTGATTTGTTGGGAAACATCACACCAATAGATTCCTGCATCTGCTCAATGGCGTAACAGATACCCGCACTAAATCCGTAGGTCTTACCCATGCCTGAGTAAGCCCTAAGTGATACGCTCAACAATGCCGGGTTGAAAAGATCCCGCGCTATTTGCTTTTGTGTTGATCGAAAGGCAAATTTCGACCCATCAGGATTGACGAGGTTTAAAGGTGCCCACTCATAGAAGGTCAGTTTCGGCCTATGCCGGATTACCTCCTTAGCTGCGGTTCTGAACTCGGTAAGGAGTGCCAGCTGTGATGTTGAGAAATTAATCATAAATATTCAGAACAGGTCGATTATGGAGATCACTTAGGCGACTCCTTATCTTGGCTGTTCTGTCTGAAATTCCTTTTGAACTCATCGATCACTTTCAAGCCCCCACCCCCAAAGCAAACATCTCCACATTTGTCGCAAACTTCATGCGGAACGTCAGGAATGATCGCGGCTGACTCTTTGTCGAACGAGAGTAAGTAAAGCGGATAGGGGTGCAACTCCGTCTCATAATGCCCATACTTGCACTCGAAGCACGGGACAGAACAAGACGAAGCAGAAGCCGCTTTTACTGCATTCGTAATCGCTTCGTTATGTCCCGTAATGAATGGGTTGTCTGGATCTGGTGGTAGTTTCATAATTCGCGCTCCTGTTCTAAATCGTTCTGTTGAAAATCACTTATCCGGGTTATCTGCCTCCCAACTCTCGATCTTATCAATCGTCTCAAATAATCCCGCTTCAGAACCGGTGCGGTAAACTTCAACCCCCCGCCGGTAAAGGACGCCGATGAACTTCTCGACTACGGCATTTCCTCGACTCACCAGGGCAATCGAGCGGGGGCAATTTTTATCTTCGTGTATCATAATTCGTATTTAGCTTTTGGATTTGGTTCTATTTGTTCTGGCATGTTATTATTTTAAGATTCTTACTTCGCAGCAATCACGGAAACGGCGGACAATTCGCTCGCCTCGACTCTCCAAAAATGTTCGATCGTTCATTTGGTCGGCCCACTTCTTTTTCGTCTCATCGCCGCCATAGTTAGCAGTCCCGAAAATGGGCAATTTACGTGAGATGCAGATCTCTAAAATGTCATTGTAAGTTCCCTCAACTGCGTCGGTCATTTTTGACAGCCCAAAGTCATCCCAAACGACCAGATCAGCCGACCTAACCGCCGCGATCAATTTGTCTCTTTCGGGTGAGTTTTCCCTCACTATTCGCGAAATGGTTTGGTCCTTCACCACTGATACCCGTTTCCCGCGCTCCTGTTGCCTTCTCGCGGCTTCAAATATCAAATAGGTCTTCCCACGGCCTGAATACCCTCCGAGGCCTACACCGCGCTTACATGGCGACCACGGGAATATGAATGATTCAGCGATTCGTTGCGTTTTCTCGGGCAGTTGGTTGAAGTCGTAATCCTGGTAGCCTTCTGGAACACAGGTTTTCTGACTCTCGGCGGGTGCTCTGCCTGGATGGGTGAAGGCTTCCAATTTCTGATCGTATTTTGCGACGCAAGGATCACAGGTTTTCTGGATCATTGGCGCTATCGATTCGAGGGCTGATTCAAAAACTCCTGCCTCGAAAGATTCGCCGCAAGTTTGGCAAATGCTTTGCTGTGTGGTCATTGTCATTTCAGTATTTTCCATCGACGAATGCAGGGCGACCTGACTCTGGTTGCTCAAGTTGGGATTTAACGGATTCTTGTTCCCATCCCTTCCAGCCGTTGGAAACCGCTTGCTCGATTGCATCAGTCAAGACCGGAACGGGGTATCTCGACATTCGCTTGAGTGCGGTTTTCCATGATTGCTCAGATCGATAACACTGGCTGGCTGGAAGGGTTGATTTGTAGGCCGCCCACGTTTCCGCTGCTTCGCGAAATATCGCGTCATCGGGGATCAGTGAGAGCATTTGATTTTCCGAAAGTCTTGAAGCCACCTTTTTTCCTTGTGGGTTAGGGGACAGGAGCGACGAAGGAGCGATATCTTCGATAGATTTGTCTTTATCTGTGTCTTTATCTGTGTCTTTATCTGTGTCTTTATCTATATGTCCTAACACTGCTAACGATTGTTTACCGTTAACTTTGTTAACATTAACATCGTCGGAATCTTCTTTTACTCGCGCTCTTTTTTCGGCCATGTATTTCCTCATATAAGCTCTGCGCTCCTCGTCCTTTTGGATGCTTGAGTATTTTGAGTGAGTTACGACGTGATACGAAAAGTTATCCAACTTAACTAAACGACGTCCTTCGTCATCTGGGGTTCTGGAATTATCGTCGGGTTGCTGAAGAAATACCAATGTGGCCTCAACGTCCTCAACCGAGCACCCTATCTGGGCAGCTGTAACCACAGGGTTAATCTCAACGGTGGAATCCTTGTTTGCGTTAGCGATGATGTATCCCCATATTGCGAAAACGAGAGGGCCTGAGCCAACCATTGAACCCGAATACATTTGAGCGAAGTGTTTACCATACATAGTGTTGTTACTGAGTGTTTACGTTAATGTTAACAGAGTGTTGTTAATGTTAACATCGGGATCGAGGAAGTCTACAATTATTTAACCTTGGAACTCCTCAAGATGCGTCAGAAGGTCGCCAAGGTGCCGCAACAGTCCTGTGTCGGCGAACTCATTAAGCAAGATTCTCATATTATCGTCATCCTCAAAAGCATGATTCTGGCAATAGAGGTTTTGCGATGCACGATCCCATTCGCCCTCACCGGAGAAAACAACCTCCTCAGCTAAGTCAAATTCAAAGGTTGGCGTTAAATCCCAATGATCATTAAAATAGTTGAACAGCGCCTCTGAATCCTCGATGATGTCATTAGCTGCCTGTTCAGCTCCCATGTGGCTATCAGGGTTGTTTCCGGACGCTCGACCGATAGCGTCCCTTGAAAGGGAGAGATTTAAATCTTCGCCCCGCGATGTGTAGAGGTTTAATAGTTCGTTCATGGTTTTTGTGGTGCGGGTGTGATTGGCTCAAGCTCTTCTTCGTCGTTGAATATTGAGTATCCTGGGCGGCCTAATACAGGCGTTTTGCCCTCAAAGATTCCAGGCCATTCGTCATTCTTGGCAGCTTTTGCCAGTCGCTCAATTTGATGCGCGGCCCAATTGGTCCCAGCCTCGATGTCGCCGCTGGGCAATTCTGTGACTGTCACCTCGTATGGATATTCATTTTGCTGCCAAATTAGGCGGAATCGTTTTTTCGGGTTGTCCGGGTAGTTCTGATTCCACAGGAAAATGTAAAGTCCTGCTTGAACATGATACCCGAATTTATCAATCGTTTTCGATAACTCTCTAGGACTCCACTGGCTTGTGGTCTTGAGGTCGTATAAACATTCCGAATCATCAGGGGCAAAGTCGAGAAGCGCTTTTAATTTCAAGCCGTTTGACTCGCCCAGCAAGATAGCTTGTTTTTTGGATCGTTTGATTATCGGTGCTGCTACATCGTGGAGCAGGAGGTTAGCGGCTGCGAGTTTAGCCTTCTCAAGCGTCTCGACATGAGCGTAGATAAGTCCTTGCTCTTTCGCTTCGTTCCTCTCCTCTTGAGCTGCTTTCTTTCGGAGGTCAGCATGAGTGTGGAATGAGGCGATTGAATCAAGCAGATCGGGCGTCGTCACCAGGCAGTCAACAAGACTTCCCCAATCAGCAAATTTGCTGCCATTGAACGTCTTCGGGTTGAATCGCCATTGATAGAGGCTTTCTTCCTTGAGGGGCCAGATAACCGACTTTGAAAGGTACGAATCAGGTGAGAACAAGTCACCACGATTTACTTTCAATAGCTTGTGATAATCAATTGGCGAGACTTCTTTTAAATCGCTCATACTGCCGCCCTCCCGTGGTTTTGATGGAAGTTATATTTGATCTCTGCTGCCTTCCTTGCGGCTATGGCGGCCTCTTTTTGAGTGAAGAAGCCTAAATTCAGTTCTTTTTTATATAGCGTTATTCTAGACCGCCATTTATTGCTGGCACGGTGAAAACAAACGCCCATCACGCCGCTGGTGTTATTCACGCTGATCTGCTTATTTCTTTGATTCTCGCTCGCTGTGACGTCTCGAAGATTTGCAAAACGATTGTCATATTTTATCCCGTTGATGTGATCAATTTGGTTAACCGGCCAATTTCCAGTTTTCATGAATAAAGCAACGCGGTGCGCAAGGAGGAAGATTCGCTTCGGGTTACCCGGTATTCTAATGCTTACCGTCCTATAACCTTTCCCTGTGACGGTTCCGGCTTCCTTTCCCGCAAATCGAGTATTCCACCTCGCCCAACTCACGTCACTGGCAAAATGTTCACGCGGCCTTTCCCTCCAAAGCATCAGCCCGGATATGGGGTAATAGATTATAGATTCCTTGAGAATACCCTCGACCAATTTTTCGTTGTCTCTGTTAATACTACTTTTCGTTTTCATATTTTTTTAAAGCTGACGTCCGCGAACCCGAATACAGGGAGTAAAAGCATTCCCAAAAGCCTTACAAGTGTCAGGGAACAGAGTAATCTTTTTCCCCTTCCAATCGTCCATATCGTTACCGTGAAGCGCTCGGATCTGCTTCTGGGTAGTGCGACAAGCAACGTGCTCTTTTGTGCCCTTCTCATATGAGAGGATTACGCAAGTAGGATTGAAAGGCCGACCGTCCAGCCCCTTTTCATCACTTCGCGGTTTACGTGCCCCGGCGATGGTAACTGGCGTATCCTTAGTGATCGCTGCTGCCTCCAGGTAAATTGATGTGTCTGATACTTTCATGATTAGTCTTCCCTATGGAATGAGATTAGCTCTCGGGTGATTGGATTGAATGTGATGTTGAATGAAAGCCTGTCGCTAGGGCTGAATTTGAAGCCCTCGATTTGACCGAAAGAATGCTCACAACAATGACTGCAAAGGTCGTGTTCAGCCAAAAAACGAGCGTCGCAACAGTTGGATAGGGGAGGATCAAGGGCGTTGATTGCGTCCCTGATTAACTCGTCGGAAAGGTCGTCTTGAGGGTTCATGGTTTACCTCCTTTTGCTTTTCGTATTGCCGCCTTAGCCTCGGATATTGAGGAATATACAACACCATCCACCGGGCTAGACTCGGATTGCCGGAGCTTTACAAAATTGAGAAGATTCTCAAGGGTTCCTAAAAGCTCAGGAGCGGCGGCGATTAGATTGGCGTTCGCCTCAGCTTCGGCACGATTTTCTGGGCGAGGATAACCGGCAGGGTTCGTATGTGCGGATACTTCAGCAAGTAGAGTTCGCCCCGATCCGACAGCGAACCTCCAAGACGACCAACCTTCCCTATCTGGGTAATTAGGAACGAAAGTTTCGGAGCCGTCACCGTAAGGGTGTAGGCTCCAAGGTCCAGGGGTATGGTTCATGATTTACCTCCCTCGGTATCGATTTTCTCCCAGATTTTTCTAGTGAGGGAAAATCCGCATTCTTTGCAATGGCATGAATACTCATATTCAAATATGCCCCCCTCGATCCCGATTTCGTAATCCTCTCTAAGGCTTTTGTCGAAATCCTCCATGTATTGAGCTTTAGTTAGTTCGGATTTTAGATTGTCGTATTCAGCGGGAGAAACAACCCCGTAAGATTCGTGGAGTTTTGATTCCAGCTTATCGGCATCAATCCGCTTCTCGTTTTCACAGGCAGGGCAAGTTGTCCACCTATCAGCGCTCATACTGATTCTCCTTTCATGCTGTAACGTGCGATACGCTTGTTATCATTGGTAACGACCCTTGATGATGTGATATCGTGACCGCGTTGGGTTAGTTCGTAAATGCGAGCACTTAGCCTCATACAGTTAAAGAGTGAAAATGCTCCTCTTGAGGTAAGTGCCTTACCCGTCTGAAGATGGGCTAGGATTGCTTTATTTTGGGATTCGTTTGTCATATTAGTAATTGATCGTGATGTTAGGGATTCCCCCCGCTTCGATTGTGTTGAACAGGTTTTCAGCCTCATCGTTAGACAACCAGCAAGTCATTAAGGCCTCGATTGTCTCCGCTTTGATCTTTGCTCGATGCTTCTTATTCGCCTGCCGCTTCTCTTCCGCTTTCTCTTCAGCTAGTTTCGTTGCCGCCAGTGCGTTCGCTTCAGCCTGGATAAGTGCCGCCTTTTCTGCTGCATCCGCTTTCGTCTTTTCGATCGCTTCAGCATGTTGGCGTTCTACCTCAAGTATGCGCTTTCTCTCTGCCTCGATTGATTCCGCCTCCATTGCCTGAAGTTCAGCGATTCGCGCCTTATGCTTCGCCTTAATTTCCGCCGCTTCAGCGTTCGCTTTCCGTTCAGCTTCGACCTTGGCCTTCTCCTCGGCCTCGGCCCTGATCGCTTCCTCACGGTCTTTCAGTTCGCGTTCAGCTTTCTCCTTCCGCAGTTTTTCAAGCTCGATGGCCTCCGCTTCGGATTTCTCAGCCTTTGCAAGAGCATCAGAAAGAGCCTCCATTACTGAAGACTTGGCCGCTGCTGCTATTGGCTCAAACTCTTGGAATGTCTCAGGGGCGGTGGTCTTAACGCGCTTAATTAAGCTTTTGATACCTTCTGATGTTTCGGGAATCTGCTCACAAGCGCACTTAAGGTTGGTTATGCGCTCCTGAAGTTCAGACACACGGGTTTTCTCAGCTTCTTCAAAGTCAGTTAGCGGCTGCCTAATCTCGGCTTTCAGAGCGTCCAGATAATCACGCGCTTTTTTCCTCTCGGAATCAATCTTTTTGGCCTCTTCTTTGATGCCGGATACAAGTTCCTTCCCTTGATCGTCGATTGCCGTTTTAGATTTAGCCACCTTGTAGGCAACGCTCGCAATCTCCTTGCGCCCCGCTTCAGTGGTTACGTCGAGATCATAGGATTTAACCTTTTCTTTAATCCCGTTGAGGATTGCGTCCATCCCGGTTCCGTCGAACAAGGTCGCGGCGTTGGGTAATTCAATTAGTGCTAGTTCGTTTGTCATTTTTTCAGGTATAGGAAAATAAAGGAGGTGGCAGTAGTTCTCGGGGTGTCGCTCCGCGTGGCACGACGAGGGGTTATTGAGCTTGCTGCCTACGCCCCAAAGTGTTAGCGGGTTAAAACGTCCAGCCTTGGGCTTTACTCGTTTGGAGTTCTTGAATCTTTTTCCAGACTTCAAATTGCTCCTTTTCGTAAAAGTCGGATCGCTCCTTAATTGCTTGTTTTTGTTGATCCTCCATGATTGAGGCCGTGATTAGAACGGCAACTCCACAAAGGAAGGCGACTGATAAAAAGGCGATTAGTTGAGTCATGATTTCCAGATTCCTTCTTTTAGGTTAGTTCCAACGATCTCAAGAAAGTCGGACTTGCTCAAAACAACGACTTCCCCTTTGTGAGCGCGTTTGTGAAAGATGCAGTTGATTTGCCCTGGCTCGTTAGGCATACCGGCAAGGACACCATGATAAGCAGGAGCTGATTTCCAGTATTTGGCTTGAATGTTGAGACACCCGGTGTGGCAAAGATCAACCCCGGCATCGTCGCGGGATTTGCTCTCTGATCGGGATGTCACACAATCGGAGTAACCAATCTCGCGCATCTCAATCGCTAGGGTGCGTTCGTAACCGTTGCCCCTGTCTCTATTGGAGTTTGCCATTAGTTAAGGCGGTTGACTGTTGGGTCGGGGCTAATGTCAATTCCGTCGTATCTGCATACCAGCGGCTGAACCTCCGACGACTTCCAATCAGCGCCATGCTTGAACCCAATCTCAAGGAGGGCCATGATTAGATCGGCTGTATCAGAGGGGGGACCTTTTAGCAGTCTCGCCGCATCATCGGCCATCATCTTTATGTATCGGTCTTTACTCATAATGAGCCCCCTTCCGCTTTAGCCTTGTTCAGCGCGACCTTATCGGGGAGATTGTCGAGACAAGGGTGGATCTCCTCGCGATTCCTTGAGGGGTCGGCCTCTCTACCTGGTGCGAAACGCGGTTGCCCGTGTCGGCAATAAGCGGCATAGCGCTCTTCTAGTAATTCCTTCATGCTTTCCGTGATCTCAACAAAGTGAGCAACGGGAGTATCGAGAAGGTCGTTAATACCCTTGAGGTTCAATCTCAGCGTTCGGCCCATTTTGCCGTAATCCTTGAGATGATAGATCGTTGGGTTTGAATCAAATGTCATGCGGCACCTCCTTCCCCATTATTGGCGGCATCCTTAATTCGGTAGGACCACCCACCGCGAAATCCTCCGCTCCGCTTTTCAGTCCACTGCTCTCCAATGGGGGATCGTTGTTCAATGTCGCAATCGCCATCAGTGTAGACATATTGAGCGTAGGCCCTCACGGAATCTTTTTGATCGGGAGTTAGATCCCTTATTAAAATCCAGTTCGCGTCGATCATGCTGACTCCTTTCCTTTAGCTGATCCGGTGCTATCGACTCCAGCAGCTCGGGCGGCTGTTCCGGAGGGGTCAGCAGCTCGTCGCTCTCTCATGAACTCGGACAGGGCCAATCTAGTGAAAGCACTGGTTCCAAGTTGTAACTCTTCAGCGGCGCTCTCGACTTCCGCCTTGAACTCCGCTGACACTCTAAGTTTAATGATATTAAGTTCCGCCATAGGTATTATTTGTGTGCACAGAAGGGTTACACTGTGTGGGCACAAGTGGCAACACTAAAGTTGCATTTTACCGAAAATAATCAAAAGGGCTTGTTTTATGCGCCCATGTCGAATGGGAAATGGATTTGATTAATGCTTAATGTGAGGTTAATAGACTGAACAAACCATGAAAGATATCAAGGAAGAAAACATCAAGGATAATCATTATTGTGCAGGGTGCTCTAAAGACCTCCCTAGTGACGCCTTCAACAAGGATCGATGCCGAAGATCAGGGCTTCAGTCACAGTGTAGAGCTTGCAAGCGATCGGCGCAAAGAAGGGATTATCAAGCCAAAAAGAGCCTGTATCTAGATAGACAAAGAAGGGCAAGGGCAGCGAATCCGCTTAGGAAGAGGGCGTACGAGCTGGTAGGCCTAGCAATTAAGAGAGGTGATCTAACCAGGCCACGCGAATGCCCCGAATGCGGGAGGTCTGATCAGAGGATAGAGGCTCACCATCATAAGGGTTATGAGTTCGAGAATGCTTTAAACGTTGTATTCGTTTGCACATCTTGTCACAGGGCGGCTGAAAGTGATTGAGTCGGACTTGTTGAGAAGGGGTAGACTACAGCCCTACTCCTATAAGGGTTACACTCTATGCTATGCGACAGAGCACAGCCCTACTCCCATAAGGGTTGTGGCTCCTCATGTCAGGCCAAGTCGACGGGTCCTTCTGGGCGATTACCTCCATACAGTCTCC
>TARA_R110000772_G_scaffold15072_14_pt1 | contig 26057 bp, 19 predicted proteins | sample TARA_R110000772 | Tara Oceans TARA_R110000772 (sample SAMEA4397948) | marine metagenome | biome: Polar Biome; feature: [SRF] surface water layer (ENVO:00010504); material: water (ENVO:00002006), including particulate matter (ENVO:01000060) such as... | depth 5 m | reverse complement strand
TTCCTCGCGCTTCTGCATGGGTGCCGCATGGCGCAATCCCAAGAACCGCGACATGCCGGCGATCATCGAGATGATCAAGGGCGTGCGGCAGATGGGCATGGAAACCTGCATGACTCTGGGCATGCTGACCAAGGAACAGTCGGAAATGCTGTCCGAAGCGGGCCTCGATTATTATAATCACAACATCGATACCTCGCCCGAACATTATGAGAAGGTGATAACCACACGCACCTTCGGCGACCGGCTCGAGACGCTGGAAAATGTCCGCAACAGCGGTATCAACGTCTGTTCCGGCGGCATCGTCGGCATGGGCGAGACCCGCGAAGACCGCGTCGGCTTTGTCCACGCGCTGGCAACCTTGCAGAAACATCCGGAAAGCGTGCCGGTCAACGCGCTGGTTCCTGTCAAAGGCACCGTGCTCGGCGATATGCTCGCCGATACACCGCTGGCGAAGATCGACGATATCGAATTTGTCCGCACGATTGCGGTGGCACGGATCACCATGCCTGCATCTATGGTGCGCCTGTCCGCTGGCCGCGAAAGCATGAGCGAAAGCACACAGGCTTTGTGTTTCCTAGCCGGTGCCAACAGCATCTTCACCGGCGACAAATTGCTGACCACCGGCAATGCGGGTGATGATGCGGACGAGACATTGTTCGCAAAACTGGGGCTGGTTCCGATGCAAGCCGAGCAGCGGGATTGTGCGCTGGAGGCGGCTGAGTGATCTTACATTTTCGTCATGCTGAACTTGTTTCAGCATCCACCTCTCAACAATCACCGTCTGTGCTTTTCGCACGATGGACCCTGAACCAAGTTCAGGGTGACGAACTGCTGGAGTCATGTTTTGTTTAAAAAAATCCTGATCGCAAACCGCGGCGAAATCGCTTGCCGGGTCATCCGCACCGCACAGAAAATGGGGATCAAGACGGTCGCCGTCTATTCCGATGCCGACGCGCGCTCGCCGCATGTCAAAATGGCGGACGAGGCGGTGCATATCGGTCCGTCGCCTGCAGGCGAATCTTATCTGATCGCGGACAAGATTATCGCGGCCTGCAAGGAAACCGGCGCGGAAGCGGTCCATCCCGGCTATGGATTTCTGTCCGAGCGGACCAGCTTTGCCCAGCAACTGGATGATAATGACATCGCCTTCATCGGCCCGCCGATCAATGCCATCGCGGCGATGGGCGACAAGATCGAGTCGAAGAAACTGGCCGAAAAGGCTGGCGTCAGCGTGGTTCCCGGCCATATCGGCGAAATTGACGATACCGAACATGCCGTGCGCATTTCGTCGGAAATCGGCTATCCCGTGATGATGAAGGCCAGCGCCGGCGGCGGCGGCAAGGGCATGCGGCTTGCGTGGAACGAGAAAGACGTTCGCGAAGGATTTGAAGCGACCAAGCGCGAAGGTCTGGCCAGCTTTGGCGATGACCGCGTGTTTATCGAGAAATTCATCGAACAGCCGCGCCATATCGAAATCCAGGTGCTCGGCGACAAGCATGGCAATGTCATCTATCTCGGCGAACGCGAATGTTCGATTCAGCGGCGCCACCAGAAGGTCGTCGAGGAAGCGCCATCGCCCTTCGTTGACCCCGAGATGCGCAAGAAAATGGGCGAGCAGGCCGTCGCCCTGTCGCAGGCCGTGGGCTATTACAGCGCCGGTACGGTCGAACTGATCGTCGGTGCCGACAAGAGCTTCTATTTCCTCGAAATGAACACCCGTCTGCAGGTCGAGCATCCGGTCACTGAATATATCACCGGTCTCGATCTGGTCGAACAGATGATCCGCGTCGCCTATGGCGAGAAACTGCCGCTGACACAGGATGAGGTAAAACTCACTGGCTGGGCGGTCGAAAACCGCGTCTATGCCGAAGACCCCTATCGCGGCTTCCTGCCGTCGACCGGTCGTCTCGTGAAATATCGGCCACCGGAAGCCGAAGAAGGCATCCGCGTCGACGATGGCGTAGCCGAGGGCGGCGAAGTTTCTATCTTCTACGATCCGATGATCGCCAAGCTGATTACCTATGGCGAGACCCGCATCGAGGCGATTGATCGCCAGATCGACGCGCTCAACCGCTTCGAGCTGGTCGGCCCCGGTCACAATATCGACTTCCTCTCGGCGCTGATGCAGCACGAGCGGTTCCGCGAGGGCAATATTACGACCAATTTCATCGCCGAAGAATATCCGGACGGGTTCCAGGGCGCTCCGGCATCCGATGAACTGTTGTGCAATCTCGCTGCCGTCGGGGCCTTCGCCGCGACCGCCCATGCTGATCGCGCCCGCCGGGTCGATAGTCAGCTCGGCAAGCGGCTTGATCCGCCATCAGAATGGCAGGTCAAGATCGGCGACAAGATCATGGACGTCTCGATTTCCGAAGAGGAAATCATCGTCGACGGTACCGAAGTCGACCTGTCCGCCGAATATACGCCGGGCGACAGCCTGATCCTCGCCGAAGTCGCGGGAAAGCCGCTGTCGGTGAAGATCGCCAAGACCGCGAACGGCTTTGCGCTCAACACCCATGGCGCAACCCACAAGGCCCGCGTGTTGCCCGCCCATGTTGCGCAGCATGCCGTGCATATGATCGAGAAGATACCGCCCGACCTGTCAAAATTCCTGCTCTGCCCGATGCCTGGCCTGCTGGTCGCGTTGCACGTGGGCGAGGGCGAAACCGTGGTCGAGGGACAGCCGCTGGCCGTCGTCGAAGCGATGAAGATGGAGAATATTCTCCGCGCCGAGAAAAACGGCGTGGTAAAATCGGTCAACGCGGCACAGGGTGATAGCCTTGCCGTCGATGCCGTGATACTCGAGCTGGAATAAGGACGAACGCCTTGGGGAGGGTAAAATATGGCCAGTGAAGTAGCAGCGGCAGGACAGCGCGAACCGACGCAAAAGGAAATTCGTCTGGTCATCGCGGCATCCTCCGCCGGCACCATTTTCGAATGGTATGACTTCTTCATCTACGGCACCCTGTTCTACATCATCGGGCCGACCTTCTTCCCCAGCGGCAATCCGACGCTGGAAATCCTGATGGTCTGGGCGACCTTTGCCATCGGCTTCGGCTTCCGTCCGGTCGGCGCCATCCTCTTCGGCTTTCTCGGCGACAAGCTGGGGCGCAAATATACGTTTCTCGTGACGGTCACCCTGATGGGCATAGCCACCGCAGGCGTCGGTCTGATCCCGAGCGCCGAGACAATCGGACTGGCGGCCCCGCTGATCGTAATCTTCCTGCGGATATTGCAGGGTCTGGCGCTGGGCGGTGAATATGGCGGCGCGGCAATCTATGTCGCGGAACACGCGCCAACCGAGAAGCGCGGCTATTATACCAGCTATATCCAGGCCAGCGTCGCCGGCGGCTTCGTCCTGTCGATCGGCGTAATATTGGCCTGCCGATTCCTGATTCCCGAGCAGGCGTTCAACGACTGGGGCTGGCGGGTACCGTTTCTTCTCTCGATCCTCCTCCTCGTGATATCGCTGTGGATGCGGCTGAAGCTCAACGAAAGCCCGGTCTTCCAGGCGATGAAAGCGGCGGGCGAAACCGCGGGCAATCCGTTCGTAGAAAGCTTCACCTATCCCGGAAACAAGAAGCGCATCTTTGTCGCCCTGTTCGGCATCACCGGCGTGCTTACGACCATCTGGTACACTGCCTTTTTCTCCGGCATGTCCTTTCTGCGTGGGCCGATGAACATGGAGGCGCGCACCGTCGACATAATCCTGTTTCTCTCCGGTCTGATCGCCATGTCCTTCTATCTCGTCGTCGGCAAATGGTCCGACAGGGTTGGACGCAAAAAGCCAATTATTGTGGGCGCCCTGCTGTCACTGTTGCTGCTCTTTCCAGCGTTCTGGGGACTGGGCCATTTTGCCAATCCCGGCCTGACCGAAGCGGCCGAGGCCAACCCTGTCCGGGTCGAAGGCAGCGCCTGCAGCACCGATCCCTTTGCCGAGCTGTTCAGCCGGGAGCAGAGCGATTGCGGCAAGATACTGGAAACCCTGACATCAGCGGGCGTGTCCTACACGCTGGTCGATGCCAGCGATCTGAAATTGAGCGCGGGCAGCAATCCGATTGTTATTGACCCAAGCTGGCTGGAAGATGGCGCCGCCCGTAGCAGCGGCATCCGCGATGCGCTTAGCGCATATGGCTATGATTTTGCCAAGCAGCAGCCGGGTATGATCAGCATATTGGGTATTGTGGCCATCCTGCTGGTGCTGGGAGCGCTGAGCGCCTTGACCTACGGATCGGTCGCCGCCCTGCTGTCGGAAATGTTTCCGGCCAAAATCCGCTACAGTTCAATGTCGATCCCCTATCATATCGGAGCGGGCTATCTCGGCGGGTTCCTGCCGCTGATTGCCGGATATATTGTAGCGCGGTCGGGTGATATCTATGCTGGCCTCTGGTACACCTGGGTCGTTGTCGCATTTGGGGTGGTCGTGGCATGGTGGGGAATTCCCAATGATCCCGAAGCGGCACTCGACGAAACGCAATGAAGGCCGTATCGGCCAGTCGATGAGTGATGAAGTACCCATCATACCGCCGACGGCGAAGATAAGGCTCGATTCCGATGCGCTGGTGGCCAACTGGCGTGCGCTGGACAAGATGTCTGGAAAAGCGAAGGCGGGGGCAGCCGTCAAGGCCAACGCATATGGTCTGGGTGTCCGCGACGTTGTGCAAAAGCTGATGGCCGCCGGATGCACGGATTTCTTCGTCGCCAACTGGCAGGAGGCTCGGGAGATCGAATATCTGACAGCTGGCAAAGCGTCGGTGTCCGTGCTCAATGGCGTCCGTCAGGCCGATCTGCCTTTCGCACTGCAGTCCCCGGCAAAGCCGGTGATAAACAGTCTCGAGCAACTTGCGCGCTGGCGGCCGACGGGCAAGGCCTGTGACATCATGATCAACAGCGGCATGAACCGTCTCGGGATCAATCCCGAAAATCTTGAAGCGGATCATTTTGTCGGGATGGCGATCGATATCGCGATGAGCCATCTGGCATCGGCTGATGAAGACGGGCCGCAAAATGCAGCGCAACTCGATCAGTACAGGGCCGCGCTCGAAATTCTCCCGGCCAAGCGGAACAGCCTCGCCAATAGCGCCGGCATCGCGCTGGGCAGTGATTATCATTTTGACCTTACCCGTCCCGGCCTGTCGCTTTACGGCGGCGTCCAGCGTCCGGAACTCGAAGCGGTCATCGAGCAAGTGGCTATGCCGCAAGCCGAGATCATCCAGGTTCGCTCGCTTCGTGCGGGCGACAAGCTCGGCTATAACGCGCAATATATTGCAGAGGAATCGCACGATGTCGGCATATTGGCGATGGGCTATGCCGACGGATATTTGCGAGGATTTTCAAATAGCGGCATGTTCGCGGATGGCGGCATCGTGCTGCCCGTGCTGGGCCGGGTCTCGATGGACCTGATCGCAATCGATCTTACAGAAGCGCCCCAACTCAAAGAAGGCGACTGGGTCGATTGCGAATATGATCTCGGGATCGCGTCATCGCAATCCGGCTTGTCGCAATATGAACTGATTACCGGCCTCGGCAATCGGTTGGCACGCCAGTGGACATAGCCTTGTTGAACAACCGCGACCAACGCAGTTGCACAAAATGAATATGTTGCACAAAAACCCCGTATAACAACAGAAGTTGCGGCATTGCACAAATAGGTTTAGTGCTGGTGCAACATCCAATTAAAGGACGGTTAGAAATCCCGACAACCTTCAGTATTTCTAACCCCTCGGGAGCTTATATGACCAAGTCGAAGAAAAAAACTCAGGACGGCCCGATAGTCATAAAAAAATACGCTAATCGCCGTCTCTATAACACCCAGACATCCAATTATATCACGCTTGATTTTCTCGCCGAGATGACCCGCAACGATGAAGATTTTGTCGTTGTCGACGCAAAGACCGGCGATGACATCACCCATAATGTTCTGACCCAGATCATCGTCGACGAGGAAAGCAGCGGCAAGCAAATGCTGCCGGTCAATTTTCTGCGCCAGCTGATTTCCATGTATGGCAACAGCATGCAGTCGCTGATGCCATCCTATCTCGAAGCGTCGATGGACAATTTTCGCAAGAACCAGAAGCAGTTTCAGGAAGCTGTCGAAGGGGCTCTGAACAAGAACCCGCTCGGACAGATGGCGGTCAAGAACCAGAAGCAGTTTCAGGAAGCTGTCGAAAATGCCCTGAAGGCCAGCCCGCTCGCCGGCGTGTTCGAAAAGGCATTGAGCCTCGGCCAGAACAACCAGGATTCGTCCGACGACGAGCAACAAGCAGAATTGTCGGAAAAAGACATCGAAATTGTCGAATTGAAAAAGCAATTGGCGGATATCCAGTCCAAGATTGACAAGCTCGACGTCTGATAACCGGAAACCAATAATCCGCAGGAACCACTAGTGAAGAAAAATGCTCTTTCCATCACCCGCGCTGACGATTTCGCGGGATGGTACCAACAAGTAATTGCCGAAGCCGACATGGCCGAGGAATCCGGCGTGCGCGGCAGCATGATCATGCGGCCCTGGGGCTATGGCATCTGGGAACGGGTGCAATATCTGATGGACCAGCGGATCAAGGCGTCGGGACATGAAAACTGCTATTTTCCCTTGTTCATTCCGCTCAGCTATTTTTCGAAAGAGGCCGAGCATGTTGACGGATTTGCCAAGGAAATGGCGGTTGTCACGCATCACCGGCTGATCAAGGGCGAAGACGGCGGACTGGTCGTCGATCCGGAAGCCAAGCTGGAAGAACCGCTTGTTGTTCGTCCTACATCGGAAACGGTGATCGGCACCGCTTTTGCGCGCTGGGTGCAGAGCTGGCGCGACCTACCGGTGATGATCAACCAGTGGGCGAATGTGGTGCGCTGGGAAATGCGCACAAGAATGTTTCTGCGGACCACCGAATTTCTCTGGCAGGAAGGCCATACCGCTCACGCCACCAAGGCCGAGGCGATGGAAGAGACGCTGAGCGCGCTGGAAATGTACCGCGCCTTTTCCGAAGAGGTGCTGGCGATGCCGGTCATCGCCGGAGAGAAGCCGGAAAATGAACGTTTTCCCGGCGCCGATGCGACTTACTCGATTGAAGCGATGATGCAGGACGGCAAGGCTTTGCAGGCCGGCACCAGCCACTTCCTCGGCCAGACCTTCAGCAAGGCGCAGAATATCCGCTATCAGGACAAGGACGGCGAGTTCCAGTTTGCCTATACAACCAGCTGGGGCACATCGACGCGGATGATCGGCGGCGTCATCATGACCCATGGCGATGACGACGGCATGCGCGTGCCGCCGCTGATTGCGCCTTATCAGGTGGTGATCGTGCCGATGCTGCGCGACAAGCCGGAAGATGAAGAAGTGCTGGATTATTGCAAGGCGCTGGCCAAAGACATTGCCAAGCTCCGTGCCTTTGACGAGCCGGTTCGGGTGAAGGTCGACGTCACGGGGGCCAAGACCCAGACCAAGCGCTGGTCGTGGATCAAGAAGGGCGCGCCGGTCATATTGGAAATCGGACCGCGCGACATGGCCGACAACAAGGTCGCGATGATCCGCAGGGATGCGCTTTATCAGGACAGCGGGAAGCTCGACACGAAATTCCTGGCCAAGGCTGAATTCATTCCCGAAATCCCGGCGCTATTGTCCGACATCCAGACCAACTTGCACTCAGAAGCCAGAGAGCGGATGGATGGCAACGTCAAGAAGGGCGTTGAATATTGGTCGGACGTTGAACGTTTCTATGCGCCGAAGAAGAAGCATCCCGGATGGCTGGAAGTGCAATGGTGCAAGGCGACCGGCGAGGAACTAAAGTCGATAGAAGAGCGTTTGAAGAAACTGAAGCTGACGTTCCGCAACGTGCCCGTCGATGCAGCCGCCGCGGATGGCACATGCATCTTTACGGGCAAACCCGCGGTCGAGCGCATAATCATAGGTAAAGCTTATTAATGGCAGGTCCCAAAAAATCTCACAAACCGAAACAGGTTCCCTCTCGCCAGCAGATACTGGATTTTATCGAGCAATCGGAGCGGCCTGCAGGACGGCGGGAGATATCAAAAGCCTTTGGATTGCGGGGGGCGGACAAAATTGCCCTCAAGGCTTTGCTCAAGGACATGACCAAGGAAGGATTGCTCGCCGGAGATCTGGGGCGGGCCTTGCATAAGGTGGGCGGCCTGCCGAAGGTAACCGTGCTCAAGATCGTCGAGATTGACGGCAACGAAGCGATCGGCATCCCCGAAAAATGGGAAGAAGAGAGCGCTCCCGCACCAAAGATCAGGATCAAGGAAAAAGGCCGCCGCGCCGCACTGGCGATCGGCGACAGGATACTCGCTCGCACCGAAGAACGCGGGCAGGGCCATATTGCGTTTCTGATGAAAAAGCTCGCCCAGAGCAACGAGATGCTGCTCGGTATCGTCGAGAAGGATGAGCGCGACCAATATTGGCTGAAGCCGGTCGACCGCAAGATTCGTCGGAGCACGCCGATTATCGATCTGGGTGAGGCAAAGCCCGGGAACCTGGTGCTGGCCGAACCGCTCAAGCGCGGCTCCGAGGTCAAGGCGCGGGTGAAGGAAATATTGGGCGATCCGTTCGCTGCCAAATCCTTCAGCCTGATCGCCATCCACAAATTTGAAATCCCGCTGCATTTTCCCGATGCGGTGACCGAAGAAGCCGAACAGGCGACCAGGCTGGCAATTTCGAAAGAGCAGCGCGAAGACCTGCGGCACTTGCCGATTGTCGCGATCGATCCGGCCGATGCCCGCGATCATGATGACGCGATCTGGGCCGAGCCGGATGACAATCCGGATAACAAGGGCGGGTTCAAGGCGCTGATCGCGATCGCCGATGTGTCTTATTATGTCCGCTCGGGCAGCAAGCTCGACCGCGAAGCCTATAAGCGCGGCAACAGCGTCTATTTCCCAGACCGGGTCGTGCCGATGTTGCCGGAGGCACTGTCGACCGATGTCTGCTCGCTCAAACAGGGCGTCGACCGGGCGGCTCTGGTCTGTCACGTCACGATCGATGCCAAGGGGCAGGTGATCGCCTCCCGCTTCACCCGGGCAATCGTCAAGCTGACCGGCAATATCGCCTATGAAGACGCGCAGGCCGCAATGGACGGGAAGCTGGACCATCCGCTCAAGAGCAGCGCGCTCGAGCCACTGTGGGCCTGCTGGAAGCTGCTCGCCAAGGCACGCGACGAACGCGAACCGCTCAATCTCGATCTGCCCGAAAAACGGGTGGTGCTGGACGACCAGGGCAAGATCGTCGAAATCGCCATCCGCGAACGGCTCGACGCGCACCGCGTGGTCGAGGATTATATGATCGTCGCCAATGTCGCGGCGGCGCGGATGCTGGAATCGAAAAAATCTCCGGTCATCTATCGGGTCCACGAAACGCCCTCGCGCGAGAAGCTGATCGCGCTGAAGGATTATCTCAAGAGCTTCGACATGAGCTTCGCCATGGGGCAGGTGATCAAGCCTTCGGTATTCAACAATCTGATCGAACAGGTCGATGACGAATTGCTGCTGCCTCTGGTCATGGAGCAGATATTGCGCAGCCAGACCCAGGCTTATTACGGCCATACCAACATGGGCCATTTCGGCCTGTCGCTGGGAAGCTACGCCCATTTCACCAGCCCGATCCGGCGCTATGCCGACCTGATCGTGCACCGGGCGCTGGTCAGTGCCTGCAAGCTTGAACAGCCGGCACCGGAGAACAGCGCCATTCCGGAATATTCGGGACTGAGCAAGGAAGAGGCCGGGCGCCTCGAGCTGATCTCGGAGAAAATCTCCAAGCTGGAACGCCGCGCGATGAAGGCCGAATGGGAAACCATCGACCGCTATATCTCGGCCCATCTCGCGAGCCGGATCGGCGAAGTCGTCAAATGCCGGATCACGGGCGTCCAGAATTTCGGTTTTTTCGCCACCGTCGAGGATCTCGGCGGCGACGGGCTGGTGCCGGTCCGCACGCTGGGGGCCGAACGTTTCGATTATGACGAAGCCAAGCAACAGCTCACCGGCATGGACAGCGGAACCACCTATAATGTCGGCCAGAAGATCGAATTGCGTCTGGTCGAGGCCAATGCCGCGACCGGCAGCCTGTTGTTCGAACTGGCCGAGGGTGCCAACCACATGGCTGGCCGTCCCGCTCCGCGCCGTGCCGGCAAGGGCAAGCCGCATCGCAAGGGCAAACCCGGGCGCCCTGCCAACGTTCGTGGCAAGATGGGCAAGGCCCGTCGCAAGTAATTCTTGTTTGTCAGGAGGCAACCATTCGGGTCGAATTGGGGTATAGACTAAATAAAAACAAAGGAACTCCTCCCATGCCGAATATTCTTCCGACCCAAGCCGTTCCCGATTTCTCCGTCCCGCTGATCGGCGGTGGCACGTTTGAACTGAGCGAGCAGCTTGGCGATAATTTTACGCTGCTGGTCTTTTACCGTGGCGTTCACTGCCCGATCTGCAAAATGCAGTTGCGCGAATTGCAGCGCAAGCTCGGTGATTTTGAAAAGCGCGGTATCAATGTCGTCGCGATCAGCATGGACAGCCAGGAACGTGCCCGCAAATCGTCCGACGAATGGGATATCAAGGACGTGACGCTCGGCTATGGTCTCAGCGAAGAACAGGCCCGCGCTTTTGACCTCTATATCTCGTCCGGTCGACCCGACAGCGAGGAACCTGAGGTTTTCTCCGAACCCGCCTTGCTGCTGGTCAAGCCGGACCAGAGCCTGTATTTTGCGAGTATCCAGAGCATGCCGTTCACCCGGCCTCCGCTCGACGAGCTTCTCAAGGGCATCGACTATGCGCTGGAAAATGATTATCCGGCGCGCGGAGAGCTGGCGCAATCGCGCTAGCTGAGACGATCAATCTCTTCCTTGGTCAATGATCCGGGAACAACCATCACCGGGCAGGGCAGCGTCCCTGCTTCGGTGTTGGCAAAATGGCTGACCAGTGGTCCCGGCGCGCCGTGCGCGGCCGCTCCTAGTACCAGCGCGGCGAGGCCATCGACCTCTCCCATCATCTCGCGGACGACTTTCGGGCCCTTGCCTTGCTTCACTGTAATCGAAGGCCGGATACCGGTCTCGTCAAACAAGGTACCGGCGGCGCCGGACACCAGAGCCTCGGCTCGGTTTTTCGCCTCTTCCTCAAGCGTGGCCTGAACCCCGCCCCAGGCAACGAAACCCTCGCTTTCGACCAGCGCCAGGATGTGCAGCGCGCTGTTCGTCTTCATCGCCCGTCGGGAAGCAAAGCGGAGCGCTACGCTCGCCTCGTCGGTCTCGTCGATCACTACCAGATACGTGCGCATGAACCCTCCTCACCCTGTCAGAAACACCTGTTGCGATAAAAACGCATACAAGGCAAGCTACGGCCCTTGACGATATTGCTTCAATGTTGGACAGATCGACCTGATAACAGGACTTCCCCAGGAAAGATAACCGGCCATGCCCATCAATCTCCAAATGCCAGCCCTATCGCCGACCATGGAAGAGGGGACGCTCGCAAAATGGCTGGTGAAAGAGGGGGACAGCGTTTCATCCGGTGATTTGCTGGCGGAAATCGAAACCGACAAGGCGACGATGGAATTTGAAGCGATCGACGAAGGCGTGGTTGCCAGGATCGTGGTTGCCGAGGGCACGGAAAATGTGAAGGTCGGCGACGTCATTGCGATCATCGCCGAAGAAGGCGAAGATGCAGGTGACGTCGAAGCCGTTCCGGCTCCGGCAGAAAAGACAGCCGCGCCCGCCGCGAAAGAGGAAGCACCTGCACCGAAAGCGACACCGGCTCCGACAGCCGCTCCTGCAGCCAAGACATCGTCGAACGGAAATGACGAGCGTCTGAAAGTCAGCCCGCTAGCGCGGCGTCTGGCCGACCAGAAAGGCGTCGACCTGAACGCGCTGTCCGGATCCGGACCCGGTGGCCGGATCATCAAGGCCGATATCGACGCGGCGGACGGCGGCGCTGCTCCGGTCAAAAGCGAAGCGGCTGCAACCGCACCCACCGCAACAGCAGCGCCGGCAAGCGATTTCGATATTCCGCACAGCAGCGAAAAACTCTCCAGCATGCGCAAGACCATCGCGCGCCGCCTTACCGAGGCCAAACAGACGATCCCGCATATCTATCTGACCGTGGATATCCAGCTCGACAAGCTGCTCAAATTGCGCAGCGAGCTCAACGCGACACTGGCATCGCGCGACATAAAATTGTCGGTCAATGATCTGCTGATCAAGGCGCTGGCGGTGTCGTTGATGCAGGTGCCGAAATGCAATGTCTCGATCGAAGGCGATCAACTGAAAACATTTGAACGCGCCGATATTTCGGTTGCGGTCAGCATCGAAGGCGGTCTGATCACCCCGATCATAAAGAGCGCCGACAGCAAGTCGCTCAGCGCCATCTCGACCGAGATGAAGGACCTCGCCGATCGCGCCAAGGACGGCAAGCTCAAGATGCATGAATATCAGGGCGGTACCGCGAGCATTTCCAACATGGGCATGTTCGGGATCAAGAATTTCGACGCGGTGATCAACCCGCCGCAAGCGATGATCATGGCAATCGGTGCCGGAGAGAAACGCCCGCATGTGATTGACGACAGTCTGCAGATCGCCACGATCATGAGCGCCACTGGCAGCTTCGACCATCGCGCGATTGACGGCGCGGACGGCGCGCAGTTGATGAAAGTGTTCAAGGAACTTTGTGAAAATCCGCTGGGGATGCTCGCTTGAGCGAACTGGCCAATAAAGTGCCCGCCATTCGCACCATCGTCATGCCGGCTGACGGCAATCCTTACGGGGTGGCATTTGGTGGCTGGCTGATGGCACAGATGGCGCAGGCCGGCGGCGCGCTCGCGGCGCAGCACAGCAAGCACCAGTCGGTGGTTGTCGGCGCAAATGATGTCCGTTTCGGGCATCCGGTCGAAATTGGTGACGAATTGTCGGTCTACGCCGAATTCTCCAAGATCGGCCGTAGCTCGATGACCGTTCAGGTCGAAGCATTCCGGCGGGACCGGCATGGGGATGAAATGACGAGGGCGGCGTCGGGCGTCTACACATTTGTCGCTGTTAATAGCGATGGCAAGCCCGTGCAGGTCCCCGCACTGGACTAGAGATTATCGAAAAGGAACAACATGGCAAACGGATATGACCTCATCGTTCTCGGTTCCGGCCCCGGCGGCTATGTAGCCGCGATCCGCGCCGCGCAGCTCGGCCTCAAGACCGCTATCGTGGAGCGTGAAAATCTCGGCGGCATCTGTCTGAACTGGGGTTGCATACCGACCAAGGCCTTGCTCCGCTCGGCGGAAGTGTTCCACAATATGAAACATGCGGCGGACTATGGTCTTGCCGCAGAGAAGATCAGCGCCGATCTCGACGCCATCGTCAAGCGTTCGCGCGGAGTCGCCAAGCAGCTCAATCAGGGCGTCACCGGGCTGATGAAGAAGAACAAGATCGACGTCCATATGGGCGACGGCAGATTGACCGCGAAGGACAAGATTGTCGTGACCGGCGAGAGCGGCGAGACCGAACTCACCGCCAAGAATATCATCATCGCCACCGGTGCCCGCGCGCGGGATCTGCCTTTTGCCAAGGCCGACGGCAAGCGCATCTGGACCTATCGCCACGCGATGACGCCAAGCGAAACGCCGACCAAGTTGCTGGTCATTGGTTCTGGCGCGATCGGCATCGAGTTTGCCAGCTTCTATAATGATATCGGGGTCGATGTGACGGTCGTCGAAATGCTCGACCGCATCGTGCCTGTCGAAGACGAGGAAATCTCGAAATTCCTCGAAAAGTCTCTGAAGAAGCAGGGCATGACCATCATGACCGGTGCGGGCGTAAAAAGCATTGATGCCAGCGCCAAAGGCGTCAAGGCGGAGATAGAGGACAGCAAGGGCAAGAAGCAAAGCCATGACTTCAGTCATGTCATCGTCGCCGTCGGTATCATGCCCAATCTCGAGGATATCGGTCTCGAAAAACTTGGCGTCACTCCCGATGAACGTTCTCATATCAAGACCGATGATCACTGCCGGACCAATGTCGATGGCATCTACGCGATCGGTGACTGTACCGCTGGTCCGTGGCTGGCGCACAAGGCGAGCCACGAAGGCGTCATTGCTGCAGAAACCATCGCCGCCAGCCTGGGCAAGGACGCCCACCCGCACACGATGGACGTCAACAATATCCCCGGCTGCACCTATTGCCACCCCCAGATCGCCAGTGTCGGTCTGACCGAAGCGAGAGCGAAGGAAGCAGGCCATGACGTCAAGACCGGCAAGTTTCCCTTCATCGGCAATGGCAAGGCTATTGCGCTGGGCGAAACCGAGGGTTTCATCAAGACGGTGTTTGACGCCAAGACGGGCGAATTGCTCGGCGCGCACATGATCGGCGCGGAAGTAACCGAACTGATCCAGGGCTATACGATCGGCAAGACGCTGGAAACGACCGAAGCGGAGCTGATGAACACGGTCTTCCCGCATCCGACGCTGAGCGAGATGATGCACGAAAGCGTGCTCGATGCCTATGGCCGCGTTTTGCATATGTGACTCCTTCTCCCGTGAGGGAGAAGGATAGCTAGCCTTGCTGAGGAACGAAGCTAGGCGCAGTTGGATGAGGGTGTCCTAACCCCTGAAGCGCAGCACACCCTCACCCAGTTCCGGCTAGGCAACAAGTTGCCAAGCCTGCACATCCCTCTCCCTCACGGGAGAGGAAAGTTCATGATCGCCGAAATGATCCTAATGCTTCGGCAGGACGCAAATCACTTTCCTACACGCCCCGGTTTGCGCTAGCCTTCGGGTCATGAACCACAATGTTTCGGGACCAGCTATACCTGCAAAAAGGCCTTTCCCCGCAGCAAGTTGTTTCTTTTCTTTAACACTGTAAAGTTGGTAAAGTTCACCAGGCGGTTTCGCTAAATCACAAGGTTAGATAAAATGGCCAAAGGCACGCACGACTTCACCGCCGATCCGCGCAACTCAAATATTCTGATCAATGTCAACGGCGTGATGACGCCACGGGCCGAGGCGGTGGTTTCGGTTTTCGACAGCGGTTTCATGCTCGGCGACGGGGTCTGGGAAGGCCTGCGCGTTCACAAGGGCAAGATCGCTTTTCTCGACGCCCATCTCGACCGGCTGTTTGAAGGATCAAAGGCAATCGCGATGGATATCGGGATCACGCGCGACGCATTGGTGGCACGCCTCAATGACACCATTGCTGCCAATGCCATGTTCGATCAGGAAGGCGTGCATATCCGGCTGATGGTGACCCGCGGCATCCGCTCGACGCCCTATCAGGACCCGCGCGTGGTGATCTCTCCGGCGACGATCGTGATCATTCCCGAATATAAGGAAGCTTTGCCGAGCACGGTCGAGAACGGCATCCGCCTGTTCACCGTCCATGTCCGGCGCGGTGATCCGGCAGTACAGGACCAGAAGCTGAATTCGCACAGCAAGCTCAACTGCATCACCGCCTGTATCCAGGCGACCCAGGCCGGTGCAGACGAGGCCTTGATGCTCGACCCGCAGGGCTTTGTCGCGACCTGCAACAGCACCCATTTCTTCATCGTCCGCAAGGGCGAGGTCTGGACCTCGAGCGGCGACTATTGCCTCGGCGGGATTACCCGCGCCAATGTCATCCGGATCTGCCGGGAGAATGACATTCCGGTGTTCGAGAAAAACTTCTCGCTCACCGACGTCTATGGCGCGGACGAGGCCTTCGTTACCGGGACCTTCGCCGGTGTGGTGCCCGCTACCGAGGTGGATGGCCGGATATTGACCGAGGGCAGGGGGCCGATGGTCGAACGGCTGCAAGGTCTTTACAAGGGACTGATTGAGCATGATGTTGCGGCCTGACGCCACGCCTATTTGTACAACGCAAATCTTTGGCGACCGCAGGTCATTTCCATTAATTCCTCGCACGAAGACACAAAGGCACGAAGAATGATATTAGAGCGGCAGCATCATTGTGTCTTCGTGGCTTCGTGCGCGCCCAAAATAGCATTGAATAAATGCGCTTCGCGGCGAGTTGGGAGGCTCTGGTGATCCAATCATGACCATCCGCATCGCCATGTGGTCCGGCCCACGCAATATCTCGACCGCGATGATGCGCAGCTTTGGGGGGCGCAGCGATTGTGCAGTCAGCGACGAGCCCTTTTACGGCGCCTTCCTGAAAACCACCGGTCAGCGGCAACCGATGGCCGATGACGTCATTGCGTCAATGGATTGCGACTGGCAGTCTGTCGCCGCTGCGATGCAAGGCCCGGCTCCCGGCAGCAAGCCGCTCTGGTACCAGAAACATATGCCGCACCATATGGCCGCCGATATCAGCATTGCCGACTTCCCCGACCATCGCCATGCTTTCCTGATCCGCGATCCGCAGCGCGTTGTTGCAAGCTATGCCGCAAAGCGGGTCGAGGTCACCGCCGATGATCTTGGCTATGCGCGGCAGCTTGAATATGTCGACCGGACGGCCCAGCATACCGGCCAGCCACCGGTCGTGCTGGATAGCGCCGATATATTGCGCGATCCCGAGGCCCATTTGCGGGCGCTGTGCGCGGCGCTTGATATTCCGTGGGATGCGGGGATGCTCTCGTGGGAGTCCGGGCCGCGTGAAAGTGACGGAGTGTGGGCGTCCCACTGGTATGGCCGCGTGCTCGAAACGACGGGCTTCGGGGCCGGCGAGGACGAAGCGCCGAGACTGGCGAAAAGCGAGCAGGCAATCGCGGACCAGTGCCGCGATGCCTACACGCAACTTTCGGAATTGCGGATCAGGCTATAGCGCGATCAGCCCAGCGGGTTGGCGTGCTTCCCGATCCGTTCGAACAGGGTGCCGTCGAGAACCATGTACAGGATCGCGAGCCCGGCAAACCACAATATGTCGTTTTGCGCGACCATCCAGACGATCGAAGGCATGAAATTCTGCACGCCGCCAAGGAATGTCGCGGCCAGCAGCAACAGCGCTTCATAAGCGGCAAAGGCTGCGACAAAGGCGAGGCCCAGCGTAACGAAGCTGCGGTCGGAGCGCATATCCAGCACCGTCTTCGCAACGAACAAGGTGGCCATCGCGGTCGCGCCCATGGCGAGGCCGTGGCCGAAGCTGTTGGCGGTCTGCGGATAGCCGAGGATCAGATAGCCAACCAGCTGATTGGCAAACCAGACCGCACCCATCCAGACCGCTGCCTTGCGGAACGGCAATGTCGCCGCCAGCAAGGTCGCGATCGCGGCAAAAGGAAATATGCAGGCCAATGCCAGGCTGCCCAGAACCGACGAAGATGCCAGCACGCCGGCCCAGATATTCTGGACGGACGAAGAAGATTGACGGAGTTGCATGTGATCATATTCCCTTTTGCTAATGGATATCAGAAACGCGCGCGCGCTCCAACATAAGCCGAACGCCCCGGAGAGCCAAAATCAGTGGCTGTTTCATAGGTGACATCAAACAGATTGTCGATACGTCCAAAGACTTCAAACGCGTCGGTGACGGGGATGCTCGCCCGTGCTCCGGCCAATATGTAGCCGTCGATGCGGCGGCTGTTGGCCAAGTCGTCGAAACTGTCGCCGACCATCTGCATGTCCGCCCCCAGCTTCAGGCCGAATGCGGTCTGGTAGCTGGCGTCGAGATAGAGGCTGCTGGCCGGACGGCGGGCGAGCTCGTTGCCGAAATTGGCACCGGTCGACCGGTTCGCAGTGTCGAGCCAGGTGTAATTGGCATCAATCCTCAACCGTTCGACCGGAGCGATCGACAGGATCGCCTCAACACCCTTGGTCCGATTGCGTTCGATGTTAAGGGTCGTACCGAAAGGACGGCTGCCGTTGGTGCAGACTTCCGGAGCCGGATCGGGCGCTACCGGACAGGCGGCGAAGGCGATCTGGTTATCTGTGTCGCGCTGGAACAGGGTTACCGACAGCTGAACAGCCTTGGCGATAAACGATTGTTCAATGCCGATCTCGTAGGATTTGGCGGTTTCCGGCAACAGGTCAGGCGTGCCAAAGCCGAAAGGACGGTCATCAAGATCGATCAGCGAGGGCGCTCGGAAACCCTCGGCATAGCTCGCCCGGATCGTCGGCCCATCCTCGCCAGCGCGATAAACGATATTTCCCGCGAGGCTGGTATTGCCGCCAAAATCCTCGTGATCATCGTGCCGGACCCCGGCGGTCAGCGCCAGCCCGTCGAGCGGTTTGAACACGGTCTGGAAGAAGACGGAATCGATGCCGGTCGAGTCGGTCACGCCGCTATTTTCATAGCGGCTGTCCTCCGTTTCGGCGCCGAAAACAAACCGCAACTGTTCGATCACTGCGAAGTCGCCGCGATATTCGAACCGCTCCGTCCGTCCTCTCGGCAGCGAAGTGAAGAAGGGGTTGATGATATCGCGGTTGATATCGGAAATGCTGAAAGCAAAGCGGTTCTGGAAGCGGCCGTCAAATGCCCGCGCCTCAATCGCGGCATTGCCGTAGATTTCCTTTGCCAGCGAAAACTGGCTGTCGTCGGAACTGAAGGGCGGGAAAACGCTGTCATTGTCGATCCGGCTGTCCGCATAATAGCCGCTTGCTTCAAAACGGATCGCGTCGGTTAGGTCGACCTCGACCTGTCCGGAAGCGGAATATTGGCGATAGCCGTCCGTTTCGGTGCCGCCGGAAAAAGCGCTGATGCCGTCGGTGCTGGCATAGCCGCCGCCGATGCTCAGGCCGACCGGCCCGATCTTGCCGGAGGCGTTGCTGACCAGCCGGACCGTATCATGGGCACCATATTCGCCCTGGGCAAACAGGGCGAGATCTTCGGTCGGGCGTTTCGTGGTGATATTGACCACGCCGCCGACGGCCTGGCTGCCCCAGGTAACGCCGCTGGCACCGCGCAGCACTTCCACGCGTTCTATGTTTCCGGCGAGCAGATTGCCGAAATCAAATGCGCCGTCGGGAGAGGACGGGTCATTGACCCTGATGCCGTTGATCAACACCAGCGTCTGGTCGCTTTCCGCCCCCCGGATGCGGACCGAGGCTTGCGACCCCAATCCTCCGCTCTGGGTCACGCTGACCCCGGGAAGTTCCTGCAGGATGTCGGCTATCGAGATGATCTGCTGGTCGATTATGTCTGCTGTATCGATCACCGATATGGCGGTGCCGGTATCGCGGATATCCTGCTCGATGCCGGTCGCGGTGACAACGATCTCGGGATTGTCGGCGGCCAGTGCAGGCGCTGCAAAGCAATAAGCGGAAGACGCCAGAAGTGTGGCGAGGGTTCGGATTTTATACATTGGGATTCCCTTTTGTTAACGACATCAATTGCCGTTACGCAGGGGAAAACCCCGTTCACCCGACACACCCCGTCCGGCTGAAGAACGACGATACAGGGCAGGTCTCCTGACTTGCGGATCGCTGCTGAACATGCCGCCTTCCCAGATCCGGGGATCCAGTGGCATTTGGCATATCAGCTAGCCGCTTACAGTTGCGGGGTCAGTACCGGATTTGGAACGGGCGCAAACCCTTTCCTCACCGATTTCCCTTTGAATTCTCGATTAAGAGAAACCCGATATCTGCCGCCCCATTCTCTCAAAACGGTTTCGGTTGCAAGCCCTAATATTTTGCCGGGCGAGTCGGCTGCTGTCGCAGGCCTTGCGCTGCAATACCGCGACCGTTCATATCCAGGTTCGCTACTATCATCCTGATAAGTAACGGTATTTTCTGCATCGAGAGATGTTGAATCTGCTTCGCTCACAAAATCCCGATATGCTATAAGCGATGCTCAATCGAGGAACGATCATCATGATTACATTTTTGACTATTGCCTTTCTCAGCACCGCATCGGCAGCCACATTCGCCGATGCCGAAAGCGCGCGTATTGCATATTCCAATTGTCTGGTGGATTTTACGTCCGTCAATCTGGATGAAAAAACCAGCACCAGCGCATTCAAAAAAGCAGCCACGACGGCCTGCGCCGATGAGCGGAACAATATGATCGCGGCGATCAAGAAAGACGAGATCAGCTATAATAGTCCGGAAAGTGAAGCGGCGCAGTTTGCCACCGAAGAAGCCGACAACGTGTTATTTGCCTATACCGACGGATATGCCGGCTATGCGAGCAGCAATACAAGACCCGTCAAGGAGCAGTAAGCGTACCGGTCGCCCCGAGCAGGCTAACCCGGCTAGAACTGCAGTCCGACCTGAACATTGATCTTGGGCGACCGGTCTCCGCTTTCAAAGCGGTCGGTGTTCACTGGTGCCGCGGCCTCGACGCCCAGGTCGATTCTGCCGATCTGGGATCGCAGGCCGCCGCCTGCCGACGCTAGCGTGCCGCCACCAAAGCCGGAACCGATGTTGGAAACATAGCCGCCATCGACAAAGGCGTAGAGCTGGAACCAGTCGAGCCAACCGGTGATGTCGTCAAATTCCTTGCGCACTTCGGCAAGTCCCAGAGCGCCCTCATCGCCGAAGCGTTCGCTGAAATCATATCCCTTGCCAAAATATGGCCCGCCGATCGAAATTTCATTGGGAGAGAGTAGCGGTCGCGAGGCGATTTGCGCATTGCCGGCCAGTCTCATGCCAAAGCCGTCGCCCATGTTGAGGATCGAGTTGATCCAGAAATTTGCCTTGGTAAATTCGCCGCTGCCATCATTGCGGGAGTTTAGCGAATCGCCGCTTCTATTCGCTCCCAATATGCCCAGACCCCGGGTAACCCCGACCCCGCCATAGATGCGACCGATACCGACATTATAATTGCCCGAGAAATTCAGCGAGGCAGTGGCGATCTGCTCGTCTTGAAACAATAGCCCATCGCGGGATTGCTTGACATCCAGATAGGCCAGTTCCGCATTGAGCCAGAGATTGAAATCATTGCTGCGCTTCAAGGCGTGACTGGAAAAGACGGAAGCATAGCGATTGCGACCGGTATAATTGAAACTGGAAAGATTGCCGCCCGACCGGGTGCGGCCCGCAGCACCAGAAAAACCGATAACAGTGCCGCCATCGCCCAATGTCATCGCATAGCGGGCGTTGATATAGGTCAGTTCTTTCGGTTGCAAGGCAGTGCTTATCACGTTGGTTGTGAGAACATCGCTGTCCGTCAGCAGGCCCGCCACGTCGAGATTGAGGCGGGCACGGATCGGCCCCAGTGTTTCCGGACCGTGATTGTCCACCCTCAAATGCCCTTTGGCTTTGTCTTCGCGTACCTTCACGATCAGGACACCCTTGCCGTCTTCGCGTTGATATTTTGAATTCAGCACCCTGATTCCCGGCAAGTCGCCGGCTAGCAGCAATTGCCGTTCGACCTCGTGCGACAGCGCAGCCTTGCATTCCAGTTGGTCGAGTATTTTCCTCAACCGGCGATTGTTTGATCCGATGATCCGGACTTCATCGATAGCGCCAGGATCCAGCAGGACCTCGACCACACCTATTTTGACAGATTGAGGCGGAACTTGTGCGCTTGCAAATATATAGCCGCGGTTTCTGGCAGCTTCCGAGACAGCGCTGGCGAGGTCCCTCAGCATGTCCTGGCTGGCAGTCTGGCCGATGAATTTCTCGTAGCTGCTGGCAAGCATGTCTCCGGCGATCTGGCTGCCCGAATTGACGCTGACCGCACCGATGGTGATCGAACGGCTTTCATTGGATTGTTGCAATGACTGGTCCGGCACAGCTTCTGGCTTGGCCAGTGCTATCGGCGCAACCATGTCGTCGCCGGTGGGATCGCCCACGATCCACTCACCCGGATCGCCAACGCTTTCGAAGGGGTTGCCGCTCTGTTGCGCCAGGACAGCGGACGATAGGCAGCCCAGCATGGTGAATAGGGCTAGATTTACTTGGGGACGCACGCAACACTCCTGAACATATTCAACATGTCATTTATCCTGCAATCCTTAGGAATTCCTTAGCAGGAGCCCCCATTAACGGAATATTCAGCGCGCTTTTAAACGATGTTGCGACTTTAAACCGCTATCGGGTGTCTCGTGGGTCAACGAAAACGGTCTCCGCGATGCGAGATCACAAGGGCAAGACAATGAAGAAAACCAAGATAATCCTGACGATAGCCGCATTGATGGCCGGAGGATCTGCTCAAGCAGAAACACCGCAGTGGAAGCTTTCGGAAAGCGCCGGAACTGTTAATGTCCTGCGTTCGGGCGTGTCCAGGATCGCTATCAGCGGTGGCAGTCTGACTGCTGGCGATGTCATCACGACCGGCACGAAAAGCCGTGCGGTATTGGTGCGTGGTCAGGAATATGTTGTCGTTTCTCCCAACAGCCGGCTCAGGATCAGCGCTCCGGAACAAAGCGGCGGCGTGGTTCAGTTTTTTGAAGAGCTCGGCAATGTTCTGTTTCGCATCGACAAGAAGTCCACCCCGCATTTCGGGGTAAAAACACCCTATCTGGCGGCTGTGGTCAAGGGCACCACTTTCAGCGTGACGGTTACGGAGTCCGGAACGGCGGTGCAGGTTACCGAAGGTGCAGTGCAGGTCTCGACTCTTGACGGCGGCGCGACGCAGCTTCTGTCTCCGGGCATGATCGGAATGGTCGACCAGAGTCAGCAATTTCGACTGACCATCGCGGGAACGGAATCGCGCACCATAGATTCGCCCAATGCGCCGGCAGGCAGCACCGACACGCCGGAACCGGTCGAAGATGCCGCCCTGGTAGAGATCGCAAACAGCAGTTTTGAAGGAACAATCACGGCACCCGTGTTGGAAGCTCCGGTGTCACTCAGCGATCTGACCGGTGGACTGGTTTCCAACGGTGCAGCCCCGTCAGCACCAGCACCCGCGCGATTTGCGTCACTTCAGCTGTCGTTGCCGGGAGCGGTCAGCGGCAATAGCCCGGTTGACAATGGCAATCCAGGCGCTGTTGGCAGAGGAAATTCTTTAGGAGATGCCGGAAGCGATAACGCTGGCGGAAACAGCGACAACGCCAATGCTGACGCGGGCGGAAAGCCGGACGGTGTTGGCAATGGTAACAACGGCGAAAATAACAACGCTGGCGGCAATAGCAATAATGGCGATGATGATGCCGGACCAAATTATGGCGGGGATCAACCCGACGGGACATGCAACGGTGTTCCGAATTGCAGAAGCGGCCCCAATCCAAATGGCAACGGAGACGGCAACGACAACGGCAATGATGGTAACGGAAACGGCAATAGCGGGAACGGAAACGGTGGCGGTGGCGGAAACGATGATGGCGATGACGGCGATGATGATGACGCCGGCAATGGCAACAACGGCGACGGTAACGGAAACGGAAACGGTGGCGGAGATGATGATGGCGATGATGGCGAAAATGATGACGCCGGCAACGGTATTATCGGCTATGGGAATGGCGACGGAAGCGGCATCAGCGAAAACAGCAATGGTGCCGGGAACAACAATGCCAATGGTGCCGGAGCCAATAAGAGCGGCAGTTCCAATATCGTCAGCGAGATCATAGAAGGTCTGAATCAGGGCTTGTTTCCCAAGCCCTGATTCAACGTGACTGGTAGCGTTAACGCAAAATAGAGTGGTCTTCGGTTAGATGTTCTCCAGATATTCCTTGGGGCCATAATTGAAGACCATTTTTTCCTCTTTCGACGCAGATCCGTTCTTCCAGTTCCTGGCAGCGTGGACATTGGCGCTGCTCGCTGCTCTGGTGCTGAGTTCCGCTGGTGTCGGCAATGAAGTCGAGCGCCAGCTTACCAACCTGCGTGCCAGTTTGCTGGAAAAACCGGCGTCCGGAGACGTCGTAATCGTCGAGATTGACGCCAGGTCGCTGCAAGCCGTCGACAACTGGCCGTGGCCGCGCGCTCATTATGCGAAAGCAATCGACGTCCTGACCGCAGCCGGCGCAAGCCAGATCGCGTTTGATGTCGATTTTTCATCCCGGTCGACCGAGATGCAGGATCAGATACTGGCCGAAGCAATTGCGCGATCTGATGCGACGGTCATTCTGCCGACGATGCGGCAGCAGGCTTCGACTGTACAATCGGAATTTGTCGAAAGCCTGCCGATCGAGATGCTCCGCGAAAATGCATTTCTGGCATCGGTCAACGTCCATCCGGACGAGCTCGGACAATTGAACGACTATAGTTTCGGGACCACCACCGCGGGCATCGCTCGTCCCTCGCTGGCCAGCATGATCGCCGAGGTATCTGGCGATATAGATCATAGCTTTGCGATCGATCAATCGATCGATCCGAATACAATTCCGCGGCTGAGTTTTGGCGATCTGGTCAGTGGAAATGGCCAACCGATCAATCTCGCTGGCAAGGCGGCTTTGATTGGCGCGACAGCGATCGAACTGGGCGACCGTTATCCGATCAGCCGTCATGGTATCCTTCCGGGGGTTGTCATCCAGGCGATGGCTAGCGAGACCCTGATCCAGGGGACCAATCTGCAAAATCTGGGAAGCTTGCCCACCCTGATGCTGGCGGCAATAGTGTTGCTAGGGGGCATCCTCATCCGGAAGATATCATCGGCGGGAATGATCCGTCTGGCGTTGGGAACCGCCGTCATATTCTCCGGGCTGTTACTTCTGACCGAATATCTCAATCTCGTTACCTTTGGGAATGTTCAGGTCATGCTTTTCCTCGCGTCCTACATTCTGTTCCAGAAGTTCCTGACGACTACCAGGGCGTTGAATACCAGCCGCTACATAAACGTGACGAGCAATCTGCCCAATGAAACGGCCTTGCTGAAGACGGTCGGCGGCAGGGATTTTGGCTTTATCGCAACTGCACGTATTTCGGATTTCCGGGAATTGCTGGTCGTGACCAGCAAGGAATCGCGTCGCGACCTGTTCCGGAATCTTGCGAGCCGGTTCGGCTTTCTCGCGCAGGACGAGCAGATATTCCATCTCGATTCCGATCTGCTCGCCTGGATTGTTAAGAGCGATTATCGCAACGATATTGTGGGCCATTTCGATACCGCCTCCGTGCTTCTGCAAGCTCCGGTGATGGCGGAGCAAACCAGGGTCAAGATTGCGGCGACGTTCGGGATCAGCAGCGAATCCGTCGACAAGGCACGGATTGCTTCTGAACAGGCCTTTGCCGCCGGCCAGAAATGGGCGTGGCACAATGAAGAGGTCGATCAGGCGATCGGCCAGAAACATAACCTGCTGATGGAACTGGATCGGTCGATCGAGGACGGCAAGCTGGTCGTGGTCTATCAACCCAAATGGGACCTGTCGGCGCAAGCTCTGGACGGTGCCGAGGCGCTGGTCCGCTGGAGCCATCCCGATCGTGGCCTGATCAGCCCGGAAATATTCATTCCCTTGCTCGAACAGGCTGGCCGCATCGACCAGCTGACCTATCTGGTGTTGCGACGGGCCCTCAATGACCTGGGCGCCTGGGACAAACGACGCCCGGGATTGACCTGCTCGGTCAACATTTCGGCGAAACTGTTGAGCGACAGCAGCTTTGTCGACCAGGCTATTGCGATGGTCAAAGCCGCTGCTGTTTCGAATGGGCAAGTTGTATTTGAGGTCACGGAAACGGCGACCTTGGCTGATCCCGATGCATCACTATTGGCGCTGAGACAGATCCGGAAAGCCGGTATCGGAATATCCATCGACGATTATGGGACAGGCCAGTCGACGATAAGCTATCTGCAACGTCTTCCGATCGGCGAGATAAAATTGGACAAGAGCTTTGTGCAGTCAATGGTCACCGACAAATCCAATCAGGTGATCGTGAAGTCTACCATCGCCATGGCTCATGAACTGGGACTGAAAATCGTTGCCGAAGGGATCGAGGATCAGCAAACGATGGACTTGCTGATGCAATATGGCTGCGACATTGGTCAGGGCTGGCATATCTCCAAGCCGGTCTCTTCGGAAATCTTCACGGCTGTCTGGCTCGATAGCGTTGCTGAAGAACAAAGATTGTCGGCATAGTTCGAGGCAGGAACACACGCTTCACCGATCTAACCATATCCGTCCCGGCCAAGCTATTGGGGCAGGGCAAATGCGAGGATATGGTCACCCAGCTTTGAACCGATGCGCGCATGTCCGCCGGCAGCAATCACAACATATTGGCGGCCTTTCCAGACGTAGCTCATGGGCGTTGCCTGGCCGCCAGCGGGCAACCGGCCCTTCCACAGCTCTTTGCCAGTATCGACATCGATCGCCCGTAAATAGTCATCCATCGCCGCGCCGAT
>TARA_R110000772_G_scaffold124263_1_pt1 | contig 26387 bp, 34 predicted proteins | sample TARA_R110000772 | Tara Oceans TARA_R110000772 (sample SAMEA4397948) | marine metagenome | biome: Polar Biome; feature: [SRF] surface water layer (ENVO:00010504); material: water (ENVO:00002006), including particulate matter (ENVO:01000060) such as... | depth 5 m | reverse complement strand
GGTAGAGATGTATCAACAGAGTATCTTGCTCTAATGGAAGGTATAATCACAAACGATGAATTCGAATTGATTACAATGACGATTAAGTAATATAGATATTAATCTTTGGGTACACAATTTGGGACCATTCTACCACCTTTAGGTTTTAATCCTATGGCTATATATCCTGAAGTACAAGGATTTGGTGTGATTAGTTCTTCTTTGTTACTTATATCTGCTAATTTCTGATTTACTCTTTGTTGTGTACTCATATTTCTATTATCCCATGTTGTGTTACAAATAGCGTAAGATTGTTCATTATCCTTACCACTACCGATTTCTATTTCCATACACTTTGATATGAAACTCTCTTTATCTTTAAATTGTTTTGGATTAGGAATTGGCATTACAAGTACAGTTTTTACAGTTACACGATTTACAATTACATACCGTTGTAGTGAATGTATTGTTTTTTAAGTTAAATTTTGTTAAGAATGTCATTATTGTATAGGTGTTGTATAGGTTATCTTACTTTATAAAACTGATTGTTACCAATATCTTTAATCTTCTCAACAGTTCTAAGTACGATAGTTCTCCATTCACCATCGTTTGTTTGAGACCTCATAACCCATTGTCCTTTTTGTTTGTACCGAGGATTCCAAGATTTTCCACCTGTTGGTGAACCTGTTCTCATTACTCTTCTCATACGAGTACCATCTAACTTAGTAGACCAAACTCTATACAATTTTTTACTCTTTATAAGTTCTGTCATTTCTGCACGAGTTAGAGTAATTGCTGGTTCAGCAAACATTTCTTCTTTGTTTACCAACTTATTAATTACACTCTTGTGTTTAAAATCTAACATATCTTATTTAGTGTTCATCCGAACCACCCTTATATTTTAATTTGAAATTAAAAAACTTTTGATTGTATCTATATGACCATCCATAAAACTAACATCGTGTTTCATTTCAGTTCTTTCATCTACTGATTTCATTACATCTTTAAACATAGATACCAACGTTTCTGCTCTTCTTAATTCTTCTATTGAGGTTTCTTTGTGTTCTATTACTTCTTCTTCTATTAGGAATACCGAATCCGCTATAACAGCAGCTGCTCTAATCATATCTCTTGTACCCTCATCTTGGATATCCATTTCTTCAGTAAGATGTTTGAATAAAGTTGTAGCTACAGGACACATATAAAAGTAAGCAGGAACATATCCATATACATCTACACTTTCCATGTATCTATTTTCTCTTCTTAAATTCTTTTTCTTTTTACCACTCTCACCAGGATATGAAGAATTTGGAATAGAAGGTTGTGATTCATTATCAATCTTAACACCTAATTCTTTTAACTTAGAGTTAGCCCATCTTTTAGCAGATAATCCACCCCATAACATATACGAGATATATCCACAAGATTTAGTATCTCCTTCATCATAGTATGTTTGTGCTCTTGATAAATAAGAATACATTCTTTTTATTGTTGGTACTGATATAGGTTCACCTTTAGCTAATTGTTGACCTCTTACTTTTCCTACTTGAGTTGCACACTTGTTACCACCCTTTTCGTTTAACTCAATACCTTTCTTAGCATTATTCTTAACTGATTCAGGATAATCTGAATAAGATTCTAAATCTATTCTTTTACCTTCACCATATCTTTTATCTTCTTTGATTAGATATTTAATTTGATTTAGTAAATACTCTGCTTCTTCTTCTTGAATCAAATCAGTTTTCTTTACTCTTGTAGCTTCTACTAACTTATGTTCGAATATACCTTCTATACTGAAGCCTTTAGTTTCACCTGACTTAACATATTCATTCCATATCTCATCATTATCAATCTTCATTACACCTACCCAAGAACCAAGAGGTAAATTTAATCCATAAGAATTAGATTTATCTAACTTACTTGTCTTAACCCATGATTCAACTAAAGTAACACCTTTAACTTTTTCTTTCTTGTGTTCTATTGTTGCTTCTCCTTGATTACCTTGTTTCAAGTAATTCTGTGCTAATCTTTCAATTGTTTCAGGTGAGAAATAAACATTATACGATTGTCCTTCACCATCTATACGAAGAATCTTTTTATTAGGTATTAGTAGAGGTCCTACTACCAATCTTTTTTCTTTATCTATTTTTTGAAATGCAATCTTTTCTTTATCGAACCAAACAAAGTTGTGCTCTATGGCAGGGTCTTCTACCAATGATATAGCTTTTATACCATCAAAAAATTCATCTTCTATTATAAGTTCAAATAGTTTCATACTAATTTAACAATTTACTTTTAATTTATACTATTATCCAAACGATGCCGCTGAATTGGTTCTTCTATCTAATGCCTGTGTTGAACTAACTTCTGTACTTACTACATACGCTTGAACAGGTCTTTGTGATGATGTTGCTATTGATTCCGCAATCTGATTACCTGTATTTGCTTCAACAGCTGCAGCAGTTTGTATTTCAGGTACAGTTGTTGTTGGAACAGAGGCACCACCTCCTCCTCCTCCACCTCCGCCGGAAGGTAATGAACCACCAGGTGGTTTAGGAAGTTTTGTACTTATAATCTTTTTAACTTGTAGTAATCCACTTGCAATTGTTACACCAGCTGCAATAGCACCGAATGGTGGTGGATATGTAGCAAGTGCTTTAGTTGCTCCAAGATATGTTTGTATGGTTGCTTGTGCAACAGCCGCAGCTTTACCAGCTACACTATTCTCACCAACCGCCTGTGATATCATTCCAAGAGCATCAGATACAACACCAAGTTTAGCTTGTTCAGATGCTTCTGTAATCTGTAATTGTGTTGCAGTTGTTTCTTTATCAAATGCAATTAATTGTTGTTGAGTAGCTTTTGTATCAACTAACTCTTGTCTTTGTAATTCTCTTTGTTTATTATAAAGAATTAAATCATCACCAAACTTTAATAAGTTCATGGCTTGTTTTAATTCAAAATCAGCTTGTAAGAAATCTAATTCATTCTGTCTATCAGTTGAACGTTGTTCTAATTCAGCTTCTTTATCGGCTTCTGTTGTATCTTTTACTTCTACCTTATATGAATCTTCAATGTTTTTTAAATCTAATCTGTACTCAGATTCTAAAGCTGAAAATTCAGTATAACCAGCTGCTTTAAGAATCTTCATCTCCTCAATGAATCTTCTTTCTCTTTCTACTATCTCTCTTTGTTTCTCATCAAGTAAAGATAACTCAGCTTCATCTTGAATCTTAGCAGCATTCTCCATAAGAGCTTTCTTCTCTTCTGCTTCTTTCTTAAGATTCTCTATTCTTTTCCTAGAATTTGATTCTTGTGTTTTTGTTTGGTCTTCTTGTCTTTTCTCTTCCTCTTCATATGCTGTTTGTAATACCTCAGATGAATTACGAGATGCTTCTGCAATCTTTTCTTCAGATATACCTAAGAACTTAGCGAATCTATTAATACCTGCAGCAACCTTCTCTATTACCATTGCAAAGGATTCAAAGATAGGAAGAGCTATTTTTTCTATTAAAGCAAATATAGGTCCGGCTATCTTACCAAACGCGGCTGATATCTTATTAAGTGTTTCTTGTCCTTCAGTAGTTTTACTTAAAGATTCTCTCATCGCAAGGAATGCTCCTGCAATCAAAGTAACAACAGCAATAATTGGATTTGCCATGAATACTTTTAAAGTTCCTCTTAATCCTTCCATGGATTGTCCTACAAGTCCAATAACTCCTGGTTGAGCTCCTAAAGCTTCAGTAAACCTTACTGATTGTATTTCGGTATCTTTTAAAGTATCTTTTAAACCTTCTAACTCTTTTGATAATTCTTTAAACTCTTTAGATTTAGGGTCTATCTTTCCTAACGTATCTTGTGTTTTACCAATAGCTTCGTTAAGGTTATCGAATTCACCAATAGATGTGGAAATCGTTTTGTTAAGCAAATCAATATTCTTTGCTCCTTGCGTTTCTACATCAATTACTGCTTTATATGTGGTAGTATTATCTGCCATTATATTCTTTTAAATAAGTTACCAACTTGTTTCCAACTCCTTGGTATTTGATATTTTCCTTTAGCTATATCAATGTTATCTGATACTTTGTAAAAGTCATTCGTTTTTAATAAATCTACTATATCCTTAATCATACTATTATAACAAATTTGTATTGTTCTATTGGTTATCTATTACAAACTAACATATGTACCACACACTGCTCCTTGTGTTATTTCAGCTCCTTCCATATCTGCACTCATAGTTCCTGGTCTTACACAATAGATTGATACACCTTGTCCAGCCGATACTGTCATGGATTGATAACCTCCATCACAATCAGTCCAAGTAAATTCAGTTGCACTTTCCGGGTCACCTACAATTGAAAATGTGTAACAATTTGATTCTGTACCATCTAATGCATCATCAATGATAGGTCCTAACAATTGTAAATCACATTCACCTGTTTTTAAATTATATTTGTTTATTGCTCTTAAATGATAATGATTACCTCTAAAGACAACAATATCATTTAATTCCATATTTACATAATTAGCAAATGGTAGTACTGCTGAACATTCTAATAATCTTGTTTTTGGGTCATATAACAACTGAATGTATTTATCCCAATACTCAGTATAGATAGAATTAGTAGGTGCTACACCTAAAGATGGTCCTTCATTAAAAAACAATAAAGAATCAGAATCAGCTTGAGGAAGACCATCAGTTGATGAACCTGTATTGTAATGGTCAAAGTATGGATATATATCGTACTGTCTAATTGTACTAGAAAACGAACTTTGTTTTCCCTTTATATTATATGTTGTTGTTTCTAATTTTCCGTTATAGAAAAAGACACGAGGTCTTACTTGTGCAGGTTGAAATTCTGCATTTGCTATAAACGTTGGTATGAACATTCTCTGTTTACTCATAATTCTTTTATTTTAAGATGTTGGTCCTCCACCACCACCACCACAACTACTTACTGCTGAACCAAATATTCCAACTAAAGAAATTGTATATATTTGAGGGCTACTTTCAAGTCTAATTAATGTAGAACCAATTACAGGGAATATTGCATTTACATCTGTATATATTCTATCACCAAATACAGGTAATGTACCAGTACCATCATGATAATGAGTAAAAGCTGCTGTATTACAAACAATGGAGGTACTTGTTCCAGGAATACCAGAGAAAGATGTTAATCTTGTTACTCCAAATCCTTCAACACCACTTCCAGCAACGTATCTAAGAGGTGATACACCGAACCCTGTTGTTACTTCTAACTTACCATCAGAGAAGAAATTTTGCGTATCTCTAAAGTAAGATTTACCATATTCTCTATTATTTTGTTTCTTAAAGTTTTGAGCTAAGAAATCACCATCTAATTTATCACCAAATTCAACTTCTCTCATTCCTAAGTTGTTTGCTGGTGTTACTGATATTTTTGAATCTAAATCTATAAAAGAATCAAAGTTCTTAACATCTCCTTGTTTGTACCAATTATTAAACGTTTCTATTATAAAATGTCTTGGTTTTGTTTTAGATGGATATATCTGTAAATTAAATTTCTTTTGCATAGATGCTACAAAATCTAAAGAGGTAATACCATTTGTAGCAAACGGCATATTATTTGTAATATCAATTGTAGATAACTCACCTAACTGGTCAAGTGTCTTTACCTTCATTCTTGATTCTGTATTACCACCAGGTCCTACAATCACAGTTACTCCACCACTTCCTTGATTTTCATATTTTATTTTAAAATCATATGATGAACCACTAACAAACGTAGCTACAAACTGTTCTGTTAATGTATAATCCTTATCACCACTTGTATTTAAAAAATCTCTTCTTATATAATCATTGATATAAGGTAATTCTATTACTGAGAAACCTGCAGGTAAACCTGCTGTACTCACACCATTAATAAGTGTTATTTTAGGATATGCAGTTGGGTTTGATGAACCTGTTACTTTTAAATTTAAAGTAACTTCACATAATGCAGTAGAAGCACCTACACTTGCATTTTCTCCAAAAAATGGTTTATATTGACCTTGTGCATTAACTATGGAGAATGATGGGTCTGAATAAACATTTGTAAAGAAAAGTGATGATGTTACATTACTCGTTAAAGTTAATGGTGTACTTGAACCACTTACTGGTCCTACATCTATTTGTCCAAACGTTTCTAAGTCTACACCATTCACTATTGGAAACTTTAAACCTCTATCTAATAGTACATATGTATCATCAAATCTTGATGCAGATAAGAATGTAGATTCGTATGTATATTCTGTTTGGTCAAATATAGCATCTAATACTAAATCTAATCTCATCGCAGGTTTAAAATCTTGTGGTACTACCTCACCTCCAGAAAAAATGCCTTCATTATTAATTCCAAGTATGTTATCTGATAATACAGATTGATAAGCAATTTGTTTACCACTATCAGTTAAACAATAAACAATCTCACCACCTAAATTATGACCATCTACTGAAGATGTAAAAATAGAGTTAGCATAATGTTCATTTGCTCCTCCATCATATGATGAACCACTAAAAGAATTTAATATATTACCCAAGCTAAACACATGAGAGTATTTATCAAATTCACCTATTTCAGTTAGTGTAAGGGATTGTAAATCTCTTTTGAATGATGATAGTAGACCATAAACAGAAACCTCATAAGATTCAACGAATTTGTTTTCTCTGATGTTTACTCTGTTTAACTGCATATATCCTTGTGCAACATAAAACCCATCAAAATCAAATTGAGCAATTACTTTCTCATTTGTTTTAAATAGATAAGGGTCATCTACTGATATATCGTAGACATGTTGAAAGAAGAAATTATTTTTTCTTGTACCTGGTATAGTAATCTGTCTTGTAAAATCAGAAGGTAGTTTATCTAAATCAAATAAACCTGTTACGTTATTACTAAGGTAAATTGTTTCATCATCAAATAAATCTAATGTAGTTCCCCTTGCAATAAGTTTAAAAACTTTATTTCTTCCACTTGTAACTGCCATATTAGAAAATTAATTTATATCCTTGTCCTTGTGTGAATGAGAAACTGTATTGTATCAGTTTATCAACTTTGTTTGTTTTTATTCTAAAGTTAGTTGTATCTAACGCTAAAGGTCTTACATAATCATTTGCTTCATCATATACCCAATAGATTTCATCACTACTCATAAATTGTTTAAAGATATCATTATAATCTTCAGTAACATAATCTGAGTTAACAGTTAGTTTTAGTGTTGAATCTGTAATATAGTTTTGAATACTTGATTCGTATTTTTGATAAGTTAAAGAATCAGAACCCCAAGAACCAATTTGTGGTTGGAATCTTTCTCTTGATGTATTGAATGTTTCTTTACTTACTAAATTAAAATTAAAGTAATCAAACTGTCCATATCTGTTCTTCCATTTAATTCTAATGTTATCATACTTCTTTGTACACTCGTTGTATATAGTAAGTGGTTCATTAATTCTACTTGAGGTATCGTTTTCAGAACCACTAATTAGAAATACTGAATATGAATCAAAACCAGTACCAAGAGGCCAATCAGAATCTTCATCACCAAACCAAGGAATAGTTACAACTGAACCACTTGTGTTTCTTGTTACTGCAGGTAATGCAACTGATTGGTCTTCACCTGCTGAAGATGCAGAGTATATAGCATAAGTTGCTTGAGAACCCGAACCTAACCATACTGATAATCTACCATGGTTACCTTCAAAATAAGATTGTGATACAGGACCATCTGTCATAAAAGGCCAGAATGGATTGTTAGTATCTGGTTCAGCAGTAATTGATTCTTGGAATATATTATATCCATCTATTACATCTGTTACAGTACTCTTTACACGAGAACTTGTTACGAATGAACCTGTTGGGTTGTTCTTATATTGTGCATATGCATCTATCGCTATATGTTGCACAGATGAACTATTTTCTTGTCGAGGTTGTTGAAAAGTTGAGTTCAAGATTCTTGATACATCAAATATACCAACACCACTTGCGTTAGGAAATTTTACTAATGTATAATCAGAAGCTGAACCACTTTCTGTTACATCACCAGTCCAATAGGATAATTCAGCAACATATTGAAACGATGAACTAGTTCTTAACTCTGAAGAAGATTCGTTTATCGTATATACAATAGGTGATTGACTTAAATTAACTCCATTAGGATTTTGTGTTATCGATATTGCCATCTAATTGTAATGTTTTTAATATATAACAATAATATTGAGGATAATAAGTAAGGTTATGTAGATACTGTAAGATTATCTCCACCAGCTTTCCACATCTTATCTAAATCTGAGAATATATCATCTAACACCTCAGAAGATTTTTCATTCATTGCCATATCTTTTGCTTTGTTAAATTCAGGTGATTCAGCTGCTATTTGAGCGAATGGTCTCGCCTTCATATACTTTGTACCATATTGTACATACTTTGCGTATGTTGGTACATTAAAGGTTAATGTAAATGTTACATCACCTTTCTTATCTTCGGTAAACATTGTAGCAATTCTATTACTACCTGCAACATCTCTATATAGTTTACCTGTTTTATATGCTTTAGAAGAACCAGTTTTGTATTTGTTATAAGGGACACCAGGATTAATGGCTTGTAATGCCTTATCCTTATATACCTTTGCTACATCTTTTAAACTTTTCATATATTTTAAGTAACTGACATTTTGTCATGTTATGCACAATAATATCCACATTGTGTTGCTGTATGTGTAATAACAGCAGTTCCTCCAACTGTTTGTCCTGTAACTGAAACAGAACCACTTTGAGCACATACTGTCCATGTACCCGTACCCCAAGAGTTACTTTGAGAATCTCCTAGATAATCTAACCAAGTGAAAGAAACAAATCCAGGATAAGGTCCAACTGCAGGTGCATCAACTACCATCTCTGTTAAATATAAAGGTTGAAGAGTTTCACCACCTCCACAACTCGGAGGATTTGGTGGTTCTACATATATATCACAAGTACCTACACTAGCAAAAGTTACATCACCACTTGAAGATGGATAACTTATTGGTGCAGTTATTGGAAATGCACATATTGCAATCTCATCTAATGGGTCTAATGTAATAGTTTCTACTTCAGTTCCACCACATGGTACAAACGTTATATTTCCACCATTAGCTCCACCATCTACTGAATACTCTGTACACTCATTTAAATCAATTGGACAAACAGGATACATAATAACTATAATACCTTCTCTTCCATCTCTTAAATCATGTCCACCAATAGTACCAGGATTACCACCAGCTCCTGAATTAGAACCAGAACCTCCTCCACCAAATGTAGATGAACCTAAAGATGTAGTAGTAGGCCAAAGATTACCTTCACCTAATCCACCACCACCACCAGCGTAGTATCGGTTAACACCATCTACCATATATTGAACACCATTACCACCTCTTGAATTTTTATCAGCAGCAAATTGACCATTAATATCTTCAGCTTGTTCAGATGCTCCACCACCACCGGCTCCACCTTCAAAAGAAGAACCATATGTATCATCGTATGCACCTCCACTAAATCCTTGTGGGTCTCTACCATTACCTTTGGCTGTGTTTACATATCCAGGTCCTGTTACTAAACCTCTTGCTAAACCACCACCAGAACCACCATTCTCTGCATTAACAACTCCACCTGCTCCATCAAATGAAAAGTAACCTCCTCTACCACCACCATCAGCAGTTAATCGAGAACCTGTTGGAGCATAATAGTCGTAATCTGATGGGAAATATTCTACCTCAATCCAACTATTTTCACCACTTACTCTTTCTTGACCTCCATCACCAACATATAAAGTAGATGTTCCAGGTCCTAATCTGTATTGAGTATAAACAACTCCACCAGCTCCACCACCTCCAGCTCCTTGAGGTGAACCACCCCCACCTTCGGTAGTACTACCTCCACCACCACCACCTGCAACAAGAAAGAGTATTGCATCAGAAGATGAACCAGTATGGATAGTAAATGAACCACTACCAAGTGTTGTGTATTTGTGGTATTTCCATATTTGAGAACCAGATATGAATTCTCCAACACTATCACCACCACTCGCGGAAATACATGAATCTAATTTTCCGTAGAATTGAGTTGGTATATACATATTATATTAATTCGTTAGATAAAATTCCGTTTAGTTTATTTGAATCAAAACTTACAAAAGTTGCAACATCAATCGCACTTGATTGAGGTGTTACACTTGGTTGGTTTAATCTTGGGAATCTAAGTTTATCAGTACTGAATGTTGCAGTACCTGTACCACTTACTGGTTGTGATATTTGTAATGTTAGTGTAAGACCAGGTGTTATGTTAGTTGCTGTAACCTCTGTGTTAACACCTGCAGGTAATACAAGTGTAAAGAAGTTACCAACTGAACAATCCATACTTGCAGTTGAAGATGCAATTGTTATTGAACTTACTTCACCACTTACAGAACCACTATATATTTGTGTTCCATCAAATGTATTAGAACCAGTTGTTGCATATGAACCTGTCTTAGATGATAATCCATCTACTTCTGATTGTAATGATGCGGTTGTTAATTCTATATTATTTAATCTACCATCAGCTGATGCAGTGAATGCATTGATAGAAGCTAAAGAACTATCAGTAGATGATGTAAATGAATTAAATTGAGCTGCTGTTACAAAGTTTGTTACAAGAGAACCAGTAAAGGCTTCTAAACTATCTAATCTTTGGTCTGCTGAAGAACTAAATGCATTTAAAGATGCAGTACTACTATTCAAATGTGATAGTGAATTATCAACAGAAGAAGTATAAGTTTCAAAACTAGTTTCTAATGAATCTACTCTATTATTAATAGATGAAGTAAATGAGTTAAATGTTGTAGTATCTACCTTATTATTGATTCTTGTATTTGTATCCGTTACATTACCTGCTAGGTACTCTAAATTAGGTATATATACAGAACCACTAAGTATCTGAGTATCAGATGGTTCATCACCTAATACGTTAGAACCACTTGAGAATATTACCGAAGCAGATTCTTCTGTTACATGCAGTATTCTTGTATTAACTGTATCAAACGTTCCTATTTGTGCTGAAAGGTTACCACTTATATCAAGTGAACCTGTAAACACAAGAGAACCACTTATATCAACGTCTCCGTTTAAGTCTATGTTTCCATCAACTTGTAAATCGTTTACAACTGTAAACTTTTTAGTTTGTGCATTAATTTTTAAACCAACATTCTCACCTTCACCATCTTGCAGGTTTATATCTCCTGTCTGAGATGATAATGGTAATGTCGAATCTTCGAGGTTAATCAACCCTTTGTACGAACTTGATATAAATAAATTACTTAAATTGCTCATAGTTTTTTCTTATGTATATTGCCACTCTCTAATGGCTTCATCAATTGCTCCATTGTTCCAACGTTCTGGTGTTGTATTCCAAACCTTTGGGCTTATCCACAACTCACACAACGCACAATCACCAAAATCTTCATATGGGATTGCTAAAACAGGTAGGTTAAAGAAATCATAATCATCTCTATCACTTACCTCTTCTAATATTTCAAAACACCTTAAGTTATTATACGATTGTAAATAACTGTTAGGTCTTGTATTTGGGGTGTAATTGGTTGCAAATATTTGTCCAATTGAACCCGTTGTATTTAGTACAGCATTGTACAAATCATTCGTTTCACAATCTTTTATTTTAAAGTACTGTCCATCAGGTACCGTCAAAAAAAAAAGGCAACGATTTTTATCATTGTGTACAGTTAAAGTAAACTCTGCTGACCATCCGACCAGCCCGTTGTTAAACCGGTCTGCGAATGGAATACAATTGATATCTGAGTTAACCTCCATACCATAGTTACTTTTTTGTGTAAACGCTGTCAAATCATTTAAGATACTCAAAGTGTTAGCATGAATATCTACTACATCATCAGTACCATCAAATGGTACAATTTGTTTATTTGTTCTTTTATCAGGAGTATCATCATACCTCATTACCTTTGATTTATCTGCAACTATCAATTGTACTTGATATTCTGTTACAGTATTACCAAAGTTAGCATTAGTAATTAACACATTACCAATTGGGTATTGTGGAAATTCTGTTGCATCAAAGTTGTATATATCACCTTGAGTTACTTTAGCAATAGAAGGATGATTCTTCATTATTGTTTTAAAGTAATTCAGCGTATTATAATATAGTGAAAAGTTCTCTGCTGAGTTTTTTACTATCTGACTTCTAGCTGGTGTATATGATGGTGTTGCACTCATATGATTTATATTTTATAATTGGATTCCTCCAAAGTATTGATTTGTTTGGTCAGGATATATCTGTGTAGCATCACCAACAGTTTCTAAGAACTCAGGTATATTACTTGAATTTGCTATTAGATAATCTTGTAATCTTGTACTGTAATAATCAGCGTTGTTTAACGCTTTATTTAAAAGATAATCAACTTCTGTTTTAGAAGGAGATGCACCTGTCTCACTATTTTGTTTAACTGAACCATTTGATTTAAATTGAACTGCACTAAATGGAATATATTCTACACACGCATACCAAATTAAAGTTGGTTTTACATATTCTTCTACAAGAGTTTCATAATATCCTGTAAATGCAGTTTGTGCTTCTACATCATCTTGTAGTTTGTTGTATAAAACAGTTCCTGTCAAATTCAAAATGTATTTCTCTTGAGCAGTTCTAACAAAAGGTAAAAGAGCATCAGCATCAACAGACCCACCTAATGGTGTGTTCTTTATGATATCGTTTCGTGTTATTAATAATCCAAATGCCATAGTTTTATTTTGTATTAATTTTCATCCGTATCGTAATATGATTCAAAACCAAAATCACTCGGTCTCATAGGCTCATATTCTTTAACAGTTGGTTTAGTTAGGGTTTCTTCTTTATTCTCTGAATCTCCTCCCATTAAACTATCATCTACTTCTTCTTGTACTTCTTCTATTGATTGGTCTGTATCATCAGCCGTATCAGAAAGGATTACAAGAGGTGTCAGTTGTTCAAAATATAATTCTGATACATCTACCCCACCCACTCTAAATGCGTGGTTTATAGAGTTAATTAAATTATTTTGGAATGGAAAGATTGTCATTGTTTGCATAATTGAATATGCTGTTTTCATTTCTTCTGATTGAGAACTAAATCCATTACTTGCAGTTCTGATTCCAAATAATAATGGGGAAACAATTCTGTGAGCTACAAGGATACGGTCTTGAGCGTACTCAGCAACATACTGATACTTCTCATGTAAGTTCTCCATTGGTAGAGTATCAATAGTTGGTTTGTTTACAGCATCATCATTAAACGATACCATGAACCTACCAGCGTTACGAGTACCTGTAAATTTAGATTCTAGTAATGCTTCTATTGTTTGTCTTTCTTCGGGTGCTGGAACTCCATTATTAAAATTCACCATGGCAACAGGAAGGAAACCATTTTCTATATTATTTAAATGCAGGTTAGATAATTCTGCTTCACTAAATGAAAATTGTAATGCAGAAATCCAATCAGGTAACGAATAGTAATATCTATCTGGTTCGTATTCTTTTATATATAGTACTTCAACTTCTTCAGTAGATGTACCAAAGTTAGGAAGGAAATGTTTTTCTTTCTGTCTTCTTACATCATTCCAATCTGTACAATAGAAGTATCCTTCGATTCTACCCATACCATGTATCTTCTTAGCTCTAAGATTTTGTACAGGTGTGTGGTACATCTTTAATATTTTTGTGTGTGATTTATTCCATATTACTTGGAATGCAGCATTACCGAATAATTTAAAATCAAATGATACCTTTCTTAAATCTTCAGGTGGTACTATCTTATCTAAACTTTCTTGTTTATTATCTTCTTTAGTATATAAACCTTTTCCATAGATAAGGTCAGCTACACCATCGATACAAGCAGCATTAGTTGTTGAGGTATTGTATGCCTCTGTTAGTAAACCAAAGTAATCATCTTGGTGATTGATTCCAACAGGAACCCATTGGTATCTTGTTTTAGAATCTTCATTGACAATAGGTACATCTTGTCTACTAAAGTTTATCACACTAAAATTTCCGTCTTTTTTCATATTACATTACTATATAATCGTTATCAGTCACATTCGATACAAACTCATCATTCTGAGTAGTATATACTGGCTTATCAATTGATTGAGAGCTATATACTTGCATCGAACCAAAGTATATTGAACCACTATTACTACCACTTATCTCTAAAAGGAATTCTTGTCCTGTTTCTACACTACCTTCTAAACTCTGTGAATATGTGAAAACATTTTCATAAGGATTGAAAGTAAAAGAACCACTTAAATTATAAGAGGATGTAGCATACGTTAACATATCCTGTAATTTAAGGGTAAATACATCATTAGAACCTGTATTTCTGGTTCTTATTGTGAATTCGTTACTTTGAGATATATAGTATGATAGCATTGTTCAAACTTTTCATATATAACAAACCAACAATAACTTATAATCATAATGAAATAACTTGACTTTAACTTGTATATATGGATTATTTTTCGTACATAGGTCAGATATAGACACAAAAAAACCCCTCTCACGAAGAGAAGGGTTTCTTTTATTAAGTATTTACTTAAGGTCTTCTTAAAGTTCCTTTATGAATATACAATAGTAGGTGCTCCTACGAGGTTACTAAATGGGTCAGTAGATGTACTTCCACTTAAAAACGCTGCTGGTAATTTTTCCTCACCAGTCATTGTTATTGAGTATCCGTATAAATCTCCTAAAGCTCCACCTGTCTGAATTGTACCGGCAGTTAAATCTGCTCCGTGCTCTTCTCCAACAAGTAGTGCATCACCTGAATTAGTCCATACTATGATTTGAGGACGTCCATAAGCTAATAACTTTAATTGCGTTGTCATTTCATTCGTTAACTTCTTTAAATTTAAAGTAGTTTCTTGTGAAAAGAACGTAGTCCCGTTTTCTCTAGATGAGTTAACAGTTTCTGTGTACGCTGAAGTTCCCTTAAGCTCGTAATAATATACGGTTTGGCCTGATAAATCAGTTACCTCTCCTCCTGCATTCTTCGTGAATGAACCACTTTCAAAGTTTATAAAATAAACTCCTTGTAGACCACCTATTGAATCTTTACAGACTTCTTGCCTTCCGGCTGTAATATTACATGACATAAGTTTCTCCTTTTATTAGTTATTAGTTATTATTAAAATGCTCCAAAATACACAATGTCTTTACCAACACCGAACTGAGTTCCTGCAGTATATCTCATTATGATTCTGTAATTTTGTGAGCCATCCAGATTAGCCATGTCTAAAACACGCACCTCATTGTGGTCCGAAAGCAATCCTGTACCGAAGAACAGATTTGATTTTTGTGCTGCTGCAATTTTGTCATCACTCATTCCAGGACAAAGAACTAATTCAATTCCTTGGAAGTTTAATGGTTTTTCACCAACGTTAAGTTGATTGTTGTAAGAGTTGTTTACTGGGTCAACTAATCCTGAAAGTGCAGATTGATATGCTCTTGCAGTTTTAGAACCGATATAGATAACTAAATCTTCTTTACCATATACGGTAGAAGAGATAGTATCATAAACATCTGATAATCTTTGTACTACGTTAGCTGCAGTAATTGAACCAGAAATGATAGCTCCACTTCCGTTACTTCTTGCTGGTTGAACAGCAGTAGTTAACAACGTTGCTGCAGATGCAGAGAACGCGTTTTCAAATCCACCAAACTCACCGTTTGTTGCAGTTGAACCTTGCCAGATATCAGTTTCAGTTTTCTCAGCAACTTTTCCACCTACATATGAAACTAAGAAGTCATTAAAGCTTCTTGGGATTTCATCAAATGCAGAGTATCCAAGTTGTAAAGCGTTCCAGGAATCTACAAATTCTTGCTTGCACAATTGTAGGTTCACTTGTAATTCTTTTGGAGTTAATATTCTTTCTTCGATAGAAGCAGAAGCTGAAGCTACGAAATCGCAACTTGCATCTGATACTAAAGATGAAACATCAACTTTTTGAATTACTTCTTTAAATTTTACATTGGGCTTAATTGTTACTAAGTTATTGTCAAGTGTTCTTGCCGATAACAAAGCTGCCGCAATGTAATCAGCTGCTGCTTCTCCAGCATAAGTGCTGTTAGAGATTTCAGGCTGATTAGCGAAATTTTGTAATTTTTTCATTGTTTGTCTTTCAATTTAATTTATTAAATAATTATTTGTACATTTTACTTAAAACCGAATTGTGTGAATTAGGAATTTTGTAAGTGTTCGTTTTTTGTTTGTTGAATTTTTGTGTAGGTTCAACAGGAGCTCCATCTAATCTCTTAGATTCTAACTCTTCTTCCTCTTTCACTTCTTCTTCAAGTGCTTCTTTTTCTTCTTTGATGTCCTCAAAGTACTTCATAAGTTCTTCGATTCTTTCTCTCATTTCCTCTATCTTAGAATCTTGTTCACTAAGTTTAGTTTGTAAGTCTACTATATCAGCATCCTTATCAACCACCTCCTCGTCAACCATATCTTCTTCGTCAGATTCAAGAGTTACTTGTTCTGTAAGAGGTGATACTTCACCTGATTCAGGTAATGGTTTCACATCTTTAGTTTCTACATCAGCAAATTGTTCTTCGTCTTTCTCCTCAGATTCTGCTTCAATCTCAACATTTTCTCTTTCCTTGATGATACCACCTTCGGTAAAGATTTTAATTCTGTTGATATTTCCGCTTTCATCCTTTAACTCAAGTAAGTGTTCTCCATCAGGAGCAGGAGTTTTAGACCCATCTTCATGGATTACTTCTACTGATTCACCTACATCAAAAGTTGGAGATTCAACAAGAGTTCCATCAGCTAATCTTGCTACGGTAAGTTTCACGTCTTCGCTTTCTTTTTCTAATGAAAGTAAAGTCATTATTTTACCTAATACTGTGTTTGAATTCATAATTGTTCTCTCTTTTTAGGTTATATAAATTTATATATCTATATAACAAGTTATACTAACTTTATAGTAATTTATTATTCGTTGTCTAATATTCTTAAAATAAATGATGGACAACTACCATCACATTTATTATCTTCTCTATGAGTAGTTTGGCACTCTTCTAAGCAATCTTTTTCTTCCATAGTTATAATCTTTCTCTGTAATCTTGTATTCCAGAATCAAATACAGAACCACTTGTTATTTGTCCTGCAGTTTCGAATTGTGGTTTTAATTTTTGAGTATATGAACCATCTGTTCCTAAGTTTGAGAACTCATTAGCTGCATCTTTATTTTCCTGTGTTAATACATAACGTATATCAGGTTGTTTGTTTAATACATTAGTAGGTAAACCATAAGGTTGTCCTGTTATTGTATTCATTTCTTCTTGATTAAGTGGTGATTCATAAAAGTTAAATTCATAATAAGAACCACTCATAAGTATTTCATCAAAATCTCCAGGTGAATATCCAAATGTAACTGATGAGTTACCACTTAAACTATTTACCCATTGATATCCATCCCAATCAGGGTCTGAATTCCTTGCGTATTGTACAACAGCTGCGGTTTCACCATTTATACTACAATTATATAACTGTGATGCATCACTAACACCAAACGCTATTGTAATAGGTGTTGGATTATCCCAATCATAAGTAGAACCACTATTAATAAGAATCAAACCATCTGCAGTACCACCAACAGTAAATCTACATTGTACACCCATCTGTCCTTTGTTCCAACCATTTATATCTAAAACTCCTGGAGGGTAATTATCTGGTCCACCAATCTGTATATTGTTTTCAGTTGCAATACAAGGTGAGAACCATCCACTACTATCTCCTTCAAAATTCAAGAACATCCATTTAAATCTGTTACCATTACTAAGATTTGAATATCTTAAATCAGATGAATTAGGAAATGCAGATACTACAAAAGTACCTTCACTTTTATCATTCCAATAGGTATTAGAATCAATTTTATATCCACCTACTTTAGTAGATGTGTTTGATGCTACTACTGAATTGTCTAACCTATCTATTTCGGTTGTTCTATTTTTAGAATTTGCTAAAGGTGTAAACATATATTAACTAAAATTATTTATGAATGTACCATACATAAAGGTACTAAACTTAGTGAAAGATACGATATCTTCGGATGAGTTAGCTGCAGTTGGTATATAAGAATATCCATTTCCAAACTTAAAGTCAGGTGAGAATGATATCGAACCTGTATTACCAGCTGCTGGTTGTTTCACTAATACATTAATTGATTGTCCATCACTACCATATGTAGATATATCTAAGTGAGTATCAGCAGATGATACAAGAGTTAACTCGTATGTATTGGATGTTGTTAAATCAATAGATGCTGTAAGTGATGTGATTGTAAGTATTTCTTTTTCACCTCCAATTCCACCTTTAACATTAAATGAACCAGTTACTGCTACATCATTAGTAGTAGAATAGAAAGAACCAGTCTCTAAGAATATACCACCAGCTAAACCTGTCAGTTGTGAACCATTACCAATGAATGCTGATGCTGATATAAATGTAGATGAACTAACTGCTCCTCTTAAATCTAATGTATTAGTAAATAATTGTGGTCCGGTAAATGTGTTTGCTCCTAATGTTGCAAATGAACCAGTATCTTGATTTATCTGATGTACTGAAGAAGATACTACTTGTACTTCTGTATTTAGTGCAGCTACATCAACACCATCAACTGTACCTGTTGTTGTAATGTTACCTTGAACATCTGTATTAGAGTTAAGTGTAATTAAAGTACCACTATCAGTAATATTTGAATCTACTAATTGTCTATGTACTCCTGCTTTTGGTAATGAATTATTTGTTAAATTAACTTCACTACCTTTACTACCTGTTGGACCTGTAAGTAGGAATGAAGATTGTCCTCCTTCCTCTACAAGTATCCAACTATCTTGCAGCCCATCCCATTCTAAAGATGCGGTTGAAGATGAACCACTATCATATACTTGTAATCCTGCATATCTTAACGTTGGTGTATCTGCATTTACTACTACGAATGCATCACCTATAATCTTAGCTGAACCTGTTACTGAGTTTATTCTTCCGAATGAACCTGTTCCACTTACATTTATATTTAAAAAGTTTTGAGTTCCTGTAAAGGTATTATTAACATCTGTTTTTGCGTATGAAGAAGTTTCAGCAGATAGACCATCTACTCTTGTTGTAATTGATGAAGTAAATTCATTCAATGAAGTTATATCTGATTGGTCATCCCAAGATGCAGTTGATACTGCTGTTGCTACTCCACTTCCATTACCTACCCAAGCATATCCTTCAAGGATGTTTGGTAAATCATTACTCCTACCACTACCTTGTATTAGTATCTCACCATCTGTTACGTTTACTTTACCAACAACACCAATGTTTTGTATTAATGATGTACCTGTTGGTTTAGTTTGTGTAAATCCTCCATTTAGATTTACATATATATTTCTACCTGCAGTAAATCCATTAGTATTAACACCAACAAGTTTACCACTTGTAAACACAGTTCCACTTGAATTGTTTGTAAGTTCTGTTGATAGAAGTCCGATAGCAGGCATTGTTGTAGATGAATCATTACTAGCACTTGCTATGTTTATATTTTCACCTGTTACACCTGTTGCATATACTGGCGTACCTTTTGGTAAGGTAACACCTGATGTGTTCTTTACACCAACAATTACATCTGCTGCTGTTTCACTAAATTCAGAATGTGAAGATGATGTAGAGTTTACTACATTGTTTACTGTTAATCCAAATGTTGTTCCATCACCTTTTGTAAATGTAGAAGTTGCATCTGATACAGAACCAGTCTTCATAAATGAGCCTGTATCTATTGTACCTCCTGGTATACTATTAGTGTATGTACTACCATCACCCTTGGTAAAGGTTTGTAACCTTGTACCACTATCAAATGATGAAGTTACAAGTAAAGAACCTGTTGATACAGGTGTTGCACCAGGAACATTTACTAATTTACTACCATCTCCAATAAAGAATGATGCTGAAACGTATCCACTACCACTAAGGTTAGAGAATGAACCAGTACCACTCAATTGTGAATTGGCTTCTAACGCTACTGCATCAATAATATCGTTGTTAAAATCTCTCAGTAGTTGTGGCGTAATAAACTGAGAATTGTTATTTGGAAAATTAGAAAGATTCTCCGTTCTTAATTGTGCTTTAGTTTTTGCCATAATTGTTTTATCTTATTTCTCTTATATCAAATCCATTGGAGAATCCTTGTGAGAATGCTCCTTCGGAGACTATTACTGATTGTGTTTGACCTATACCTTGGTTAATTAATAAACCATCACAACACTCTCTCGAATATGTGTCAGTATCTGCACACAAACATCCTCTTCTTGAGTTTTTGGGTGAAGATTGACCGATGGTAGGACCGCTGTTAACACCAGTTGCTACACTCTTTCTTAAACTTCTTGAATCGGACATAAGTTAACTTTATGTATATAACAAAAGAAACAACAATTATATTGGTTGTTACCTTCTTTGTTTCTGCATATTAGCTTTATGTATCTGAGATTCTAATGTATTCTTATCAGCGCGATAACATAAGTAGAGTAAACACTCTTCTAATGGTCTTGAAGTTACTTCAGAAAACTTGGTAATGTCTTCTTGTGCGAGGATTGCAATTGATTGATAAGGTCCCCACTTAGTTGCAAAGTTTGCTTGATATGTGGATGCTGCATTTCCTGCTTCGAAGCCTGCTCCGTCAAATATTTCAGGATAGCGTTCTGTAAGTCCGTTAACGTATGTATAAAAAAAAAGTATGTACCAAAGTGAAAGTCCATATTAACATCTAACCATTTCTTTTCATCAATGACATCTTTGGGGTTATAAGGTTTAATTTCATATAGAGCTCCTTTCTTCTTTGTTACAGGTCTATAAAGGATAGAAAGTATTCTACTCCAAAATTTATCAAGAGATACTGATGATGATTTGGATATATCTAAATATGCTCCATATGACATCTCAGATAAGTTAGGTTCAAATCCATATTGTACACCATCTATTGTAATAAACTTCTGTAAATCGTAATCTTGTTTATTAAGGAGTGTGTAGAGGTCTTCTTTTATTTTCTCTACTGTATCATTATCCAAGTTTCTTGCAACCTCTGGTGTGATGTTACATAGGTTATACAATAAGAATGCATCTTGTGCTTGTGAATCATCTTTATAATCATCTAAATCTTTTTGTATCTTTAGATATTGAGTAAGTGATATTGCTGAATAATCAGTAGGTACAACTATGTTTATTTCTTTCTTCATATTATTTCTTTTCTATTGGTTGATTAGGTAGTTTACCTTTCACAGTTTCAAATATAACCGATGGTGGTAAGAAGGAAGGTGTTTTAATTTCTTCATACTCTGCTTCTTCTACTACCGATTGTAATTCTAAATCATTTATCTTAATGTTTTGATGTCCAATTAATGATTTTAATTTAAGTATATCAGCTCTTTGTTTTTGTAATTTAGAATCTCTTAACTTTACCTCTGCTTCTAAATCTTCTATTTTTAGTTTAAGATTGTGAGCATATGTTGCTATTTGTTCAAGATGTGCATATATCTCATACTTGTTCTTATTCTTATACTCATCTGGTATGTTAATCTCTATTATCTTTGCCATATTTGTTTTATTTATTTAAAGGATAAGACATACTTACCTTTATTCTGTTGTTTAATACTTAATCTACTCATTGCAAGATATCTTAATGCATCTATACAATGGTCATTGAACCCTTGTGGTTTATCAAGGACTACTCCGTTCTTATCTGTTGCGTATTCATAACCATATAGTTCATCTATTAAATGTGTTGATTTCTTATCTACTACAATACCAAAGTTTTGTAATACAGAGATTCCAAATTTAATTGAATCAGGTCCTTTCTTTACACCCTTTGCATTAAATCCACTCCTGTGTATCTCTTCTATTAGTCTTGGGTCTGCACTATCACACCAAATCTCATCTGTTCTACCTATGTTTAAAGATGTTAACTTACGGATTATATCTTGTGTTGTTAATCCTCTTTCATACATCAACTCTCTACAATATATCATATCGTGATGTTTGTGTACTGCTATTAACGTTGTTGGGTCTTGTGAGAATCCAAAGTCCATACCAAATCCAACTAGTTCATGTACTGGCATTTCTTCAAGTATTTGAAAGTTTTGGAATACGGCTTTATCATTCGGTGCATACTCACCAAGACCATATATCTTATAATACTTTGGGTTCTTATGTTCTAACGCTTGTATCTCCTTAATCATTACATCAGGTAGATAAGGATTATCCTTGTAAGTTGTATTGAATACTTCTACATCATCCATGTTCCTTAAGAAATGATATGGTGATATAGTTGGATTGAATGCTAATATAATTTCACCTGTTGTTCTTATACTCAATTGAAAGTAAGATTCTTCGTGTTGTTCTGATGCTTCATCTATAAATAAAATATCCGATTTAACACCTCTTAATTTCTCTGCATCATCTGTATTAACAAAAGATAATAAAGACCCGTTAGAGAAGGTATATACCCTATCTGAGATGTTATACGAATCATTACTCCATATACCCAAGTCAGTTAGTATCTCTTTAAAGTCTTTAATCACACTTCTTTTAAGTGAGGGTGTAGTTCTTCTTACTACTGTAATGTTTTGTGTTTCTTGTAATGCCTTTACTATAAGGTATTGTAAAATAGCATAGGTTTTACCAGAACGAGTACCACCAATGTGTTGGGTGATTCTTTTCTTTGCACCTAATAGGTTATCAAATGTTACGGTTGTGTTTATTGTAACTTCCATTACTCTTTACTACCTGATTTATTTATATTGACTGTGATTTGATGTATTTTCTGTTCTATTTCACCTTTAACCTCAACTCTTGATTGTTTAGGTAAGATGTACTCTAATATCTTAAGGTATAATTCTGCTGCTCTTACCGGGTCTTTCTCACGAATCTTTTGTAAATCTTTCTTTAGATTATCTAATCCTTCATCTGCAATACGAGCAAGTGTAAGTTTAGCCATCTCAGTACTACGATTGAGTTGTCCTTTTGGTCTTCCAGTACTTAATTTATTTCCTTTGACAAATGGCATATATGTTTTCTTATGTTTTTTATACTATTATAACACATTATAATTTTAATATAAGTGAACAATATATATTTATATAAATTTATGAAGTCTTTGTGTTACCATGTGGTTTTCCTGTCCATCTCTTTTCTAATTGAGAAAACTTAGAACGTATATCCCAAGAGAATTTATGAAAATCACCTTTTGGTTTAAACATTAAATCCATCATTTCGTGTAGATATACTCTATATTCTTTTCTACCCTCTTCATTAAACCATTCTTTATCTTGTATCTCCACAGGACCTTGTTTAATAGTGAACAGTCTATCATCGAACTTCGTTCTAAGTTTCATCTTCTTCTTATGATAGTTCTGATAATTAATGTTACTCATTAAACCATCTTCTTCACCAAAGTTGTTTATGTTTAGAATCTTTATGTTTTGTGCCATTTTTATTTATTATTTTATTTGTTTTATTTTAGTATCACCATCTTCTATTTTTTGAAGTATAGTTTGTTTTTCTTGTTCTCTAACTGCTAATTGTTTTTCTCTTCTTCTAACTGTTGTAGGTTTTTTATAATACTGTCTTTCTCTTAGTTCTAAAAGATGACCTGAATTGTTAGTTAGTCTTTTATATTTTTTAAGTGCTCTGTTGATATCTCCCTTAAGTACCTTTACAGTTACAATTGATTTTTTACTCATCTCCTTCTTGATTAAATGGATTGTTAATTTTGTTTTTTAAATGTTCTTTTATCTTCTTTATATTAAGGAATGTTGTACTCTTACTAATACCGATTTTATTACTTAGTTCTTCCATTGTAAGGTCTGAGAATGCATATAGTTCATATATCTTTGCCGAACTCCATTGTTTAGTTTTACTTAATGATTCTAATTCATTCTTAATTGTATCGTAACAATGTTGTAATTCTAAATCCCATTGTAAGTTATAAGGAGTATCTTCCTTCTCCTTCATATCATCTATGTAAGTAGATTTGTTTTGTCTTTTGATAAAGTTGATGTACCGAGATTTAATAAAGTTATGGCAATACAACAAATTGAAACTATCTCGGTAATACAACTTTGGATTATTCTTTTCAGCAAGATACAAATACAAATCTTGTACTAAATCTTGTGATACGGTTTTATTTTTAGATTGATTGTAAGCATTTGCCATCAACCAACTATTATGTTTTTTGAACAATACTCCCAATCTTATTTGGGTTTCTTGCATACTACCTGAATCATTTGTCATATTGTTTCAAAAAGGTGTTAATAGTATCAACAGCCTTTCTCCAGTGTCTTGCTGCTGAATTACACATACAAGGTTGTTTTTCTTCAGTTACTTTAATTCTTTTGTATGTTCCCCATACCCATCGAGCCATATTCTCAGGTATTCTATCTGAGATTCTGTTCATCTTCTCTCTGATTTGCTCAATCTCTTCTTTACTAAATTTTGATTCCATCCTTTTCCCTACAAGTTAATTGATTCATATATATTCTTCTTTCTTCACATCCACATGATGCATACCCAAGTTTGGTTGCAATCCATGATGCGATATCTTTTCCGTTACCTAAAGTGATTAGTGATACTAATCCTTCAAACATATCTCCAAGTTTAATGTAACACCCTAATTTCATTTGTTCTTCTTTATATAAGTATTAGTTCTTGGAGTAACTCCATATGCACGAGAATGGTTTAAAAGTTTTATACCTTTAGCTTCGTACTTATCCATCCACCATTGTTCTCTCTTATATTGTCTAGTTCTTTCACCAATAGTTTCTTCTAATACACTTACGTTTTGTTTTAAATGTTTTTTGATTGCATCCTTTGTAGCTAACTTATTAAACTGTTCATATAAACCTGGTATACATTTTTTAACTAAACCATTTTCATAAGCCCACCAATCTGAGACGTGTGATATCATTCGTGTTGTTAAAGGTCTTTTAGTACTACCAATATAAAGAGAACCATCATCAAATTCTATTTTATATACTTTAATTGATTTATCTGCTCGACTGTAATCAGCAATATACTTCCATTTTGTTTTATCAGAAAAGTATCCTGTTTTAAAACTCCAATATTCTTTATTGTGTTTTCTGTAAGTATCGTTGAATTCTTTGTTACATTGTTTACACTTAGGTTGTAACCCATCTTTAGATTTACTTCTCTTAGAGTATTCTGTGATTGGTTTATCTTTACCACAGTTATTACATACTTTTGTATTCATAATTTTGTTTTTATAATTCATTAAACGTTAGGATATCAACCCTATCATATAAGATATCTAATAACCATTCCCACTCATCTATCTTATGTTGTAACATACCGTAATCTTTTAGTGCTTGTGGTTCTTGAAGAACATAATATGTTGTGTGTTCCTCTATCTTTTTTTGTGTCTTTTTATATTCATCTATCTGATGTTGTACAACATTAACCAACTTCTCATACGAGATGAAGCTATTATTTGGAGCGAAGTGCATCAACATATTCTTTAATTCTTCTATACCGTTCATACGCTCCATCATCTTTGCCAGATGTATATAGGTTGAGATTCGCTTGTGCTTCTTCTTCATATATTTCAATAAATTTTTGTTTTTGTGATTTCTTCATATATTTTATTTTGTAAACATATAATAATATAAATCAGCATGATTCAATTGATGTGAAGGTCTATATAAGAACTCTGAATGATATCCTTCATCTGAGAAGAGTTTTATAATATCATCTTTAGATTTACCAATCTCTCTTAACCACTTATCATGTATCTCTACTAAGAATGGTGTACCTCGTTTAAGATGTGTCTTAGAACCCATTATAACCTCGTATTCAAATGCTTCTACATCAACCTTAACTAAATCTACTTCGAAAGGAAATAAGTTGTCTAGCGTATCTACCTGAACTTCAACATAGTTGTTTGAATCTTTGTTTGCAAGTACAACCATTCTAGCAGTACCTGTATTATATAATTTAGATGTACCTTTACTACTACCAGCTGCTTGGTTCATCAATATAATCTCGTTAGAACTATTTGGTTGTATCTTTTGTAATGTTTCATAATACTTTGGGTCTGGCTCCAATGAATAGATTTTACCTCCACTCATATTATTATTAGCATAATTTATAAACTCTCCTTTTTGTGCTCCTACATCTACAACTATCTTTGCATCTTTACAATACTCAATAAATACTTCTACATCTTTCCCCATTATTTGTTTTCTAATTTATTTAATCTTTCTTCTATATCTAATACTTTTCTTTTTAATCTTTCAAATGCTGATGAGTATTCCATCTT
>TARA_R110000772_G_scaffold4367_6_pt1 | contig 26496 bp, 21 predicted proteins | sample TARA_R110000772 | Tara Oceans TARA_R110000772 (sample SAMEA4397948) | marine metagenome | biome: Polar Biome; feature: [SRF] surface water layer (ENVO:00010504); material: water (ENVO:00002006), including particulate matter (ENVO:01000060) such as... | depth 5 m | reverse complement strand
ATTTAATAGAGTTCAAGAAAATATTATTGAAGGTAATTTTGAATATAAAACACTAAAAGGAAAAGTACGTCAAGCTAGAGTTATTAAGAACTTTAAGCAAGATCAAGATGTAAATAAAAAGATGTTTAGTAAAGCTTTAGAATTAGTAGCATAATGAAAAAAATTATTTATATATTATTAGTAAGTTTCTTCTGGGCGTGTAGCCCAGAGGATATTACTTCACCCTATCCCTGTTTAGATGGGGATTGTGAAACTTTTTTTGAAATAGATCATTTAGTATCACCAGGAGTTTATCAGGATAATAATGGGTATTGGCATATTACACATAATGATATACAATATTTTACAATTAAGGGGAATACTAGTGAATTACACCCGGATTATATAGTAAATGGAGTTCCATTAATTGAAACCATATTTGATTCGGATTATTGGGTATGGATCGACGGTTTAACATTTACAGTACCGTTGTATAGCGTTTTAGGATTCTTCACCAGTGGAGACTACACAAACCCTATTCCCGTGGGTAATCTAACGTATACTATAGAAGATATGGCTATAAATTTTCCGCCATTAAATATAGTAGGTTACTCAATTAACCCAGATACTTGCTTAGAATGTCCTTATTTTGAAACATTAATTGGGACCCGAAGTAAATATAATACTCACCCAAAACAACAAATATTTTTTGATAATCAAATGGTAGGAGATACCGCTAAAGTATTTGTTAAGACTATATTTAATAGTAATATAGAAATAGAAAAACAATTTAATATAATATTTGAATAACATGAAAGAAATAAAATTAACACCAGAACAAGTAAAAGACAACCAAAAATCAGAATTATTTGATGATTTAATGGCAACAGCAACAGTAATGGAGGAACTTTGGAGATACCATCCCGAGAACCCAAAGAAAAAAGATGTTGTTGAAGAGTATAATATACTTAAGACTATAAAAAAGGGAATAGAAGGAGAATTGGATGAGTTAGATGCTTAATTAATATTTATAACTAAATAACATTATGTACATATATAAAGCAAAATGTATTAAAGTAGTTGATGGTGATACTATTGATGCCCAAGTTGATTTAGGGTTCGATATACATAAAGTCATTCGCATTAGGTTAGTTGGTATAAATGCCCCTGAATCTCGTACAAGGGATTTAGAAGAAAAGGTAAGAGGATTAGCTGCTAAGGCTAGAGTTAAAGAATTATTAAAAGAGCATAAAAATATTTTTGTATTAAAATCCCAAGGTGTTGGTAAATATGGAAGATGTCTAGGGGAGATATTTTTAGGAGAAGTTAAATTAAATGATATTTTAGTAACTGAGGGACACGCTGTTCCTTATTATGGTGGTAAAAGATGATCGATAAAGATAAAATTTTCGGGTTATTTGACAATGAAAGTCAGGGTGATGGGAAGATTTTAATTAATGCCTCTGATAGGATATTAGAAGAGGGTTATGCTAAGATTGGTATGTTCACAAAATTAGTTCAAAACCATTATGTATTTCACGCTAAACTAAAAGAATTTTTGCAAAAAGAAGATAAAAACTATGACAGTGATTTAGCAAGAATTAATGCTGAATTTGCGGTATTTAATAGAGCTTTCTTTTATATTAGACAATTAGACTTAGATAAGGAAAACCATTTAAAAGCCTTTATAGAGTTTAAAAAAGAACCATTTATTAAATCATTACAATCAAGTATTAGATATTTTGAAGGTGAAGAAAAATATGAAAGGTGTGCTCTTTTACATAAATTAGAAAGATTAAAAGAAAAAGTTTAAAATAATTAGGATGGGCAAAAAATCCCTCGTATCTTAATATCACGGGTTTTGATAAAAAATGGGATGGGAAATAAAGGCGCAACAGGGATAAGGGGTAAAAATAATTAATTAATACACACGTTATGAGAAATAGAGAATACATTGAAAACAAGTTAGATAATGTTGAAAACGCATTAATAAATTGTCACAGGTTGGTAAATACATCAGCACCAGTAGAAGATTACAAGCAAGCAATATCAAAAACAATTGATTTAGTAAACGAAGTAAGAAATGCAATTGACAATGAACCTAAGGATGCCTCAGAAATAGGAGGAAAATAATAATAAAATTTAAAAATAAAAGTTATGTCGCTAACAGCAGAACAACTCCAATCAAATTGGATTGAGTTTAATACTAATATTGAAACCTATATTACAGGGGATCGTAAACAACGTTTACTTGATTTCTATAAAAAATATGAGGAAAGGGTCATTTTAATGCCAGCAGCTCATAAGAAAGAATACCATTCAGCCTTTCCAGGTGGTTATGTAGACCACGTTAATAGAGTTGTAAAAGCAGCATTGTCCATTTCCGCTGTATGGGAAGGATTTGGTTGTGATATGACGACATTTACCCAGGAAGAATTGGTATTTTCGGCGATTAACCATGATATAGGCAAAATGGGAGATTCAGAACATGAAGCTTACATTCCTCAAACAGATAAATGGAGACAAGATAAACTTGGAGAAGATTATATGTTTAATAAAAAATTAGCATTTGCTGCAGTACCAGATCGTGGGTTATTTTTATTACAAGAACACGATATTAAATATACATTTAATGAAATGCTTGCTATTCAGACTCATGATGGTTTATATGATTCAGCTAATGAGAAATATTTAAAGGGATTTATGCCTGAACAAAAACCTCGCACATCATTACCATTTATTTTGCATCAAGCTGATATGATGGCCGCAAGGATTGAATTTGAAATAGAATGGCTACATAAGTTCTCTAAGAATAGCTTGGATGCGCCAAAGAAAAATTATACATTATCGTCAAATAAAAAGCCCTCCACTAAAAATAGAGCTTTAAACTCAGTAAAAAGTGAAGGATTAAAAAATATGTTAGACAGTTTATAATATGACAACAATATCTATAGTTTTAATATCAGTACTAGTAACACTAGTAATAATTTTAGGATTTGCATGTTTCAATCTTTTAAGAAAGTATGAAAACGTGGAAGATATTATTAGTCAATATGATACTTACATAACAGAGTTCTCTAAAGAAATAGGATCTATTGAGAAACGTCTTAAAGATATTGACGCAAAAGGTACATTTGAAGGGGATGATGAAATTGGTTGGTTTTTTAAACAAATAAAGGTAATTCAAAATCGTTTATCTAAGTTTAAAATCCAGTAATGATCAAAAAAAGAAGAAAGAAGAGTAAAAATTACTTTACTCAAGATACGGAGGACGCTATAGTATTATACAATAATACAGAGTGCTCTAAAATCAGATCTAAAATATACGAACGCGAAATTCATTACGCGTTTTTCAAGCTTACCGAAAATATTATTCATACGTTTAAATTTTATCATACAGAAGTAGAAAAATTAGAACACCTACAACATGAAATAATTACATTCTTATTATCAAAAATCCATTTATTCGATCCAGGTAGGGGTGCAAAGGCATATTCCTATTTTGGTACTATCGTTAAACGTTGGTTAATATTATATAATACTAAAAATTATAATAAAAAGGTTAAAAAAGTACCTGTTGATAATTTAACAAAAGAAGGGTCAACTTACATCTATAGTATGAAAGATGTAGGTAAGGAAAAAGATGAATTAAGTGAGTACATAGAAATTTACGTTAAACATGTTACCGAAAATATATTTGATTTATTTCCAAAAAAGAATGATGCTCAAATAGCAGATGCAATACTCGAGCTATTTAGAAAAAGGGAAACCATAGAGGTTTTTAATAAAAAAGCACTTTATATCTACATTCGTGAGATGGTAGACGTTAAAACCCCAAAAATAACTAAAATAGCAGACAAGCTTTACGAAATATTTAGATCACAATATGTTTTCTATTTAGAAAATGGGTATACAAGATTCTAACTTCATCTTATACCAATATTTATAACCAAAAATATTATGAATAAATTAGATAACATAATTTTTGGCAAGAAAAAATTCTCAGATATTTTACATGAGATTTATGACAATCAAAAAAAGAAAGAACAACAAATCACGGGTTTAATATCGGAATTAAAACCACTTGTTTCTGATATCGGTGATGCTACACTTATAGTACCATTAATAAAAGACTATTTAGAATTAGGAGTTCGCAATGATGAGCAATTAATTAAAATGGCTACAATAATTCAACGTGCTGTTAATAATAATGATGGTGATGGGTTAGGTATTTCTGATGCCGAAAAAGAAGAATTAATGGCGGAGTTAGAAAAAATAACTATCGAATCAAAAGAAGATGGGGTATAAAACAGGAATTGGTTTCTTTAACAGTATTATAAATCAAAGTAGTAGAGAAAACAGTAATGAAAATTTAAAAAGTACAATAGTATCCGGTAGGGTAACTAACATTAATTTAAATTCAAACTCAACTATTTTTACAACAACGAACGAATGGCAAGGTATAGGCACTATACAATTCCAGCCCGTTGGTGGTCCTGTTAATGAACAAACACTAAATTCCTCAGGTTTAAATTACGCTAAACCCCTATTTCCCCAAATTAAAAATTACCCTTTAGTTAATGAAATAGTTTTATTATTTAGGTTACCTTCTAAAGAGGGTATTAGTGATATGTCTAACGTAGAAACATATTATTACTTAAATACTATAGGTATATGGAATCACCCTCATAGTAATGCATATCCAAACCCTTTAAATAAGCCTTCATCTACCCCTGCTACAAGTAAAAATATATTTGAAATATTAGCAGGTACTCCAAACAAAACAACAGATAAATCTACAGATTTAGATTTAAATGGTGGAAGTGGTGGAACTTTTGTTGAAAGTTCTATTATACATCCCTTAGTACCCTTTGCAGGTGACCAAATATTAGAGGGAAGATTCGGTAATAGTATTAGATTAGGAAATACATCTAAAATAGATGCAGAGGTAATTAATAATTGGTCTTCTACAGGTTCAAGTGGTAATCCTATAACTATAATTAGAAATGGACAAAACCCCGAAGTTGAACCTCCTAGTTGGAAACCTATTACTGAAGATATAAATAAAGATTTATCATCAATATATTTAACATCTAACCAACAAATTCCAATTAATACTGGATTTAGAGATCAATCATATTCCAATCCACCAGTAATACCAACAGAATATACTCAAAACCAAATAATATTAAATTCAGGAAGATTAATATTTAATACAAATACGGATAGTATATTTATTAGTTCTAAAAAGAATATAGATATAGGAGCGGTAGATGAAATTGCTATTACTTCAAATAATAGCCTTCAATTACAATCTCAAAGAATATTATTAGGAGGAAAAGGTGCAAAACAATCTTTAGTTTTAGGAGATGATTTTATGACCCAATTTGAATTATTAGTCCAAAATGTAAAAAACCTATCAGAAGCCCTACAACAAACACAAATATGGCCAGCTGGTGCTCCAGCCCCACACCCTACAATACCCCCAATTGCAAGTACTATTTCTTCACAAATGGATAAGATGCTTAAAGTTCTAAGTAAAAATGAATTAGTTTCTAAAGTATCTAAAACAATATAACGATGGAAGATTTTAAATCAACGCTTAATGTGACAATAGGAAAATGGCCTTTATCCTTTGGTGGTATTTTAGATGATAACAATGCTTGGAAAATTGAACTTACCCGAACTGTTCGTTATGGACAAAAACAAAATATATATACTTTATTTTGGTATGACGATCAAATCCATGTTATTACAACCAAAAATTCAACAAGTCGTACGGATGATAAAGATGAATTTACCGCCCCTATTGATTTATATGAACAAGTAGTAAAATCTTTACCTCATTTCCAAACTTATATTATAGAAAATTTCAAAGCTGGAGAGGTTGAGTTTGATGATTGGGTTGAATTACCAACACTGGAAGTTTTTAAAGCTTTATACCCATCATCACAACAATTTTTAAGCCCATTCTTTACATTAGGTAGGGTAATAGATAAAGACTCAGGAATTGGTTTAAAGGGGGTAGATGTTAAATTAACAACTAAGGACCTTGAAGGTAAAGAATTAGTTTATAAAACTAAAACTAATGGGCAGGGTGAATGGACATTAAATTGGAAATCTTTAATAATATATCCTACTTATGGTTCAGATGATTATAGGTTACAAGATGAAAACTTAAAAATTCAAATTAGTAAAGAAGGTTATAATTCACAATCCTTATCTGCTATTACATCTAAAAAACAAGCCAGAATAACAATTCCTATTGTTTATTTAGATACAAAAGAAAAATCTAAAGCCCAAGATATATCAAAAATAGGGACATTAAGCAATTCAGATGTAAAGTCAATAAATAAAGGAGGTGTTAAAACACCCGTTAATTTAGGTAAGTTAATACAAACACAAGTTAAAATTATTGCTAATCGCCTTATTCCTGTTATTATTGGGTTATTATATAAATTTGGAATTACCCAAGTAAATAAATGGGTAGATGGTCAAAACAATTTAAATAATACAGACACAACCTGTCCCCCAAATCCCGAAGAATTAAAAGCTCTTATAGCTAAAAGGAATAGATTAGTAAGACAATTAAATAACATTTACAAGGTAGTTGATACCGCAACTAAGGCATTAGGTTTATTTGCATCATTAATTTCAATATTTAAAACAATAATTAATATCTTTAAGTATATGCCTTTACCTACAACTATAGGTTTACCACCAGGACCACAAGGGGGAGTCATAACATCAGCTACTTATGGTAAAATAACAAGAGCTATTGATAAATTTGATAGTATAAAAGGTAAAGTTGAATTAATAGAAAAATTAACCCTTCCTATTTTAACTACATTAATATTACTAAGAATATACCTTTTAAAAGCTTTACAACTATTAAAAATACTTGATGATAAATTAGATGAATGTTCTCAAGGGCTAAATATAGAACAAACAGAAATTGATAATGAATTAGCAGCCCTATTAATAGCTGAAGAAGAAGATGGTAATCCTGTAGTTATAGACGTTAATGGATTTACTATGGGGGTTGAAGTTGATAGTAAAAAGGTAGGCTCATTGAATAGACGATATGCTACTGCAAGTAACGCCCAAGGAGTTGTACTATTAAAGGGAGAACCATCATTTAGTGCATCAGATCAAATATTAATTGACGAACTAACATTCTACATTCAAAGTAATAATTTAAAAGCACAATAACATAATATTTATAATAAACAAAATTTTTGGAAAATGAAATTAACAGAACTTAAAAGCATAGTAAAAACGGCAGTTCGAGAAGCAATTCAAGAAGAGCTTAAAGACATTTTACTAGAAGCTGTAAAAACACCTAAACAGGTAGTTCAAGAATACAGACCAGTTGCACAACCTAATGTAGCCTCAAACCCTACCCCAACTCATCAGCCACTACCCGAAAGTGATAGAATGGCTATAAGAGAAAATATACAAAATGTATTAGGAGGTATGATGCCTGGGGCAAATGGAACATTAAATGCTACATCAGCAAATGTACCTATGCAAGTAACTAGTGCAGATACTACATCTCCAAATGGTCAACTACCAGCAGGAGAAGTATCAACAGATCAAATTATGAGTTTAATGCAGTCTAGAGGATAAAATATGGCATTCGGAGCAGTACAAATTTACCCAAATGACACTAGAGCCAGAGTTGGTATAGGTGTTAACATACCCTTTAATGAAGGTGGGGTATTTACTCCTAATTATACCACTAAGGAAGCAATTAAAAATAATTTAATTAACTATTTCTTAACCAATCCCGGTGAAAGGCCAGGAAACCCTACTTATGGAGGAGGCCTAAGAAATTTTATTTTTACAAATATTGATTCTGAAAATTTAGATTTTTTAAAAGATGATATTAATGAAAAATTAAAAACACAATTCCCTAATATATTAGTATATGAGGTAAATGTTATAGGTAACTTTGATCATAATGAAGTACAAGTATCAATAAAATACTCAGTACAAAACACATCAATAACAGATGATTTAACTTTAAGCTTTGAATAATGGCAATTAGAAGAGACATAAACTATATAAATAAAGATTTCACGGAATACAGATCTCAGCTAATCAATTATAGCCAGACTTATTTCCCAACAACTTATACAGACTTTTCTGAAACATCACCAGGAATGATGTTTATAGAACAGGCGGCGTATATAGGGGATGTTTTGTCATTTTATTTAGATAACCAAATACAAGAAAATTACGTACAATACGCAAGACAAAATGATAATTTATTTCAATTATCTTATATGTACGGTTATAAACCGAGGGTAACTAGTTTATCAACAACTGATGTAGATTTCTACCAGGTTGTACCATCGGTATTATCTGGGAGTGAATATGTGCCTGATTATAATTATGCTTTATATGTAAACTCTAATACTAAGGTATCAACAAGAACAGGTACGCCAACTAATTTTTCAATAGAAAACCCAATAGACTTTACAGTTTCCAGTTCTACTAACCCAACAACCGTTAGTGTAGCCCAAATTACAGCGGATGTGCCTTCACAATTTTTACTTAAAAAAACAGCAAGAGCTTTTTCAGGAGATATTAAAAACATCCAATTTACATTTGGTGCTCCACAAGAGTTTGCTACAGTAAATATAGTAAGCAATGATATAGCGGGAGTTTTAGACATAGTTGATTCTGATGGAAATAAATGGTATGAAGTAAATTATTTAGGTGAAGAACAAGTTTATGATAGTATTAAAAATACAAATATAAATGACCCAAATAATTATGCAACAGGCAATGATTCACCTTATTTACTACAAACTAAAGCAGTACAAAACAGATTTGCAACTCGATTTATAAATGACTCAACATTGCAACTACAATTTGGAGCCGGTAGTCCCTTATCTACAACCGAAGAAATAATTCCAAACCCCTCAAATGTAGGTATAGGTTTACCCTTTGGTCAAGACAAATTAACATCAGCTTATAGCCCAACCAATTTTGTTTTTACAAATACTTATGGTGTAGCTCCCACGAATACAACGCTAACCGTTAGATATTATGTAGGTGGTGGAGTATCATCTAATATATTATCAAATACGCTAACAAACCCAGATACATCGACTATTCAATTCATCCAATCAAGCCTAAACACAACATTGGCCCAAACGGTATTTAATTCAATAGCTACAAACAACCCAATAGCGGCAAGTGGGGGAAGTGATGGGGATTCAATAGAAGAAATAAGACAAAATATCATTTCAAACTTTGGGTCTCAAATGAGAAATGTTACAGCAGATGATTATTTAGTAAGAACTTTAAGTATGCCCCCTACATATGGTACTATTTCAAAGGCCTTTACACAAAGACCAAATGCTGAAGATGCTAATACCACATTAAATATTTTTGTATTGTCTGTAGATAATAATAACAAATTAACTACAGCTTCAACTACTTTAAAAAATAACCTAAAAACTTACCTTAACCAATATAGAATGATTGGTGATAGTTTAAGTATTAGAGATGCTTTTGTAATTAATATAGGAGTCAATTTTGAAATCATAACTTTACCTAATTACAATAATAACAGGGTTTTAGGTGATTGTATAATTGCTTTACAAAGATATTTTAACACAAATAGATGGCAAATTAACCAACCAATTTTACTTAACCCCTTATATGTTTTACTAGATGAAGTAGAAGGTGTTCAAACCGTTAAAACAATAAAAATATCCAATATATCTGGATTATCTAAAGGATACTCTGAATGGGCTTATGATATTAATGGGGCAACACAAAATGGAACAATTTTTCCATCACTAGACCCTAGTATATTTGAAGTTAAATTCCCAAACACTGATATTAAAGGACAAGTAGTAGCAATATAATAATTATGGCAGTATATAAACTTTTTCCATCCCAAGATACAACTATTTATAGTTCATATCAATCTATGAATACGGGATTAGATTCAATTTTAGAGATAAAAAATGAAGTAACAGAATCTGGGGCTAGTCCTAGAGTCTCTAGAGCATTAATTAAATTTGATAATAATGAAATAAAAGACGTTATTAACAATATATCTAACACCTTAAAAGTATCAGCAAGTTTAAAAGGATTTGTTGCTAAAGCAACGGGTGTTATAATGGATTCTAATATTGAAGCCTACCCATTAGCAACAGCTTGGAATAACGGAACAGGAAGATACTTAGATAACCAAATAGTAGATAATGGGGCGAGTTGGATTTGGACTGATTATTCCGGAAGTAATAAATGGACAACAGCAGGATTTAATAGTAGAAGAACAGCATCCTTTGTAGGAAGTAATAATGCAGGAGGAGGATATTGGTGGACAGGATCTGGAGGATATCAATGGGGAGGAAGTGAAATAGGCCCCTTAGAAGCAACACAATCTTTTACATTAAGAAGTCAAAAAGATATGGATTTAGATGTGACTGATATAGTAAAAGTATGGTATTCATCTTCATCAGGTTTAAACGCGGGTTTACCTTCAGTAAATAATAATGGTTTTATAGTTAAATGGAGCGAGAATGAAGAATTTAATACTTCATTTGCTGTTAACCCTTGGCTTAAATATTATTCTGTTGATACTAACACAATATACCCTCCAGAACTAGAAATAAAATGGAGAGATTTTGATTATGAAACAGGAAGTTTAGATGTAATTAATACCCCAGATTTGTTTGTCGCTTTAGATAACAATCAAGGAACCTTTTATAGTCAAAGTATTAATAACTTTAGGTTAAATGTTAGACCTGAATTCCCTGCTAGAACGTTTCAAACCGCTTCACTTTATACTAGGAATTTAGCTTTACCTTCATCCTCATATTATGCTATAAAAGATTTATCAACTAATGAATATGTAGTTGATTTTGATCCTTTATTTACACAAATAAGTTGTGATGTAACGGGAAGTTTCTTTAAAGTATATATGAATGGGTTACAACCTGAAAGAAATTATCAAATTTTAATAAAAACAAACATACAAGGAAATACTATAGTTTTAGATGAAAATTATACATTTAAAGTTGTAAACGGATAATAATGGCTCAGTCAGAAAAAATAGATTTAGAAAAAAAAGTTTATTCTAAAGAGGAATACACTCGTACTATTGATACTCAATTTGTTCAATTAGGAGTACCTACCCTTGCTGAAATTCAAGAAAATAACATAACTGTCGAACAGTTCTTTGGATATTACAATGATCTTTTTTATGATATACCTACATTAGGGGATGTTGATTCACACGAATATTTAATATTAACTAGTGGTGCGTATGCTAACATAACAGCTAACTCCGAAGAAATTGAAGCCTTACAAGAAGAAATATCTACTTTAAGAGCAGAAGTTTTAACTTTACAGTTAGAAAACTCAAATTTAATTACTGGAGTTACGGGCTCATTAGAATCAGAAATAAATCAAGCAGTAGGAATTGAACGTCAAGTAGCATCCGTAGGAGGAACAACAACAACTAATAATAATTTTGAAGGTATATAATGGAAAACGAAATACAAATATATAACGTCTTACCTACTAGTTTTGACTTCCAATCTTATGCCCAAGATGATATAACTTTATTATCAGCATCAAGATTAGATACAGCATTTACTGGGGCGGCCGCAGACCCACTTGCAGGGGATTATATTGAGTTTTATGCTTATGATGAAAATAAAAATTTAATATACCCTAATAACCCAGAAATTAAAGCTGTTTCAGTTACAACTTTTGATGTTTTACAGGGGGATACATACTTAAAACCTGCTGAAGATTTAGAAAAGTATGGTTTTTCCCAAGGTAGTTATTTTTCAACTTATAACTTTTACAGAAAACATTTAGCCTCAGACATTGTTACTAATTATTATATTAGTGAAATAAGTTCAGATAGAACAGAAGTTAGGTTAAAAAGTAATGCTATACAAGATACAACTATAGTAAGTTCTAGTTTAGAATTTATCCAATATAGAAGTGAAGCAAGTTATTTTGTTGATTTTTATCTTAATTTTGGTAATGATCAACAAGTTATAGCTAACAACCTTAGACTAGATGTTGAGTCAGAAATAGAACCTTCGGTATTAGTTAAATTATATGATCCTCTTCCTTCACAATTTGGTATTAAATCAAATTTATGGGTAGTAGAAGAAATTTCAAAGCCACAAGCTTATAATGTTATATTTCCTCAAATAGCATTTGAAAATTTAGATACAACATTCATTCAGGGCCCTAATTATAGCTTACAAGTTAAAAATGAAACGGGAGAGGCGAGTAGTGTATTTAATTATAATACATTAGTAGGTACGGATGTAACAAGTTCTTTTAACCAATTAAAAAGTTTATTAGATAAAAAGGAAATAGATATAAGTGTTAATTATGAAGATTATAATGAATTTGTTCATTTTTCTTCTGCATTAACTAGATTAGAAAATTTTTATTATAAAGTAGGATTAATACAATCAGCAAGTAACCAATTATCCTCTTCATTAGGGAGTATAATAGGTTCAACAACGGGTTCATCTGTTTTTTCTTCAAGTGCCGCTGCATTCACAGCTACAATAGAAAATACAATTAAGAATTTTGATGGATATGAATATTTTTTATATTTTAATAGTGGATCTGCAAAATCTTATCCAAAATCATCAACCTTACCACCTTATACTTTATATCCAACAGGCAGTACAGAAGTAATAAATTGGTTAGGTAGTGCAGACCCAGAAAGTGGTTTATATGGTGGCCAAGCATACTCATCTTCAGAATATGATTTTAATAACATAGATTATTTATATAATGCTATTCCTGAATATTTAAGAAGCGATCCCTCAAATAAAAAATATGAACTATTTGTTGATATGGTAGCTCAACAATATGATAATACTTGGCTATATACTAAGGATGTAACAAAAAGATTTGATGGTGATAACAGATTAGATTATGGTATTTCAAAGGACTTAGTAGCAGACGCTATTAGAGATTTTGGGATTAAATTATATTCTAATAATTTTAATAATGATGATTTATATGCATCCTTTTTAGGCATAACACCTTCAGGAAGTACATTCCCATTACCAAATATGTCTAGCGTATACCCCGCTAAATCTGGGTATCAGTACGTAGATACTAAAATATCGGCATCGAATGACATAGTGCCATTAGACGACGTTAATAAGCGTTTATATAAACGTATTTACCATAATTTACCTTATTTATTAAAAACAAAAGGTACGGTTCAAGGGTTAAGAGCTTTAATAACATCATATGGTATCCCAAGTACAATTTTAAGAATAAATGAATTTGGAGGTAAAGATAGACAAGATATTAGAGATTGGGATTTTAATCAAAATACATTTAATTACGCCCTTAATTTAGATAGAAACACACAATTTACCTCTTCATTTAGAAATAATGCAGCATGGGGTTCTGGTGTTGACCAACCACAAAGTATACAATTTAGATTTAAAACAATTGCATCTCCAACTTCATCACTTTATCAAAATGTTTGGGTAGGAAATAATAGTAATGCTTTTATAACATTAGAATCTACTGGTACAGGTAGCATATCCGGATCTTATAGTGGATCAGTACCAAGTTTATCTAAAGATTTTGGAACATTAAAATTTTACCCTAAAGGAAATGCTGATTATTCACTTACAGCTAGTATAGAAGCACCATTTTTTAATAATGGTTGGTGGTCAGTAATGACAACAGTTGATTATACTAATTTATCAGCTTCATTATACGTTGGGAATAGACTAGATCAAAATATTCAATATTTTAAATCTTCATCTATACCATCAAGTGTAAATGTTTATAGAGGAATATTAACCTCATCTTTCCCTTATGGTATAGATTCAGGGGGTATTAATATAGATGGAGTAGACCATTTACCACTTACTGGGTCATTACAAGAAATAAGATATTGGGATCCTATAGTGTCAAAAAGTTCATTTGAAGATTTTATAGTAAACCCTTACTCAGTACAAGGTAATACTATTAATTCAACTCCTAATGAATTAGTATTTAGAGCAGCTTTAGGCACAGAATTAAATACTGGTAGTAGACAATCAATCCATCCTAAAATAACAGGTTCATGGGTTGCAACACAATCTTTTGTTAGTGATAGTGATTTTTATATAACAACCGGTAGTAATTTTACTACTAATAAAGAATTAACATTATTAAATCACCCAAACCTAGGAATAACAACTAGAGTAAATGATAAAATATACATTGCTAATAATGTAATGCCTTCGGGATCAATGTTATCCCCTATAAGATCAATAGCACAATCACCTTATATAAGTGGAAGTGAACCTAATTCAAGTAATTTAGAAGTAGCATTTTCACCTACAGATCAAATAAATGATGATATTATTGCTCAAATTGGTAATTTTAATATAGGTGATTATATAGGAGAACCTTTACAAGTAATGCAAAACAGAACTGCAGGTCAGTATGTAAATGAAATGTCTTATTATGGCACAACCTCTCCTCTACCAGCTAGTGACGTATCACCAGATTCATATCCAAACTTAGATGCTTTAAGGGATGAATACTTTTTAAAATATATAAAAAGCTATGATATAAATGATTTTATTAGGTTAATATCTTTCTTTGATAATTCATTATTTAAAATGATAGAAGACTTTACACCTGCTAGAACAACATTAACATCAGGGGTAGTAATTAAACAAAATCTATTAGAAAGAAATAAATACGCTCCACCATCAGCATCTTATGAAAACGTAACATATAGTGGTTCTGTAAAACCATTCCCTAGAGATTATAATACAGGCTCTAGTGATTATCCTCAATATGATCCTATAAGTGGGTCTTCTATTTATGTAACTAAAGGAGGAACAGGTGGTGTTTTTGAACCATATAATACAGAATACGCAGCACCCGTTTATTATTCAGGTGGTACTACTCGATATAGTGGTTTAACTTCAGATCAAGTAGTTTCATCATCTTTTTATAGTCAATACCCAATGACCCAAAGTTTTACAGAATCTTTACAAAGTATTTCTGGGTCAGTAACATTACTAAGAATAGACCAAAGGGAATTTTATGATGGGGAGTTTCAAGCAGGTAATGGAGCTTTAGATCTTAAATTATCCGAACCATGTGCCGCATATTTTGGTCAAAATACTATTGTAGATATGTTCTATAGGGTACAATGGTTTTTCGGTCAAAGATTAACAGGTTCAGTAATGACTGAAGAATTTTTCCTCGATGACAGAAACTGCCCCTCAGATGGAAATGCTTGGTTTTGGACTGAAAATGACGCAGCAGGATATAAAGTAAAATATATTAAAATATCAAATATATCCGCTAATGGGGAAGTAATAACAAACTTTGTAACAACAGCAGAATATATTACCTTTAACCTATCAGAAGCTAGAGCGGGAGGAAGCCAAGGTGAATTATTACAAGGATTTCAAACATGGTATATTTCAAATGCTACAATTAAAGATGATGGTATACCCTCAACTTATGATTGTTCATTAATTATAGTTGATCCAAATGAATCAAGTGATGCTGTTAATTCAAATGATGATTTATTTACAAACTTTTCATTTAGTGCGAGTGGCCAATTTATATGGTATGCTACAGGTTCAGGGGTAGATCCTGATGTAACACGTGCTTCGTTTATAACAGAATCAGCACCACAAGGATATTTCCCACCAGTACAACCAACAGCTACAAGTAGTGCAGCTAGTTTAAATTTCTATGTACATCAAATGGCAGGTTCTGATTATATAGATGTTGATTTAAGAATAGATAATACAACCCCAGCGGGTGGATTTGGAGGTAGTGGAAGTTTAAGTTGGACCGGAGAAGGTAAATATTTACTACAAGCATTTTCAACCTCCCCTTCAGCATCAGCCAGATATGCAATGAACATATATGATTTAACTGCTGATCAATTAGTATTTACTGCATCACAAGGTAGTACTCTCCCAGAGGGGTATGTTTCAGGATCAAATACTCTAAATGATTATATCATTACATATCCTTTTACAGGATCTCCAGGTCATTTATATAGTTTATACATAGATGCTATGCCATCAGCCTCAACAACACCAGATTCATATGATCAAAGATATGTAGCTGAATACTCAGGATCACGATCTGTAGTAAGAACACAAAATTACCCTTTATCCGCATCAAATATTATCACGGTACAAGGATACTCAAGTAATACTCCTTATACCATTATATATCAAACAGGATCATTTACCCCTATAGGAGATTGGTCTAGAGGTTTTCCAACATTACAAGATTATAGTTCAAGTTTTATAGGAACTGAAAGATTCCCAACAACAGAATTTGTAAGAGGTTGGGGTACAGCAGTATGGTATGGAAATCAAAATGGTACTCCAACATATGAAGGTTCAGGTTCCGGGTTTGTATATGATCCTAATAACAACTTCTTTTCCGGATCTAAAGAAATGGATAAAGATGTAATTTCATCAGCAACAGGTATATATAGACCAAGTACATACCCTTGGTTTATGAATGCAGTCCCAACACAATCTAAAATCCCAGAATCACAATTTCAAGAATACCCATCAACATTAGATGCTGCTGATATGGATAGATTTGAATTAGAATCTTTAAATTTTGGTCCTGAATATACTGTTTTTGAACCTACTACACCGGTACAGGCAGTAGGTATAATATCATCTTCAGGTGCAGTTACTGACCCATATGGGACAGTTTCATATCTTTGTAATCCTATGATAGCTTCATTGCCTAATATTAGTAGTGTAGGAAGTGTTTATGATACTACTATTATTGCAACTACAAATGCACAATGGTCTTCAAGTATAGAATTTATTAGTCCAACAAATGGAACAGCACAATCACCTGTACCTTGGTGTTTTGTTGTAGGAAGTACAGGAACAGGAACGGGTAATGGAACTATTAGTATTAACCATTTAAATGGTACTGCAAATACATCAAATACTTCAACATATACAAGAAGAGCAAAATTAAAAATATTTAAAGTATTAGGTGGTGGGTTTACAACGTGTGTAAACTTTTGTATAGGATGTGATATACAACAAACTTATAGATTAGACCAAGGAGGAGGAGGTACCGGAGGGGGGATTCCATTTATAGGAATACCTTAATGTTTAAAAAAACTTGGAATACCAAAAAAAATATATTATATTATTTATAACTAAATCAAATGTCTAAAACAGTAGCTTATTATTATAAAGAAACAGATAACTCTGTATATTATTCTGCATCAGGAGGAAATTCTGCATCGATGGCTTTAGACATTGCAGCAATAAAAAACGCAAACCCATCATATGATTCTACATTAAATGCAAGAATTGTAGGTTTAGGCTCTCCTATAAGTTATGTAACAGCTGAAGGGTTTACAATACCAGTGTCTTCATCAGAAGAGTTATGGGTGTATAGAGGCTATCAACCTTTAGGAACAGGTGATGCTAACGCTTACTTTTACAACCCTTATCTTCATAGACCTTATAAATTATATTCTTTAGTTGCAACACAATCTGGTGTACCGTCTGCCCCATTTTTACCATCGGGTTCTGCTTTATATGGAGAAGACGTTCATGCCATAAAATCAGGTCTTTTATCTCCGTTAATTCAAAATGGGATGTTTGACGCTGGGGTTTTAGCTACATTAGGAAACCCAACTACTCAAAGTTATACAACGGCCTCGGTTAGTGGTTCTTTTGAGATTTTTAATGAAAATAGAAACGTAAGTCCCTATGTGTGGACTAGATATGTAGGTGGAAGTTTTACTCCTCCTGCCTTTGGAGCTTTATTTGCAATAACCGCTTCAACTGGAACCTTAGCAGGATCAAGTTGGAGTTTAACACAGGCACAACAAGGAACATTAAATTCATCACCATATTCTTTAGATAGTGTAGATTTACCTAATGGGATTTATAGCTATACTAGTAGTTTATTTGATTCTACAGGGGTTAATAATGCATCTGCCTATGGTGCTACACAATTTGGTTTATCCTGTAATTATTCTAACTGGTTAGGTTATTATGCTCAAAATGCTTCAACTTCTTTAACAGATTTAAAAGTATTTTATACTGCATCTAACCTTACAAGTTCATTTTTTACATTACCAGCTGGATATGACACAAAATTTACAGCCTTAGCAAACACGGTATCTAGTAGTGGAGTACAAGCAATACCCAACCTAGAATCCTCTTCTGTATCTTTAGACTCTCAAGGTATAAATATACCCGGACCCCCAGTTCCAAACCGTTTTGCATATCAAATACAAGACGTTTACGCCTCTTTTTCATCATCTTTAAGTCAATCTATAGATGGTATTTATGTATTTAATCAAATACCAGAAACTTCTATTGAACTAACGGCAAGTATTAGAGTAGGTGGATGGACAGGTTCATCACCAGGTAGTAGATATGGTATAACAGGATCAGAAAATGAATATGGAACAGGTATTTATGGCCCAGGAGAAACCGGGGGAGGAAATACTTGGCAAACAGCATCAATTAGAGTATATAAAGGAAACTTTCCAAATTATGTACCTGCAGTTGACATTACAGGTTCATTGATTGATGATGTAAATTCATTTTTAGTAACTGAATCTAGTTTCTTAGTAAACCAAGGATCAGATACTCAATTTACAATGAGTTACAACCTTACAGAATCTATAGCATTAAAGGATTGTATATCAATGGCTATATCGGTTAATTCAGGTTCAGCAGTATCTACAACAGTTCAAAATGCTTTATTTGTTAAAAATTATTATTTAGAATTTAAAAATACACCTATAGTAACAGGAGACGGATTAGTACCTGTTGATTTAGAAGGTATGTTTTCAGGTGCTCTTCCTTTTGATTATGCAACAGAATGCCAACCTTTTTTAAATAATGTAGCTAATGATAGAAGACAAAGAGTATATTTTGATGCTGATTATTCATATGGTATTTACAATCCAATTAATTTTGATTTAATAATATCCAGATCAGCCATATATGCAGAAACACCATATTCAAATTATACAACAGCAAGAATTATTAATCCAAGATACAATGGTTCAACCTCAACAGCAAACAGCATTAATAGTATAGAGGGACTAAATGGAGGATTTGGTACTTTACCTGTTATTGAATATAAAACAGCATTTTTTGCTTACGCAAATGAAGTAACGGATCCATACCCATTAGTTAATGGTAAAACTATGGCTACTGTTAAGTATTTAATAGATGAAAATGGTAAAGCATCACAACCAAACTTATCTGAGTGGGCAGGGTATGATGTTGAAGGGGCTTTCTTACCTGAAGAAGGATTTGGTCAAACTATAGCACGTGCTAATATAGCAATTAACCCTCAAGACCAACAAACTCAATATTTAGATTTACAAGGAATACAGCCTTTATATAATGTAGCAAAAAGACCTATTCCAATTCTTTATTCTCAAACAGCATCTGATGGTTATGCTACGGTACTCCCAATGGGAGGTAGTCCTAATGTAGTAACTAATTATGTAGCAGCTTTTACAAATTATTATTTTCAAGCGGGGGGCCAAATTACAGCTTTGGACCAGAATGATAAAATTATTTCATACACAGCATCACCAGGTATAGAAGCCGGATTAGGAGTATCTTATGTCACAGCCAGTGGAGGAGGAACACCTACATCTATGGTACTACAAGTTATAGATGCAATTAACCCTCCAAATAATGTCCCAACTACAAACCCTGGAGTTTTAAAATTTGAAACGGATGCTTTAGCACCTATTCTTAATAACCTCTCAGATGATTGGAGAATTAGACAACAATTAACCCAAGGTACTACAGTACCAAGAACATTTAAAAGTAAAGCGGGTTCTTTTTGGAAAAAATCACAATTCGATAGTAATGTAGGAAGTTATACTTTAGTACTTAAAAAAGGAACTACAGGAGGTTCTCAAACAATTCCTGTACCCTTAACTTTAACTTCAATAACTGCAAAGTTATTTTTTAATGTAGATGGAAGTAATTACGAAACTTTAGATTTAGTACAAATATTAGGTAACACAAGAGCGGGGTTAAGAAATGCTAATAAAGAAGTTTATATAGAATGGTATGTGCCTGCTATAGAACAATTTGTTGAAGGAACTTTAGGTAAAAATTATGATGAAGCTAAATATATGACTTTTGATATTGATGTTCAAAGTAATGAAACATTAACTTCTAACTACTTTTATAAATGGGACATAGATGGGGTTTTTGATAGTGAACCTGTTAATGCTGATTTAAATAGATATAACCCAACACTAACTAAAGAAGGGGGTGCCGCATTAAATCCAATTCCAAAACCAACCTCTAAAATTTCAATTCAAGGTAGCCAACAAGGACAAAGTGATGTAGATAATGCATTAAACTCTCCATTCTGGGAATTCTCAGAATCAAATAGTACTGCTGTAACAAATACAATAGAATTACAATCATCTAATGGAAATGCTTTATATGGTCCTGTTCAATACCAAAAAACACTCCCATATTCAGCTAGTGATAGTACTTTCTTTCCTGGTAATAAAGAACCTTTTGATACTACTTGGCCTCAACAAAGAGAACCATTTGTAGTTAATTTAGGAGATGAAATAAGATTTGAAAACTCAGAAGATAAAACATATTCTGTAACTCAAGTTATTAGTCCAGCAGATAATGAATCACAAACAGGTCAATTTAAACTAAAGTTAGTATTAGATAGGAATATTTCCCCAAGTTATAATAAAGATTTCTTCCTATTAAGAAGGTTTGTAAGAGACCCATCTATATTATTATTTGATACTGAATTCCCTTATCCGGGCACACCAGGTCCAACTCAAAAGTTTGTAATTAATACTGGTATATATTCAGGTTCTGGCTTCCAACCAGCAACTGGGAGTTATGTAAATGTTCCATCAGAACCTTTATCTAAAAAACAATTAACAACATCGGCAATAATATTTCCTGAATTTCCAACATTGGGGATACAAAACGAACCCGATTTAATAATAGAACAACTAAGAAATAATAAGCTTATAGATTAGACATATTTATAACATATAATAATATTTATATAAAAACAATACAATGGGATATTTAAATAATTCAGTAATAACGGTTGATGCCATTTTAACAACAAAAGGCAGACAATTATTAGCTCAAAATGATGGTTCCTTTAGAATCACACAATTTTCTTTAGCGGATGATGAAATAGATTATACACTATATAATCCAACTCACCCTTCAGGTTCAGCATTTTATGGTGAAGCTATAGACGGAATGCCTTTATTAGAGGCTTTTCCAAATGAGTCACAAATAATGAAATACCAATTAACTACTCTTCCAAGAGGAACAGCTAAACTTCCAGTACTTGATGTTGGATACTCAGCTATTACTTTACAACAAGGAGCTCAGTTAGCAATTACACCTCAAACATTGAATTATTTAGGAAATGACCAGATATTCGAAACTAGTGGTTACAGTTGTACTGTAGCAGATGTAAGATTATTAAGTACATTTACAGGTACAGGTATTAATTCATCAGCAGCAGCTACTTCTAACGCAACATCAACTACAACTTTAGGAACTAATGTTTCTTCTACTGTAATAGGTACTCAAATTAGTTTAAGAGCAACAACTATTAATACGTTATATGGTTCAGGTGCAACATCAATAATAAGCACTGTAACAATAACTGGATTAGATAGTGGAGCAAGAATTACAGTTCCTATAACAGTAACACGAACAACAAATTAATAAAAAACACACAAATGAGCTTTAAAAGACTAGATCCAGATGATTTTGTAGTAAGTGCACAATCTATAACAGCAACTTGTTGGACTGGAAATGTAACAGCATTAACTACATTTTATACCCAATCAAACCAAGTATCCAGTGTATCAGGAAAATACTATACAACTGTATTTAATACTTCTTCAGCGGGAGATAATAGAGAGGCACAATTTCAAATTGCCTTTGGTAATGAAAATGGAGGAGGAGCTTTAGCATACAATAATACAGCAGCACCTGGTGTATCACCAGCATCTACAATTTATGGTCAATATAGAACATTAATTTTAGAAGATGAAAATGCAGACTTTGTATGGGGTAACAATTCTGGTAGTCAATATTTTTATGCTTTAAGTGTAGAAAGAGCCAGATATAAAGAATCATTACTACCTGGTAGTATAAACTTAACATTAAGTGGGTCGGGAACTAATAATAATTTAGAACTAACAGATAATTCTAAAATGGTAAATTTACCAACTTATTATGGTACACAGAGAGTATACCAAATGATATCAGGTTCAAATGGTGTAGCAAATACATCAGTTAACGATCAGGGATATACAACAGCTTCAGGTTCATATGGATGGTTTTGTCCAGATATTTCTACAATACTACTTAATGGTTCAGCCTTAGATATAACAACATCAGAAGGAATATCTTTAAGTACAACTACAACGGCAAACACTAATGGACTTAATAACCAAAAAGCGTTTAATGTTATAGTTAATGGAAAATATTTTGCATTAAATTCTGAAGAAACAATAACATCTGATTTTGTATTTGTAAGAGCTAGAAATAGTGAATTTAATTACTCAGAAAACCCATCATATATTTCAGGATCAACAGGTGAAGTAATTTATAATTACTTTATTAACAACCCTCAAACTTATATGACAACAATAGGTTTATATAATGATTCAAATGATTTATTAGCAGTAGCAAAATTATCAAAACCTTTAAATAAAGACTTTACAAAAGAAGCTCTAGTAAGAGTTAAATTAGATTTTTAAGAATGGATGGCGGCATACAAACAATTCAATTCACAAGATATTATAATATCCCCTTTAGAACTAACTAAAGGGTTTACATATTTAGGCGGCGGCACTCTAGCTACGGCTTCAATTTCTATATCTTCATCAGCCCAATATACAGCATCCAATTATTATTCTATAGAAAGATATTTAGGGAATAAGTTTAACCCCACAGGTAGTTCAGGTTTTAATTTCCCCATTTCATCTTCTGAGGTTTATAATTCAGTAAAACAATTATACTATACAAATTACCTTTCAAGTAGTAATGGTGATGTTCAACCTATGAATACAGCTAGTTATGCTGTTGATGGGACTATAGAAGGGCTTGTTGGTTCAAATGCTTATATAAATTATGACCAAACAGATTTAAACCCCTTTAAATTTTTCCCAACCAGTTCATATAAAGCACTAACCCCTAATCAAAATGGATCCATATATGGTCAGGCAATATATGGGGTAGATAAATATAGTGTATCAGTTTATGAACCTACTATAGCAGTAATGTCAATCCCAAAACAATTATATGGGGACCAAATACAACCTAAATCATTAAAAATCACTACTGAAAGTGGTAGTTACTTTGATGATGGAGAAGGCAGATTAAAAAGACAAAATAATTTTAACTCATCTTCTATATATGTTGGTAATGTTATTTACCCTCATGGGATGGTTATATTTACAGGAGGTAGTAGAAAAGAAGTAACAGGTGAGTTTTCAAAATACGGAGTACAAGCAATAGCAGAAGTATCAACCCCAATAGATGATGGGTGGCTTATGGCTGGAAACACTGCTGGGTCAAATAATGGTACCCCTTCAATAATTAATAGTTCTCAAGGTGGAGGTATTTATGAGATGACAATGAGATGCTTCTCAGATTCATATCCACCAAATGGTAGTTTTTCATCAGCCGGAATTTCAGGTAGTAGACCTAATGTTGGGGAATATTTAAAAGGTAAAAATACAGATTTTGTTATAGTAACTAGTAGAAATACGTCAGGAACAAATGGGGGTAGTGCGAACGGAACTAATAATGAAGTAATTAATAGTAATATTGTAACACTTACAGCACCAGTTTTTGCAGAAATATACCCCGGATCTATAATTAACAATGGACCAGCCTATACTTCATCAATACAAGGTAGAGTAGTTACATCTGTTACAGGATCTTATTCAAATGTAACCTCATTTACAATTGGTGGAGATCCAATTAATCTACCAGCAGGAGAAAAATTATCATTTCAGATTAGAATTATGGATCTAGAAACTGAAGGTGAAGTAGATGAAACATATTATAATCAACCAGGTGCTACAAATAATACATCACCTATAGGATTAGCACGTTTTGCTTATACAGTAACCTCTCAAGCGGGAGTTAGTGGTGCTGAATTTGGAGAAGATACTTATGGTGGAAGATTAGTAGGTGCTAATGATGTAGCTAATTTTGCATTAGGAAATAATATTACTTGTTCATTTTCAAGTTCATTTGATATTTTTGAAACACAATACAAATGTACGATTTCAGAGGATGAATTTAATTTCTCCCAAAATCCATCTATAATATCAGGTTCAAAAAATACAGGAGTTTACTTAAATTTTGCAACAAGTTCATTCTTTAGTCCTTATGCAACTACTGTTGGTATGTATAATGGTGCAAATGAGTTGTTAGCAGTAGGGAAATTAGCACAACCTTTGCCTCTTTCGCAAACTACTGACACAACAATTTTAGTAAACATTGATAGACAATAATTAAATAATATTTATAATAAAATATACTCTAAACCATGGCTCTTAAATCATTATCAAAAACTGGAATCTTAACAGGGCAGACCATAGAAGCATTACAGGTTTCCCAATCTGTTGACGCATTTACAGGGATTCAAGATTACCAAATAAAAACATCGGGATCCTTATTAGTAACAGGATCATTTCATGTTAGCGCTTCTGCCAATACAAATATCCAATTTCATGGATTAACTAACGTATCTGGCTCATCAGAAGAATCCTTTACAAAAACGTTAACAGTTCAAACAACATCCGGAGAATTATATTGGAATTCAAATGTATCCGCTCAAGGAACAACCGGTGCTCAAGGTGCACAAGGAATACAAGGTATTCAAGGAACACAAGGTATTACAGGAGACCAAGGAGGACAAGGGGACACAGGAACCCAAGGTGCAACAGGTGCTCAAGGTATCCAAGGTACCCAAGGTACAATAGGTACACAAGGTATTACTGGAATACAAGGTATACAAGGTACACAAGGTATTCAAGGTATAACTGGTACTGGTGCTCAAGGTATAACTGGTACCCAAGGTGCAGTTGGTACCCAAGGTACAGATGGAACACAAGGTACAACAGGTTTACAAGGAGCTAATGGTTCATTAGGTGCTCAAGGTTTACAAGGTATCCAAGGTGAAATTGGTATTCAAGGTATAACAGGTGCACAAGGTATAACAGGTGCTCAAGGTATAACGGGTATAACAGGTGCTCAAGGTACAACTGGTAACCAAGGTTTTCAAGGAGCTCAAGGTACAACTGGTACACAAGGTATTCAAGGTATCACAGGAATAAAAGGTGAAGTAGGAGTTACTGGTATTCAAGGAATCCAAGGTATACAAGGTGAAACTGGTATTCAAGGAATCCAAGGTATAACGGGAGCAGGGGATGATGGAGCACAAGGTATTCAAGGTATAACTGGTACACAAGGTATACAAGGTATAACTGGAGTACAAGGTATACAAGGTATAAAAGGCCAAAAAGGAGAAATAGGAGCTCAAGGGGTTACAGGAGCTAAAGGAGAAAAAGGAGAAGTAGGAGTTCAAGGTGAAACAGGAGCCCAAGGTATAACTGGTACTCAAGGTATAACTGGTACACAGGGTGTACAAGGTGTACAAGGTATTCAAGGTATTCAAGGTATAAGTGGAGCCCTTTTAAATACAGGTTCATTTTATACTTCATCCTCAATAAATCAAAGTTCATCCTTAATAACTTTTAATCAAGGGGATGGATCAACAGAAACAATACACGTTGTAAGTGCTTCATACGCTGTAAGTGCTTCATATGCTATAAATGCAGGAGCAAGTAGTGGTGGTGTAAGTGATATTTACAACAGCAATATAAGATATATAATAGACCAAGGAGGAAGTGATTACACATTAGAACTTACTTCAACAGGGGATGAATGGGGAGGAAGAACATGGGCTAGAACAGGTACATCATTAACAATTACAAGTGATGCTCATGGTTTAACAAATGGTAATGTTGTAATGGTAAGAAATGCTAATGAAGATTATGTATTATCAGCAGTCTCAGGAGTAACTACTAATGCTTTTGAGGTAGCAGTAGCATCAACAGGTGGAACATCAGGAACATCCGCAGCATATATACCAGCATTTTCTGCTAGTGTAACAAATGCTTCAGGTGATGTAACAGCAATGACAATCACAGGAAATACTCACATTAGTAGTAGTTCACAATTATTATCCGCAAGATTATTTGCTAATAATATGCAATCAGCACCTATGTTAATAACATTACCAGCAGGAACACAACAAGGAGCAGGTACGTTTGGTAGTAAATCAAATATTAATCCAGTTATAATGAGTGGATTAGGAGTAACAGGTACAGGAAATTCAACAACTTTTAATCCTACACAACAATATGCTTTAGGAAGTAATTTTAATATTTTAAAA
>TARA_R110000772_G_scaffold5030_11_pt1 | contig 26662 bp, 23 predicted proteins | sample TARA_R110000772 | Tara Oceans TARA_R110000772 (sample SAMEA4397948) | marine metagenome | biome: Polar Biome; feature: [SRF] surface water layer (ENVO:00010504); material: water (ENVO:00002006), including particulate matter (ENVO:01000060) such as... | depth 5 m | reverse complement strand
TTTGCATTACTGGGCTTATCGCTACAAGCGGTTAATGCAATAAAGCACACTACCAATAAACAGGTTATTGGCAGTGGCTTTACTAATAGTTGTTTAAGCTTGCAAAGACGGTTCATATTTAAAACGTCTATGTACTGTGTACATTAACAATACAGCAGCGAGTGTTAAGCCAACAATAATGCCCAACCAAAAACCATGTGGGCCCATTGCTGGGACGATTAAGTCGGTTCTGGCCAATACATAGCCTAGTGCAAAGCCAACTAACCAATACGATACAAATGTAATGTATGAAATAGGTGCGGTGTATTTTAATCCACGTAATATGCCATTTGCAGCAACTTGTAGTGCATCAGGTAATTGATATATACAGGCTAAAATCATGATAGATGAAGCCAGTGCAAGTACTTCGGGGCTGTCGCTGTACAGTTTGCTTATTAAATCGCGGCCTAAAAAGGTAGTTACGGCAACAAACAGGGCAATGAGCGCTGCCAGTATATAGCTAGTTGAAACAGCAACTTTTAGTTGTTTTAAATGGTTTTGACCATATAAGTTGCCTATACGTATACTTATAGCAATAGAAAGGCTGAGCGGCATCATAAACAATAAAGTGGTAACGCTGGCGGCAATTTGATGGCCAGATACGGCTACGGCGCCTAAATGGGCAATAAATAATGGAATACAGGCAAATAAGGTTACTTCAAAAAAAGTGGCTAATGAAATAGGAATACCCAATTTAGTGATAATGCCAATAGTGGTTAAATTAGGTTTTTCAAATGGAGTCATTAAGCCTTTAGCATCTATTTTTTTACTCATTTGGCAATAAATAACTTGGGCTATTGCCATTACAGTTAATACTAATGCAGTAGCAATACCACAGCCTGCGCCGCCATAAGCGGGTAGGCCAAATAAGCCATTAATAAAAATATAATTCACCGGAATATTAACCGCTAAACCTAACAGGCTGATATAAAAAGCGGGTTTGGTCATGCCCATACCTTCGGTCATATTTCTGTAAACGGTAAAAATTAAAAAGCCAAACACTCCCCATTTAACAAAGCGAATATAATCACTGGCAAGTGTTGCTATAGCAGGGCTGGTGTCGAGTTTTAAAATAATAATATCGGCAAATTGAGCAATACCAAACCCAGCAATACATAGCAGCGCAGTTAAATATAAAGCTTGTTGAAAATAATGGCTGATGCCTTTTTTATCGTTGGCCCCCGCAAACTGTGCAATAACACCGGTTAAAGCGAGTAAAATACCTTGCAGTGCAAGTAATAATGGGTTCCAAATACCAGTGGCAATAGATAAAGCAGCTAAATCAGTTGGGCTTACTTGGCCTGCCATAATCGTATCGACGACAGACATTAAAACAAGGGTAACCTGAGCTAAAAAAACGGGGATGGCAAGGGAAAGTAAGCGTTTAGCTTCCCAATTACTAAATGTCATAACAAACAGCTAAGAAATAATACAGGGCATAATTGTAATCTATTGCGGGGTGCCAATCCATTAAGATAATTATTAAGAGTGCATGATTTTATAACTTGATACGTTAAACTAGAGGCTATTAAGCAGCAAAGGCTTAACAGCCCCAATTTTGTAATAAACTTAAGAGATTATATGTTTACAGGAATTATACAAACCCAAGCGAGAGTCGTGTCGGCTAACCAAGTAAATGGCGTAATGCAATTAACCATAGCGGTTGAAAAGCAATATATACAGCAACTAAATTTAGGGGCGAGTATTGCTATTAATGGCTGTTGTTTAACGGTTGTTAAAGTATTAGCAAGTGATGATGATTTAATGGCGCAGGTATATTTTGATGTGATTGATGAAACACTTAAGTTAACTAACTTAGGTAAGCTTGAACTGGGCAGTTTAGTTAATTATGAGCGTTCAGTAACCTTTGGTACTGAACTTGGCGGGCATATTGTATCTGGCCATATTCACTGTACGGCTAAAGTGGTGCAAATAGTTAAACAGCAAAGTAATTATAAAATGCAATTGTGCATACCGCCGCAGTGGCAAAAGTATGTATTGTATAAAGGTTTTGTGGCTATAAATGGCGCAAGTTTAACTGTAGGTAATGTTGATGAGCAGGGCTTTTGGCTGCACCTTATTCCCGAAACCCTCGCTATTACCAACTTAGATGCAGCTAAGCTAGGTGATGAGTTTAATATTGAGGTAGATCAGCAAACCTATACCATAATAAATACGGTTGAGAACTACTTGCGTCAGCAGAGTTAAAATATTTGTTCGTCGCCGCTATCTACATGTAATTCTAGTTTATTACGAGCATGGTCAATGTGCATGTTTAAATGAATAGGGTTACAACAGGCGCTGCACTCTTCTATGTAGTCTTGATCTCCCATGCTGGCATCTAAATCTAAATGAATATGATGCCCGCAGTGCGGACATGAAATACGTTGCGATACAAAGTTTTTCATAATCACTCCATGTACATTATTAAGTAGGCTTTCAATAATATAATTACACTAATTAATCACTTACTTAATGCTATTGGTATAAGCTCAATATAGTCGGGTTTGAATGTTTACTGCGTTTAATTTAGTTTATTTGGATTACTTTATTAACCTTTCTATGTGTTGTTTTGCTTGGGTAAGGTAATGCCCCGCAAAAATATTAGCGTGGTTTAAAATAGGGTAAAGCTGGTATATTAATTTACGTTGCTCAAAACTTGCTAGCAACGGATATTGTTGATTATAAGCGCTGTAAAAATCATCTGGCAGTGGTGCAAATAGCTCGCTCATGGCTATATCAACCTCTCGGTCACCATAATAACAGGCAGGGTTAAATATACTCGGTACTGTATTTATAAACCCTACATTGCCACGCCAAAAATCGCCATGTAATAATGATGGCTCTACGGGGTGGCTGTGTAATTGCTCTTTTACTAAATTAATTAATCGCTCTGGCTCTATAAATATAATGCCTTTTTCTGCCAATAATTGTAATTGCCAGCCTATGCGCTCTTCGGCGTAAAATATATACCACTTTTTATGCCAGCTATTAGGCTGTACTGTAGTGGCTAAATAATTATCTACATCAAAACCAAACATGGCTTGCTGATGCTTTTGATGCAACATTGCTAAGCCTTTTCCCATTGCGTTCCATGTGGGGTGTGGTTGTTTGTCAAATTCTAACCACTCTAAAACAATAAACGAGAACTCTATATTTGCACCTGTTGTAATGCAATCAGGCACTATAAACACCCCGTTTTCTGTGAGCAGCTTTAAACCAAGCGATTCGCTTTCTAGGCGCTCAAGCTCATTTTTTAACGCTACTTTTACTAAATAGTTGTGCGTACCATTGGTTATATGAAAAAGTTTGTCGGTGTTGGTGCTCTGAAGTTGCTGTTTATGAGTATGTTTAAAGTCATAATGTATGGCTTGGCTTATTTGCTCGTTTACTGTTTTCCACATAACAATTGCTCGCTTTTTAAACCGATACTTAAACTATGGCAAAAAGGTATTAATTTAACAAACTAATCGTTGTAAAATTAATGCCATAAATCACTGAAATGGAATAAAAATGAATAAAAGTTTAATAACCAATTTGCTAGCGGGTATATTTGTTGTTCTCGGCTTTATATTTGATCAGGCAATTGTGCTGTCGGTTGGTTTATTTGCACTCTCTGGAGCAGTGACTAATTTATTAGCTATTCATATGCTGTTCGAAAAAGTCCCGTTTTTATACGGTTCAGGTGTTATAGCGCTTAAGTTTGAAAGCTTTAAAGTCGCTATACGAAACCTGATATTAACGGAGTTTTTTTCAGAGCAAAAAATTAATAATTTACTCAATAAAGCGCAGCCCAATATCGACTTTGAGCCAATAATTAGCAATGTTGATTTAAACCCTGCATTCGACAATTTGTTAGAGGTAATAGAGCAGTCTCAGTTTGGTAGTATGCTTGCTATGTTTGGTGGCAGTGCGGCGGTTGAGCCAATGCGTGAAAAATTCATTGAAAAAATGCAACTGTCGCTTGGAGAAATATCTCAAACTGATAACTTTAAAGCCTTAGTTAGTCAAACACTTTCGCAAAGTAATAGTGCTGAAAGTTTACACAATACAGTGCTTAAATTAGTTGATGAGCGCCTTGATGAACTAACCCCTAAAATGGTTAAAGAGATTATTCAAACCATGATCCGCGAGCACTTAGGTTGGTTAGTTGTATGGGGCGGCGTGTTTGGTGGATTGTTTGGGTTAATCGCTGCCGTGATTTAAATATAGTCTGAGCTATAAGATAATTTTATTAAAAGTATTTTATAGCTACTGACATATTTTTTCAGACTGTTATTATCGCCCCCTAATTTTTAGTGTTTAATTAAAAGGAGCCACTGTGAGTAAAACGCTAGCCAGTTATTATCAGCAGGCGTATGCATGCGACCAACAGCACTTTAACCAATGTTTTTATTGTGGCTGTGAAGCGACAGAGCGCGACCATTGTCCGCCATTACACATGCTACAAAGCATTATTGACCTAGGTGAAGAAGCCGACTTTGTATCAATACCGGCATGTTATGAGTGCTATGCGCTACTACATAACGAAAGGTTAATGACGATAGATGAGCGCTTTACTAAAATGAAAAAAAAGCTTTCTAATAAATACGCTAAACCACTGCGTGTTTATAACATGTGGGAAGAGAGTGAACTAGGTGATATGAGCGACGAGTTTGCGCATAGCATTCAAGCGGGTATGAAACTAGGTAAAGAAGCCGCAGAGCGCTTAGCATTTACTGGCTTTAGTTACGCCACTGAAGAGGCTAAGGTCACAGTGCGGGAAAAAACCAAAGAATTTGACGTAGAAGGCGTGTTATTTACTGATTTTAAAGAGGCACTAAGCTACTGCATTACCGACTTAAATGTTGATAAAAGTGATTTTTATAAAATATTGGTTGAAGACTATCAAGGCGATTTTAACAAAGCACTTAGCCAGTATCGTCATCGGCATGACAAAGTAACTGCCGCTAAAGATGGCAACACGTTAATTAAAGATTTTTCAAAGCTGCACAAACAAAACTCTGATTTTGTAACTCGCACTGTTAAGCACTTTATGGAAAAAGATCCAGTGTTAACAACCGAAGGCGCACTAGAGAAACTTTATAACAATTATATAAAAAAGTAATTACAGCAACTCATCTCAATTTATTGGTTTTTGGCCTGTTTTTTTAGCTTTATTAGTTAGCTTTAGCTAAAGTAGCAAAAAAACAGGAGAACCGAATAACATGCAAAAATTTGCTCCCTCATTGTTAGCTATTGGCTTAGCAACTGCACTTGTTGGTTGCCAAGAAAACGGCCCACAAGACGATAAAATAACAATAAACAAAAACCCTTACCCAAGTACTTATAAAGTGGTTGCTACATCAAGCACGCTGATCACTAATGCCACTGTATTAACAGGTACGGGCGAGCGCTTAGATGATACCGATGTATTACTTGTTGATGGTAAAGTACAACAAGTAGGCAAAGATTTAACTGCATCAGCAGATACCACAATTGATGCTCAAGGCAAGTGGGTCACACCGGGTATAATTGACGTTCACTCACATTTAGGTGCATATCCAAGCCCCTCGGTTGAGTCGCATCAAGACGGTAACGAAATGACCAGCCCAAATACAGCGGAAGTATGGGTAGAGCACTCTATTTGGCCACAAGATCCAGGCTTTAACCGTGCTCGCGAAGGCGGTATTACCTCACTACAAATATTACCTGGCTCTGCTAACTTGTTTGGTGGGCGCGGCGTAACACTTAAAAACGTACCAGCGCATACAATGCAAGCAATGAAATTTCCAGATGCGCCGTACGGCTTAAAAATGGCGTGTGGCGAAAACCCAAAACGCGTTTATGGTCGTAAAGGCACGTTACCGTCAACCCGTATGGGGAACATGGCCGGTTACAGAATGGCATGGGCCGAAACTGTAGAATACAAACGCGCGTGGGATAAATACGATAGCGATTATGCAGCGGGTAAAAACCCAGCAGCACCTACCCGCGATATTAAATACGATACATTGCGAGGAGTGTTAGAGGGCGAAGTGCGCATTCATAACCATTGCTATAAAGCAGAAGAAATGGCGATGATGATTGACCTTTCAAAAGAATTTAATTATCACGCGGGTACTTTTCATCATGGTATAGAAGCCTATAAAATTGCCGACATGCTAGCTGCAAACGGTTCATGTGCTGCGCTTTGGCCAGACTGGTGGGGCTTTAAAATGGAAGCCTACGACATGGTACAAGAAAATGTGGCCATTGTTGATGCGGTTAAAAACTCGTGTGCGGTAGTTCATTCTGATTCAGATACGACTATTCAGCGCTTAAACCAAGAGGCCGCTAAGGTAATGTTCCGCGCTAATCAAAATGGTTTTGATATTTCGGAGCAACACGCAATTAAGTGGATCACTGCTAATGCGGCAAAATCGCTAGGAATTGATAATAAAACAGGCTCACTCGAAGCGGGTAAACAGGGCGATGTGGTTATTTGGAACCAAAGCCCGTTTAGTGTTTACGCTAAAGCTGAGCAAGTGTTTGTTGATGGTGCAAAAGTTTACGATAGAAACGATAGCACGTATCAGGCAACAAGTGATTTTATGTTAGGTCAACAATAAGGAGCACCCAGAATGAAAAATTTATCACGTTCGTTTTCGCTTTCTCTGGTTGCTGCAGGGTTATTAGCAGCAGGCGCGGTTAATGCGCAGTCACTGGCAATTATTAACGCCACATTACACACCTCAACAGAGCAAGGTGTATTAGAGGGCGCGAGCATTGTAATGACTGATGGCAAAATTTCTGCCATTAATCCAAGCGCTGTAAAAGCCGACAAAATTATTGATGCTAAGGGCCAAATAGTAACGCCTGGCTTTATTGCCAGTATTAACCAATTAGGTTTAGTTGAAGTAGGTGCGGTTGCAGGCTCACGCGATGGCGGCGATGAAAAAGCCGGTATTGATTTTGATGCAAGTTTAGCTTTTAACGGCCACTCGGGGTTAATTCCTTACGCACGTAAAGGCGGAATTACACGCGATGTGATCACCCCACAGGGCGGCGAGAGTATTTTTGCAGGCCTTGCAAGTGTAGTTGATTTAAGTGGTAGCTTTGAAAGCGTACTGCAAAAACAAGTGGCACTAGTGGTTAATTTAGGTGAGCGCCGCAAAGGTTCGCGTGCGTTTACTTTGCAAACACTTATAAATAAGCTAGATGAACATCAAACTAAAGCCGATAAAAAAGCTAAAAAAGATGACAAAAAGCCAACCGCCGAAGATAAAATAATGGTTAAAGTACTTAGCGGTGAAATGCCATTAATCGTTAATGTATCTCGCGCTGCCGATATAGTTGAGCTTATTAAAGTAAAGCAGCAGTTTGGCATTAACTTAGTACTTAATGGTGCGCAAGATGCTGTTGTCGTTAAAGAGCGTTTAGCTAAAGCAGACATTCCAGTGATCATTAGTGCTATGGATAGTTTGCCAGGTAGTTTTGACTCATTGAATGCGAGTTTAAATAATGCAGGATTACTTGAAAAGGCCGGCGTAAAAGTACTGCTAACAGTGGGCGGTGATGCCAGTCATAATGTTTACCAGCTACGTTTTGATGCGGGTAATGCTGTATCGTATGGTATGAGCCAACAAGGTGCGTTAAAAGCAGTTACAGCAAACGTGGCTGATGTATTTGGCATTAATGCAGGCAGCCTAGCAGTAGGTAAAGCGGCCGATGTGGTTATGTGGAGCAATGATCCGTTTGAGCTTAGCAGCCACGTGAGCAAAATGTTTATTAATGGGGTTGAGGTATCTACACAATCTCGCCAAGATAAACTGCGTGACCGTTATACAACTGAGTCAAGTATGCCACGCGCATATACTAAGTAATCAGAAACTAAGCTAAACATCCTATATATTGGAGGTTAAAGCTACTACTAAAAAGGCCGCTATTTTATAAATAGCGGCCTTTTTATTTGTAAATTTTAGACATAAAAAAGCCGCTTACTTTTGCAAGTAAGCGGCTTTTAAATTCATTTCAATATTATACTAATTTAGCAAGAATATCGTTAAAGGTAGTGCTTGGACGCATCGCTTTAAAAGCAGCATCGTCGTTAGGCTGGAAGTAACCGCCTAAATCTACCGCTGGGCCTTGCGCGTTGTTTAGCTCACTAACAATTTGTTCTTTGTTAGTTTCAAGGTCACTAGCAATTTGCGTAAACTGCGCTTTAAGTTCGCTGTCGTCATTTTGCTTAGCAAGTTCTTGTGCCCAAAATAAAGATAGGAAGAAATGAGAACCACGGTTATCAATTTCTTTTACTTTACGTGAAGGCGACTTGTTTTCTGCAAGGAAAGTACCAGTTGCTTTATCTAGGGTGTCAGCAAGTACTTGTGCCTTGTTGTTACCCGTCGTTACGCTTAGGTGCTCAAGCGATGCAGCAAGTGCTAAAAATTCACCTAAAGAATCCCAACGTAAGTGGTTTTCTTTTTCGAATTGTTGCACATGCTTAGGTGCAGAACCACCTGCGCCAGTTTCAAATAAGCCACCACCGTTCATAAGTGGAACAATTGACAGCATTTTAGCACTTGTACCCAACTCTAAAATTGGGAATAAATCTGTAAGGTAATCACGTAAAACGTTACCTGTTACAGAAATAGTGTCTTTACCTTCTTTAATACGCGCTAAAGAGAATAAAGTTGCTTCAAGCGGTGCTAAAATTTGAATATCTAGGCCAGCTGTATCGTGCTCTGGTAGGTATTTATTTACTTTTTTGATTAGCTGCGCATCATGTGCACGGTTTTCGTCTAACCAAAAAATAGCAGGAACGCCCGTTGCGCGTGCACGGTTTACTGCAAGCTTAACCCAATCTTGGATTGGTGCATCTTTAACCTGACACATGCGCCAAATATCGCCTTGCTCAACACTGTGCTCAAGTAAAGTAGTACCGTTTGCATCAACAACACGGATTGAACCGTCTGCTTTAGCTTCAAACGTTTTGTCGTGTGAACCGTATTCTTCTGCTTTTTGCGCCATAAGGCCAACGTTTGGAACGCTCCCCATAGTTGTTGGATCAAACGCACCATTTTCTTTACAAAAATCAATAGTTGCTTGGTAAATACCTGAGTAACAACGATCTGGAATTACAAAGCTAGTGTCTTGTAATTTACCATCGTTATTCCACATTTGACCGCTTGAACGAATTGCAGCAGGCATAGATGCATCGATGATCACGTCACTTGGTACGTGTAAGTTTGTAATACCACGGTCAGAATCAACCATAGCAATAGCAGGGCGGTTAGCGTAAACAGCTTGAATGTCTGCTTCAATTTCTTCGCGCTTAGCGTCATCTAATGTTTGAATTTTAGAGTACACATCGCCTAAACCATTATTTACATCAACACCTAGCTCTTCAAAAAGTTTACCATGCTTAGTAAATACATCTTTGTAGAATACTTTTACAGCGTGACCGAAGATGATTGGATCAGATACTTTCATCATTGTCGCTTTCATATGCAGCGAGAATAATACGCCTTTTTCTTTAGCAGCATCAATTTCGGCAGCTAAGAAAGCTTGCAGTTTAGCAGCGCTAATGCTTGATGCATCAATAACTTCGCCAGCTAAAAGCGGTGTGCTTTGTTTAAGCACAGTAACGTCGCCGTTAGTTGCAACATGTTCAATACGCACATCAGTGGCTGTATCAACAGTTACTGATTGCTCAGAACCAAAAAAGTCGCCTTCGCTCATGCTAGCAACGTAAGATTCAGAATCTTTGCTCCACGCACCCATTGAATGCGGGTTGTTACGTGCATATTCTTTTACAGAACCAGGTGCACGACGATCTGAGTTACCTTCACGTAGTACTGGGTTTACTGCACTGCCTTTAATTTTGTCGTACGCAGCTTGAATTGCTTTTTCTTCATCGTTTTTAGGCTCAACAGGGTATTCTGGAAGTGCATAACCTTTAGCTTGAAGCTCTTTAATTACCGCGCGAAGCTGTGGTACAGAGGCGCTGATGTTTGGTAATTTAATAATGTTAGCTTCTGGTGTTTTAGCCAGTTCGCCAAGTTCAGCCAGTGCATCGTTAATACGTTGTTCTGGTGTTAAATAATCAGGGAAGCTTGCAATTACACGACCTGCTAATGAAATATCGCGAGTTTCAACTTCAACACCTGCCGCATTTGTATATGCTTGGATGATAGGTAGCAACGAATAAGTTGCGAGTGCCGGAGCTTCGTCCGTTTTTGTATAGATAATTTTTGATGTCATCATCATTCCTAGATAGTTGGCCATAACGACCATATTCAACAATGCAAAGAAATCATTGCCACCAGTATTGGTAATACATTAAAGCGTTAATAATGGAGCAACGAGCAGTCAGTTAGGTGTTTATTGCCCTATATTTATATAAAGCAAAATAGTCACACCTGACCAGCTAGTACCGTATTTATAACTAAACATTTAATAAAAATAAATTAGCCTTTAGGCTAGCGTTAATACGTTATTTTTAGGGTAAAGAGTGTAACAAGCTTGGTTTAAAAGGGCTAGTTTTTGCAAGCACCATCCAAGTAGTTATACCAATTGAATTAAAAACATTGATCGTTCTAACGGACTAAAGTTTCATAATGGCATTAAAATTTTCATATAGAATAACTATACATTTAAATTTATGCTTAATTATTAAGCTTTTTTACTTGTCGCTATAGTAAATGCCAATTTTATTAAAAATATGAGCATGCTTGCGTATTAAATGACTTATTGGTTACTTTTAAAATAACTAAGGTAAAACAATGGGATACATTATTTAACCCTATTGTTAAGCCATTTGTTTTGCGCCGAAATTACTCATTAATTTAATGTTATTGGTATATTCGCGTATTTAATACAAATTGATATTTAACATTCAATACAGAAAATATTGGGGTAGATAAAATAAATTCAAGGAAAAGGGTTGAATTTGCAGATAATGAGGCTATTAATACAGAAGAAGAGATGATAAAAAAGATGTTGAAGGAATTAAGCGAGGATCTAAGCAGGTCACTCGCTTTAGTAGAACAAAATAACAGTCACTCAATAATATCACCGTTAGGCGCTATATTTTTAGCATGTAAGCCTTTAGGGCCTTGTTCTAATTCGAATGTTACATCTTGACCAGCTTTAAGTGTTTTATAGCCGTCCATTACAATTGTTGAGTAATGAGCGAAAATATCATTCTCGCAGCCGTCTTCTACGATGAAACCGAAACCTTTGGCATTATTGAACCATTTGACTTTACCACAAGCCATACTTCTACATCCTTCTATAAGTTCACTAATTTAGTTAATCTAAACTGTATAATTTGCTAGACTGACTAAGGTTTAATCAATCTATGTTTGACTGTAGTTTATTTAGCCAGTCAGTCAAGTGTTTTGATCTATTTATTAACATTTTATTTATTTTTTTATTCAAGTTTGCTTGAGTTACAAAGACAAGACTATATTTAATTATGAGTGGTATGAAAGATTCAGGTGTTATAGACATCGTTCGCGACAAGGAAAAGCAAAAGCTGCAACCACCGCGAAAATATAAAGTTGTTTTAAATAACGACGATTACACGCCAATGGATTTTGTGATTGAGGTCCTGATGACGTTTTTTAATATGGATAGCGATAGAGCAACCGACGTGATGCTGCAAATTCATCAACAAGGGAAGGGGATCTGTGGCGTATTTAGCTCAGATGTAGCCCATACAAAAGCTGAACAAGTTAACCGGTATTCAAGGGATAACGAGCATCCACTGCTATGTAGTTGTGAGCAGGAATAAATACCAAACGAATGATCTTTCGTTCGATTGTAATGGTATAAAATTATTATCTCTGTAAGGGGTTGCCAATGCTAAATAAAGATTTAGAACTTACTTTGAACAGCGCGTTTCGCGAAGCGCGTACACGTCGTCATGAGTTTATGACGGTAGAACACCTTTTACTTGCGCTTTTGGACAATCCATCTGCTGGGGAAGCGCTAAGTGCCTGTGCAGTAAATGTTGCAGAGTTAAAAACTGAACTACTTGAGTTTATTAACGAAACCACGCCGGTTATTCCAGATTTAGAAGAAGAGCGTGAAACTCAGCCAACACTTGGTTTTCAACGTGTATTGCAACGTGCTGTTTTTCATGTGCAATCATCGGGTAAAAACGAAGTGACAGGCGTAAACGTGCTGGTGGCTATTTTTTCTGAACAAGAAAGCCAAGCAGTCTATTTACTTAAAAAACACGACATATCACGTCTCGATATTGTTAATTTTATTTCGCATGGCATTGCCAAAGGCGATGATGAATTAGGCGATGACACCGACGATATTCACGAAGACGTACAAGAAGTGCAAAGCGAAGAAGCAAGCAAGCTCGACAGCTTTACCACTAATTTAAACGTACAAGCGCTCGAAGGCCACATTGACCCATTAATAGGGCGCGATAGTGAAGTAGAGCGTACTGTACAGGTGTTGTGTCGTCGTAAAAAGAACAACCCACTATTAGTAGGCGAAGCAGGTGTTGGTAAAACAGCAATTGCAGAAGGCTTAGCGTATCGTATTGTAAATAAGCAAGTACCCGAAGTAATTGCCGATGCAGTTGTTTACTCGCTTGATATGGGCGCATTATTGGCAGGTACTAAGTACCGTGGCGATTTTGAAAAACGCTTTAAAAGCTTACTAAAAGAGTTGCAAGCACAACCGGGTTCTATTTTATTTATTGATGAAATTCATACTATTATTGGTGCCGGCGCGGCATCGGGTGGAGTTATGGATGCATCAAACTTACTTAAGCCGCTACTCTCTAGCGGGCAATTACGCTGTATGGGTTCGACAACTTATAACGAGTACAAAAATATTTTTGAGAAAGACCGTGCTTTGGTACGTCGCTTTCAAAAAATTGATGTGCTTGAGCCGAGTGTTGCCGATACCACTAAAATATTAAATGGTTTAAAAGAGCGTTACGAAGCGCACCATGGCATTCGTTATACGCAAAAAGCATTAAAAGCAGCGGCAGAGCTAAGTGCAAAATATATTAATGAACGCCATTTGCCCGACAAAGCAATTGACGTAATTGACGAGGCCGGTGCAAGCCAACGTTTACTGCCTAGCTCTAAACGTAAAAAAACCATTGGCGTTGCCGATATAGAAAACATTGTGGCTAAAATGGCGCGTATTCCACCGCAAAATGTGTCATCTAGCGACAAAGAAACGCTAAAAAACTTAGACCGCAATTTAAAAATGTTGGTGTTTGGGCAAGATCAATCTATTGATGCGCTTACATCAGCTATTCGCTTATCGCGCTCTGGTTTAGCCAACGAAGAAAAACCGGTAGGGTCGTTCTTATTTGCAGGCCCAACAGGGGTAGGCAAAACCGAGGTAACTAAACAGCTAGCTAAATGTATGGGTGTTGAGTTTATTCGCTTTGATATGTCGGAGTACGTAGAGCGCCATGCAATAAGTCGACTAATTGGTGCGCCACCAGGTTATGTTGGTTTTGAGCAAGGTGGGTTACTCACTGAAGCGGTAATTAAAAACCCGCATGCGGTAGTACTGTTAGATGAGATTGAAAAAGCGCACTCAGATATTTACAACATATTGCTGCAAGTAATGGATCACGGTACATTAACTGATAATAACGGCCGCAAAGCCGATTTTAGAAATGTAGTCGTGGTAATGACCACCAATGCGGGCGTGCAAGAAACAACGCGTGCGTCAATTGGTTTTAGCGAGCAAGACCATACACACGATGCAATGGGTGAAATTAATAAAGTATTTTCACCAGAATTTAGAAACCGTTTAGATAACATTATTTGGTTTAATCACCTTGATAAAGACGTTATTTTACTTGTGGTTGATAAGTTTATTGTAGAGCTTCAAGCGCAACTGGATAAAAAGTCAGTTAATCTTGAGCTAAGTGCTAAAGCACGAGAATGGTTGGCTGACAAAGGTTACGACAAAGCGATGGGGGCACGTCCTATGGCACGTATTATCCAAGAGCAGCTTAAAAAACCATTAGCCAACGAAATACTCTTTGGTGAACTTGTTGAAGGCGGTACGGTTAAAGTATCGGTTAAAGATAAAAAAATTCGCTTTGATTATCAAAGTGATTTAACACCCGCTTAGTTTAATATGCGCTAAATGAGTTAAATAAAAAGGCCTGCTTTTAAAAAGCAGGCCTTTTTTTGTAATGTTTTATAGACAACAAAAAACCCAGCAAGGCTGGGTTTTTTGTTTATTAAATGTAATTGCTAGTTAATATCCATCAATTACATTTAATAAACGCTTAAAGCTAGTGAAACACTAGCCAAAAACTAAATCTCGTTTACGCACTTACTTAGCGAGCACGGAATACGATACGACCTTTCGATAAATCGTAAGGAGTCATTTCTACCGTTACTTTATCGCCGGTTAAAATACGGATATAGTTTTTGCGCATTTTGCCTGAAATATGAGCCACAACTACGTGACCATTTTCTAGCTCAACTCGGAACATTGTATTTGGTAAAGTATCAAGGACTGTCCCTTGCATTTCGATTACGTCTTCTTTCGCCATGTTTAGCGTAACACCTCTTTAATAGTTAAACGCTGCAGATTCTGCCCAAAATACGCCAATAAGTAAAGGCGCAGCGGCTATTTTTGCAAATTAAATAGTCAACCACTGGTCTTTGACTTGTTTTTGCGCCGGTAAAAATTGCGTTTTGTAGTTCATTTTAGGACATTCGTCTATTTGGTAGCCCAAGTACACGTAGTGCTTATTTTGTGCTTTAGCAAATATTAGCTGCTGTAAAATCATCACAGTACCCAAACTATACTGCTCATAGTCGGGGTCAAAAAAAGTATAAATAGCTGAAATAGCCTTGTCCATACAATCAGTTACGGCAACTGCAACTAAATTATCTTGATCCCAAAGTTCTATAAAAGTGATGTTTAACCAACTGCATAATAAAAAACTCTGAAACTGTGTTTTATCAGGAGGATACATACTACCGTCTTGATGGCGCAAACTAATATATTTACTGTACAGCGCGTAGTATTGCGGGCGCTCTTGGTTAGAATATTTAACTTCAAAGCGTGTTTTTGCTTTGTTTAGTTTACGTTTGTGCGATTTTGTCTCAATAAACTCTTGTGCTAATACACGTACAGAGCTACATGCGCTGCAAGTTGGACAGTGCGGGCGGTAAATTTGGTTACCGCTGCGACGAAAACCTAACGCCAGCAAAGACTCAAATTTATCGCTGCTGTAGCAACTTGGATCAAGAATGACCAACAACTGCTCTTGGCGGTTGGGTAAATAACTACAAGCAAACTCTTGGCTTAAACCAGCGCGTGCAGGAATATGTTCATTCATAAATAGCGTTAAGCTCCTGTGGTATCCACATAGCAGGGTCTACTTTATAATTTTGCGCTGCGTGTAGTTTAGCTAAAAATGCAGGGCGTGGGATCACTGTCGCCCCTAATGACATTAAATAGGGGTTTTCGAGCTGACAATCAATAAAATGCGCGTTATGGCGCTTAAGCCAATTAACCAACGCCCACATAGCCAGCTTAGAGCAGTTTGTTTGATGATGAAACATCGACTCGCCACAAAAAACACCATTTTGCATAATGCCATATAAGCCACCTGCAAGCTCTCCCTCGCGCCACACTTCTACACTATGAGCAATGCCTGCGTTATGGGCGTTAATGTACGCAGTGAGCATGTCAGAGGTTATCCACGTACCATCGGTATCAATGCGTTGCTCGCAGCATGCTTCAATCACTTCAATAAAGGCATTATTTATAGTAACGGTGACCGGGTGCTTTTTTAAATGCTTGCGCAGGCTTTTACTAATATGAAAATTATCGAGCTCTACAATGCCGCGCTCACTGGGCGACCACCACATTATTGGCTCGTCTTCGCTAAACCACGGAAATATACCATTATTATAAGCGTTACTTAGCCGCGCTAAACTTAAATCGCCACCAATAGCGAGTAAACCGTCGGGGGAGTCGAGAGCGCACTCTATAGGTGGAAATGCTATATCGGTATTACTTAGCTGGTACAGCTGCTTTTTCATACAATACTTCAATAAAAACGAATAACAAAAGTGTAACTATAATTTAGACATAAAAAAAGGCTGATTTATCAGCCTTTTTCACTAAACACTTAACAGCTTATAGATTATCTAAAAAGCGCTCAGCATCTAATGCTGCCATACAACCTGTTCCGGCTGAAGTAATTGCTTGGCGGTAAATATGATCCGACACATCACCAGCGGCAAATACGCCTGGTACGCTAGTTTGTGTAGCGTTGCCATTAAGGCCCGACTCAACAATTATATAGCCGTCTTTCATCTCTAGTTGGCCAACAAACATATCGGTATTTGGCTTATGGCCAATAGCAATAAATACGCCCGCTAGGTCTAACTCTTCGGTTGCATCAGAGTTTGCATCTTTAATACGCACACCGGTAACGCCCATTTGGTCACCTAATACTTCGTCAAGCGTACGGTTGTAATGCATTACCACATTACCGTTTGCTGCTTTTTCAGCAAGGCGGTCGGCTAGTATTTTTTCACTACGGAAACTATCACGACGGTGAATTACATGCACTTCATCGGCAATGTTAGATAAGTAAAGCGCTTCTTCAACAGCTGTGTTACCGCCGCCAACAACCGCTACTTTTTGTCCTTTATAGAAAAAACCATCACAGGTCGCACACGCAGATACGCCACGGCCTTGAAAATTTGTTTCTGACTCTAAGCCTAGGTACTTAGCAGACGCGCCTGTTGCAATGATAAGTGCGTCACAGGTGTAAGTGCCTTGGTCGCCAGTTAAAGTGAAAGGGCGTTTAGACACGTCTACTTTATTTATGTGATCAAATATAATTTCAGTTTCAAAGCGCTCAGCATGCTCTTTCATACGATCCATTAACGCAGGACCAGTTAAGCCATGCGCATCGCCAGGCCAGTTTTCTACTTCGGTAGTGGTGGTTAATTGGCCACCTTGTTGCATACCAGTAATTAATACTGGGTTTAAATTTGCGCGGGCTGCGTAAACTGCGGCAGTGTAACCAGCGGGGCCTGAGCCTAAAATAAGTAACTTACAATGTTTTGCTTCAGTCATGGTTTTTTCCTAAACGTTTAATTCACTCTGTAATGCGCTCGATTCTAAGAAAAACAAGCAGGAAGTAAACAAAATCCGTGATTAATTTTTTTAACAAATTTTAAAGCTGTGCAATATTGTGTACTTAAAATGGAGTAATTTATGTCTAATAAGTAAAATTAGTTCAATAAACAGACTAATACGCAACAAAACTGCGTTAATTCATGACCGGTTTGATTTTTTTTGATATGTTTTACCTAATTTTGATTTGTCACTGAAAGATTATGTGACCTAAGTGAATAGGCAACTATGTTATTTTGGCAGGAAAAACCCGCATTTGGGTTGACTTCAAAAGACCTTAACGTCTTAACCAATGCGCAAGAGTACCGTACGCAATTGCTACGTTTAATTGCCAACGCAAAAAAACGAATTTATATAACCACGCTTTATTTACAAGATGATGAAGCCGGACGTGAAGTTTTAGAGGCACTGCACCAGGTGTCATTAGCTAACCCAGCGCTTGAAATAAAAGTGCTGGTAGATTTTCATCGCGCGCAACGTGGCCTTATTGGTGCCGAAAAATCTGAGGGGAATGCCAGTTTATATTGTGATTACCTCGAAAAGTTTCAATCGAACGTGCAGGTATACGGCGTACCAGTAAAAGCGAAAGAGTTATTTGGCGTATTGCATTTAAAAGGTTTTGTGATTGACGACACCTTGCTTTATAGCGGCGCGAGTATAAATAATGTGTATTTAGAGTATAACGACCGTTATCGCCTCGATCGTTACTTTTTAGTTACGCAAAACGCATTGTGCGATGCTGTAATAGACTTTATTGAAACAACATTACTTAGCTCAAATGCAGTGCCGCGTATTGATAGCCGCCCGCTGCCAAAGCTTAATGATTTTAGATTAGATCAAAAGCAATTAATGCGTGATTTAAAAACAGCAAGGTATAACAGCGCCGAGCTGCATAATACTCAGTCCTTAGGTATTCGTTTGTTTTTAGGATTAGGGCGACGCAATAACGAACTTAATCGTTTAATTAAAACCATGTTTGACGCCACCGAGCAAGAGCTAGTGTTGTATACGCCTTACTTTAATTTTCCGGCGCCGTTAATGCGCTCATTACGCCGCTTATTAAAACAAGGTAAGCAAGTCACTATTGTAGTGGGCGATAAAACGGCTAACGACTTTTATGTACCGCCTAGCGAGCCATTTAGTAAAATAGGCGCGTTGCCGTATTTATACGAAACTATTTTGCATAAATTTGTTAAAACACAAAAACGCCATATTGATAACGGTAATTTAAACGTTTATCTATGGAAGCACGACAGTAATTCGTTTCATTTAAAAGGCATTTGTTCAGACAGAAAAGTACATTTACTCAGTGGTCATAACCTTAACCCGCGGGCGTGGGGACTAGATGTTGAAAATGGTATTTTAATTGAAGATCCACAACAAACAATAATGCAAGATATTGACAACGAAAAGCAAGAAATTCTGCAGCACTGTCGCCGTTTAACTGGCCCAGATGATTTAGAAACCATGGACGATTATCCGCAAGCGGTTAAAAAGTTACTTGGCCAAGCAAAACGTGTAAAAGTAGATTTTATAATTAAACGTTTTATATAAGTAACCTTATAAAATTTAAAATCTATACAACAAAAAAGCAGCTAATAGCTGCTTTTTTGTTTGCACTAATGTTTACTCTAAAGTTTAAAGCACTCAAGTAAATTAATGCTTGAGTGCTTTACGCTAAATTAAACGTTTTCTAGCGCAGTACGAGGATCAACATATTCCATGTTAAACGCTTGTGCTACTTCTTTGTAAGTTACTTGGCCTTTTATTACGTTTAAGCCTTTTAAGAAGTGAGCGTCGTCAAGCAATGCCTTTTTATAACCTTTGTTTGCAAGGTTAATAATAAACGGCAAGGTTGCATTGTTAAGTGCAAACGTAGAAGTACGTGGCACAGCGCCCGGCATATTAGCAACACAATAGTGAACAACGTCATCAACAATGAACGTAGGATCTGCATGGGTAGTTGCTTTAGAGGTGGCAATACAGCCACCTTGGTCAATGGCAACGTCAACAATTGCAGAGCCTGGTTTCATGGCTTTAATGTGCGCAGCAGTTACTAGTTTAGGTGCAGCTGCACCTGGAATAAGTACACCACCAATTACTAAATCGGCCTCTAGTACGTGTTTTTCTAGTGCGTCGGCAGTTGAGTAAATAGCGCGTACTTTGTTGCCAAACTGTGCGTCTAGTGCGCGTAATACATCAATATTACGATCAAGTATTACTACATTTGCACCTAAACCAACCGCCATAAGCGCAGCACTACGGCCAACCATACCGCCGCCAATAATAACTACTTTAGCTGGCTCAACGCCCGGTACGCCACCAAGTAACATACCACTGCCTTTATTTATTTTTTCAAGCGCTTGTGCGCCCGCTTGAATAGACATACGACCTGCTACTTCACTCATAGGTGCTAAAAGAGGAAGGCCACCGCGAGAGTCTGTGACTGTTTCGTATGCAATACAAATTGCTTTGCTTTTAACTAGGTCTTCAGTTTGTGGTAAATCAGGGGCAAGATGTAAGTAAGTGAAAAGAATCTGATCTTCGCGCAGCATGGCACGCTCAATCGCTTGTGGCTCTTTTACTTTAATTATCATCTCGGCTTTTGCGAATACATCAGCAGGTGTTGCTAAAATTTCAGCACCGGCTTGTACGTAATCGTCGTTAGTAAAGCCAATGCCCATACCCGCATCTGTTTCCACTAATACTTGGTGACCGTGATTAACGAGCTCACGAACACTAGCAGGAACCATACCTACGCGGTATTCATGGTTTTTAATTTCTTTTGGTACACCTATAATCATAATTTTCGCCTTGTTAGAACGGGATAAGTTTTTTCACTATTATATTCATGTATTGCCAGTGTGTCTCACCTTTTTTTTAACATATTATAGTGATAATATCTGTTTTTGGCTTTTAAACAGAATAATAAACTAGGTGAGTATGCATACACTATTAGATAGAATAGATCGCAAAATATTAGTGGAATTACAACAGGATGGGCGGTTATCTAATGTGGAACTGGCCCGACGAGTTGGCTTAAGTGCGACACCTTGTTTAGAGCGTGTAAAAAAGTTGGAGCGAGAAGGTTATATACTTGGTTACAAGGCTGTGGTCGATCCGGCTAAGCTTGGCCAAGGTTTATCGGTATACGTTGAGGTAACAATTACTAAAACATCGGCAGATGTATTTGACGAATTTAGTGCTGCAGTTAAAAAGCATAACGAAATAATAGAGTGCCATTTAGTATCGGGTAATTTTGACTTTTTACTTAAAACGCGGGTAAACGACATGTCAGAATATCGAGGAGTACTGGGTGATATACTCTTAAAGTTACCCAATGTTAGCGAAAGTCGTACTTATGTAGTAATGGAAGAAGTAAAAGGCGAGGAAGGCGTAATTATTCGCCCCTATGTTGCTTAAGCTGATTTACAATATGTGTGTTATTTATAGGCTAATATAGTAATTTATAATTAGTTTCGCATAATATAAGTTTAAATTATAAAAACTTGTTCATAATCAGGCCATCAAGGTTAAGATAAAGTGCAACAAAATACATTTCCTGCTAAGGTATTCCACTGCTAAGTGAGTGTAAAAATAATAAAGAGGAATAGGGAATTATGCGCCTAAACGGTGTGCAAAGGCTATTAGAAACAGGGCTGATAATCAGCACTTTTACAGCAATATTTATTTTATGTGCCTTAATCAGCTTTGATCCGGCGGATGCTGCATGGTCGCAAACTAGCTTTAGCGAAGTAAAAAACATTACTGGCGCTGCGGGTGCATGGATTGCTGACATATTATTACTCACTTTTGGCTGGTTGGCTTATTTAGTACCGGCCGCAATTCAGATATTTGGTTATTTATTATTTAAACAACCGCACCGAATTTTACAACTCGACTACACCACCTTAGCATTGCGTGTTATTGGTTTTGCTTTATTTATTACCTCAGCTACCGCTATTAGCAGCATTAATTTTGATGATATTTATAACTTTTCATCAGGCGGGGTAGTGGGCGATGTGATTGAATCGGCAATGATGCCAGCATTTAACTTTACCGGTACTTCAATACTATTATTGTGCTTCTTTTTTGCCGGTTTAACATTATTAACGGGCGTATCGTGGGTTGATTTTGTTGATTATTTAGGTGATTTAATCGTTCGTTTTTATCGTTACATAAGCAATTATGTAAAAGGCTGGTTAAACCGAGAGCGTTTAGCAGGTAATGATAATCAGCAAATAGACGCACAATTTGAACCAGACGCCAACGAGCAAGCCGATGAAACAAATACCAAAAAAGTAAATAAACAAAAATCAATTAACAAACCGCAAACGCCATTTAATGAGCCGCAAATTAGCGACGAATTTATGCCGTTTGACGAGCTAGATGATATTCTCGATCAAGAAATTGGCTTTAGCGCCATAGATGACGATCCAATGGATACAGAAGCTGCACTTAATGCACTTGATCAGAGCCCAGTAGTAGAGCCAGAAAAGCCAGTAACTACGGTAGTATCGCCAGCAAGGCCAATGAACAAGCCAAAAGCTGCGTATCAGCCGCCGCCAACAGCCAAAGAAAAATTTGAACAATTACTAAATCAAGAGCCGCCACTAGGGCCATTACCATCGCTTGATTTACTCGACAGACCCGACAAAGCTAAAAACCCTATTTCGCAAGAAGAGCTCGATACAGTATCGCGACTAGTAGAGACAAAACTGCTCGACTTTAACGTACAAGCAAAGGTTGTAGCAGTATACCCAGGGCCAGTTGTAACGCGCTTTGAGCTAGATTTAGCACCCGGCATAAAGGTGTCTAAAATTACCGGTTTAGCAAAAGATTTAGCCCGTTCGCTTTCGGCAATTAGTGTGCGCGTGGTTGAGGTTATTCCGGGTAAAACCTATGTAGGCATTGAGCTGCCTAACAAGTATCGCGAAATAGTGCGTTTATCAGAAGTAATAAACGCCCCTAAATTTGAGCAAAACCCATCACCACTCACTATGGTATTAGGTAAAGATATTGCCGGGGAGCCGGTATGTGCCGACCTTGGCAAAATGCCGCATTTACTGGTAGCCGGTACTACAGGCTCGGGTAAATCAGTGGGCGTTAATGTGATGATAGTAAGCTTACTGTACAAATCGGGGCCTGACGATGTACGTATGATCATGATTGACCCTAAAATGCTTGAACTTTCGGTATACGAAGGTATTCCGCATTTATTGTGTGAAGTAGTTACCGACATGAAAGAAGCCGCTAATGCACTGCGTTGGTGTGTGGGCGAAATGGAGCGTCGTTATAAGCTAATGTCGGCTTTGGGTGTACGTAACTTAAAAGGTTATAACCAAAAAGTACTTGAAGCCAAAGAAGCAGGCTACCCAATAATGGACCCATTATTTAAAGACACCGATGGCATGAAAGATGGCCCAGATGAGCTTGGAAAGCTACCTAGTATAGTGGTAGTAATTGACGAATTTGCCGACATGATGATGATTGTAGGTAAAAAGGTAGAAGAGCTAATTGCCCGTATTGCGCAAAAAGCACGTGCCGCAGGTATTCATTTAATACTGGCAACACAGCGCCCATCGGTAGACGTAATAACCGGTTTAATTAAAGCAAATATACCAACGCGTATGGCGTTTCAGGTATCGAGTAAAATAGATTCGCGCACTATACTTGACCAACAAGGTGCCGAAAATTTACTAGGTATGGGTGATATGTTGTATTTACCGCCAGGTACAAGTGTTCCTGAGCGTGTGCATGGCGCGTTTGTAGACGACCACGAAGTACACGCAGTAGTAAACGACTGGAAAGCCCGTGCTAAACCAAATTACATAGACGAAATACTTAATGGCGACGCGAACGAGGATATTTTATTACCGGGTGAAGCCAGCGAAAACGCAGATGAAGAAAACGATCCGCTATACGACGAAGCCGTGTCGTTTGTAATTGAAACCGGTAAAGTATCGGTGTCGTCTGTGCAACGTAAATTACGTGTTGGCTATAACCGCGCAGCACGCTTAGTAGAACAAATGGAAACATCGGGTATCGTGAGTTCAGCTGGCCACAATGGCGCTCGCGATGTATTAGTACCTAATGGAGCAAATTAATGAAAAAACTTAACACCTTATTATTAGTACTTGGCAGCTTAGTTGCTACGCCAAGCTTTGCAGACGACAGCCAAGCATTACAAGATCAACTCGCATCGCTAAAAAGCTTTAAAGCGCAGTTCTCGCAAAAAGTAACAGACAAACAAGGCCAAGCAGTAATGCAAGGCGAGGGCACAATTGCCCTGCAACAACCTATGATGATCCGCTGGCAGCAAACCAATCCAGACGATACATTATTTGTATCTAATGGGGATAAAACATATTACTTCGACAGCTTTGCCGAGCAAGTAACTATTATGCAAACTAGCAGCCTTATAGATTCAACGCCGTTTGTGTTACTTACCTCAAAAGACCCAGCGCAGTGGGAAAAATACAGCGTACTGGCTACAAATAGCGGCTTTAGCGTAACGCCAAACAAAGGCGTAGAAAGCCAAGTAGAGCAGCTAGATATAACCTTTGCTGGTAACGAGCAAGGTTTGGCTAAATTAGTGGTAACCGATAATTCAGGGCAGTTATCGTCGTTTACTTTTAATGATGCACAAGTTAATACGCCGCTTGATAAAAGCACCTTTGAATTTACGCCCCCTGAAGGTGTTGAAATAGACGATCAGAGTAACGGTGAGTAACTTAGGATTTAACTTTGGGCCCGATGTGCGCCCACTCGCAGCGCGTATGCGCCCAACAACGCTTGATGAATACATTGGCCAGCAGCACTTACTCAGCGCCGATAAACCACTGCATCAGGCAATTGTTGCAGGGCGCTGCCATAGTTTAATATTGTGGGGCCCGCCGGGCGTAGGTAAAACAACGCTCGCGCAAATAATAGCTAATCATGCCGATGCTGCGCTTATTCAAATGTCGGCAGTTACTGCAGGCGTTAAAGACATTCGCGACAGCGTTACGCAGGCGCGCGAAAACCTACAAAGCCGTGGCCAACGTACCTTAATGTTTGTTGACGAAGTTCACCGTTTTAATAAATCTCAGCAAGATGCATTTTTACCGCATATAGAAGACGGTACGTTTATATTTGTAGGTGCAACCACCGAAAACCCATCATTTGCACTTAACAACGCTATTTTGTCGCGGGCGCGTGTGTATGTTTTAAAATCGCTTGCCGATACCGATCTATACACAGTAATAGATCGTGCACTCAAACAAGACGAACAATTAAGCCAAAAGCACATAGTAATTGCCGACAACGCTAAAAAAGCACTGTGCCAAGCAAGTGGTGGCGATGCGCGCAAAGTACTTAACTTACTTGAGCAAGCGGTTGATTTAACCACAGAGCAAAACGGCCAATACAAGGTAGACGAGCACGTACTTAGCCAAGTGCTGCCCACACATTTAGCTAAATATGATAAAGGCGGCGATGAATTTTACGACTTAATATCGGCCTTTCATAAATCGGTACGAGGAAGCTCCCCCGATGGCGCGCTGTATTGGTATTGTCGTATTTTAGCCGGTGGTGGCGACCCTTTATATGTAGCTAGGCGCTTACTTGCCATTGCTACAGAAGACATTGGCAACGCCGATCCGCGCGCTATGGAAGTGGCGCTAAACGCATGGGATATTTTTCAGCGAGTTGGCCCAAGCGAGGGCGAACGCGCAATTGCCCAAGCCACACTTTATTTAGCCAGCGCACCTAAAAGTAATGCGGTGTATATGGCGTTTAATCAAGCCAAGGCCGATGCCCAAAACGAGCCAAGTTACCCCGTGCCAGAGCATTTACGCAATGCGCCAACCAACTTAATGAAAGACTTAGGGTATGGCGCTGAGTATCGTTATGCGCACAACGAAGAAGGCGCTTTTGCTGCCGGAGAGAAGTATTTACCACCAGAAATGCAAGGTAGGGAGTATTACTTACCGAGCGATCGTGGCCTTGAGCAAAAAATTAAGCAAAAGCTCGATTACCTAAAAGAGCGCGACGCGCAAAGCCCACTTAAACGATACGAAAATGATTAAACTTTATATGATGATTGCCCTTGGCGGAGCCTCAGGAGCGTGTTTACGGTTTTTTATTAGCGAAAGCATGCTAAAACTCCTCGGTAGGGGATTCCCTTTTGGCACGTTGGCGGTTAATATTCTGGGTTCATTGTTGATGGGCATTTTGTACGGTTTACTAGATAAAGATATAATCGCCGAAAGCCCTGCTAAAGCCCTGATCGGGGTTGGCTTTTTAGGTGCGTTAACCACCTTTTCAACATTTTCAATGGATTCGCTGTTGTTGTTACAACAAGGTCACTTTATTAAAATGGCCCTCAATATCATCTTAAACGTGATGGTGTGTATTTTTATGGCTTGGCTGGGCCTTCAGCTAGTAATGCAAAAAGGTTAAAAACTAACATGTTAGATTCTAAATTTTTACGTCAAGATATCGAGCAAACTGCAGCACGCTTAGCGGCTCGCGGTTACGAACTCGATGTAGCGACGGTCACGGCACTTGAAGAAAAACGCAAAACATTACAAGTAAAAACGCAAGAACTTCAAAGTCAGCGTAATGCAAGCGCAAAAGCAATTGGCCAAGCTAAAGCCAAAGGCGAAGACGCTCAACCGCTACTTGATGCAGTTGCTAACTTAGGTAGCGAGCTAGACGCAGCAAAAGCGCAGCAAGATGTAGTATTAGCCGCAATTAACGACATTGCCTTAGCAATTCCAAACTTGCCAGACGAATCAGTACCTGCAGGTAAAGACGAAGACGACAACGTTGAAATTTTAACGTGGGGCACTCCTAAAAAGTTTGATTTTGACGTGAAAGATCACGTTGATGTAGGACAAGACTTAAACGGCTTAGACTTTGAAATGGGCGTTAAAATTAGTGGCGCACGCTTTACTGTAATGCGCGGCCAAGTAGCGCGTATGCATCGTGCATTAACGCAATACATGCTAGACACCCACACAGACAAAAACGGTTACACAGAAATGTACGTACCGTACCTAGTAAATAGCGCAAGTTTATACGGCACTAGCCAATTACCTAAGTTTGCGGGCGATTTATTTCACACATTAGGCCTTGTAAACGACGATGGTGAACAGCAATCAGGCTTTAGCTTAATCCCTACAGCAGAAGTACCACTTACTAACAGTGCACGCGATGAAATTTACGACGAAAGCGATTTACCAATTCGTTTAACCGCGCACACGCCATGTTTTAGGAGTGAAGCCGGCAGCTATGGTCGCGACACTCGCGGCTTAATTCGCCAGCACCAGTTTGATAAAGTAGAACTCGTACAGCTGGTAAAACCAGAAGACTCAATGGCAACACTTGAAGAGTTAACAGGTCATGCAGAGCAAATATTACAAGAGCTTGAACTACCGTACCGTAAAGTGATTTTATGTATGGGCGACATGGGCTTTGGCTCAGCTAAAACCTACGACTTAGAAGTATGGTT